>CAJDVP010000181.1_pt1 | contig 14271 bp, 15 predicted proteins | sample 7391311 | NCBI WGS metagenome assembly CAJDVP01 (sample SAMEA7055711, study PRJEB34461) | soil metagenome | biome: terrestrial ecosystem; feature: Peninsula; material: soil | place: Antarctica | collected 2016
TTGCCCGCCAGATCTGCCAGCACCTGTGGATTGCTGAGCGTGGTTTTCTTGTTGTACTGGCAGGTCACACACCAGGCGGCAGTGAAATCGACGAACACCGGCTGGCCGGAGGCCACGATCTGATCGACCCGCTCGGGCGCCCAGGTTTGCCAGATGTCGTTGTTTGCCGCTGCGCGCACCTCAGCCGCAGGCGCGGTCACATGCGGACCCAGGCTCCAGGTGAGCCCCAGCAACACAGCCACCGACAGGCTGCCGGCGACGATGCGGGTGCGACCGATCGTCGAGAACGCCCAGGCGACAAACGCCACCGCCACCAGCAGGGCCAGCAGCGCGCCGGCGCCGTCGATGCCACTTTGTTGTCCCAGCACCCAGACCAGCCAGACCACCGTGGCAAACATTGGAAACGCCATGAACTTCTTCAGAGTGTCCATCCAGGCCCCCGGTTGGGGTAGGGCACGGGCCACGGCAGGGACCAAGCTGGCCAGCAGGTAGGGCAAGGCCAGGCCCAGACCCAGCGCCGCGAACACCGCGATCGCCTGCACCGGTGGCAGGGCTACTGCCAATCCCAGCGACGCACCCATGAACGGCGCGGTACACGGCGAGGCAATCGCCACCGCCAGCACCCCGGTGAAAAACGCGTCGACCACCGGGTGGCGCGGCTGGAAGCTGGCAATGCCCGACGGCAGCACCTGTCCGAACCGGAACACTCCCGCCAGGTTCAGCCCGATCAGCGTGAACAACAGGGCCAAGGCGGCGACCACGGCCGGGTTCTGCAACTGGAAACCCCAACCCAGGCTTTCGCCGGCGCTGCGCAGTGCCAGCAGCAGCAGGCCCAGGGCAATGAAACTGGTCAGCACGCCGGCCGTGTACGCGATGCCGTTGATGCGATGTGCGCGGCGGTCATTCGCATGACGTGCAAACCCCAGCACCTTGATGGCCAGGATCGGGAACACGCAGGGCATCAGGTTCAGGATCAGACCGCCGATCAACGCGCCGGCCAATGCGGCCCAGAAACCCAGTTGTGCGCCGGTTGGCGGGTTGAGCGAAGCCGAGCCGCTTGCGCCGGGCATCGCCAACGCGGCCTCCAGAGCGGTCGATACCGGCGCAGCGCCACGGGTCTGCGGCCAGTTGCCGGAAACCGGCAGTTCAAGCCGTTGGCCCTTGCCGCCATACGCCAGCACCACCGGCATGGTGGTCGGGCTGTTGCTGCGCTGAGGCGACAACGGCACCTGCGCCGTCCAGACACCACCGTCCCAGGACTGGCGCCAGGCATCCGCAGTGGCGATGACCTCGGGTGTTTCCGGGAAAAATTCCAATGTGCGACCCTGCCATTGCGCCGGCAGTCCGTGCACCACCAGCCGGATCGACTGGCCGTCGATATCCAGCTGATTGCCGGCCTCCGGCGTCAGGTCACCCGGCGTGTTGCGCCATGCCGCATCGAATGCCGCGGCATTGCCGGCGGTGGAGCTCTTGATCGGAATCTGCAGCGTGAACTGGCCTTCTTCCGGTATACATTCGGTCTTGCATACCAACCAGGCCGCGTTCAGCTTGATAGCCAGGGTGTCGGCCAGCAACGATGGCTTGAAGCGCGCGTCAATCGTGAGCGGCACCGGTAGCAGGACCGTATCTTCGTAGCCGTAATTGGCCAAGTTGCCGATCGGGATCTTCTTTGGCAGCGGCCACTCAATCTCGCCGGCATCGACACCCTCGGGCAAGGTCCATTGCAGCTGGGTCGGCAGCCCGGAGTCGCCGGAGTTCTTCCAGTAGGTGTGCCATTGCGGCTTGTGTGTCAGCTGCAGGCCAACCCAGACCGTCTTGCCTGGCCCGACGCCGTCGGGCGCCTGCGCCACCAGTTCCGCCCGGACCTGGTCGGTTGTGACAACCGACGTGCTGGTATTGCCAAGTTGGGCCAGCGCCGGCAGCGGGATCAGTACGGCGCAGGCCAGGGCAAGCAGACCCAGCAGGCGCGACAGAAAAGCGGAAGGTGTCATGGAGTCGGTGGGAGACGCGTCGGTTGACAAAGTTCCGGCCAAACGCCGTTGCTGTCAACGCCTCGATTGTCGCCGGCCGCAGGTAGGCCGTCAGGCCTTGGGGTCTTCGGCGTCAAATACCGCCGGCAGCCGGGTCGGCGCGGTGATACGAAGCTGCTTATGGATATTCTCGCGGCCGAACACTACCGTGATCTGTGACACCGAAACCCCGAACAGCGGAGCCAGGAACCGCACCATATGGTCGGTGGCCTTGCCGTTCCTGGGTGTGGCGGTCACGCTGACCTTGAGCTGATTGCCTTTGGGCTTGCCGATCGCATCACGGCCGGCAGACGGTTTGCCAAGGATGTTGACGACCAGCGTGTCGCCATCCCACATATAGAAACGGTCGCCGGCTTCGAATCGATGCGGAGATGATGCCATCGTCGCGATGCCTTCACGCAGCCTTGCGTCGCCTGTGCGGTCGCCGTTGGGACGGATCGCCCGGTTCAGCCTGCGAAACCCAGCACCACCCGTCGCGTGCTGGCGCTCTTTTTTTCGATCCGGGTCACCACGACCGACCCGATTTCCGCGGTGTTGGCCACATGGGTTCCGCCACAGGGCTGCAGGTCGATCAGCTGCGTCTCGCCGATCTTTACGGTGCGGATGCTGCCGCTGCCCCGCGGTGGTTGCACGCTCATGCTCTTGACCAGGGCCGGGTTCGCGTCGAGCTCGGCATCGCTGATCGCGCCGATGCATACCGGGTGGCCGGCAGCAACCAGGGCCGCGATGCCAGCGGTCAAGGCCTCCTTCTCCAGCGGGTCGGTCATGTTGAAGTCCAGCCGGGCATGGTCCGGTGTGATCGAGCATCCGTTGACCAGTTGCGGCACCAGGTGGCAGAGCAGATGGGTGGTGGTGTGAAAACGCATCAGACGGTGCCGGCGTTGCCAGTCGATCCGGGCTGTGACGGTGTCGCCGACTGCCAGTGGCGCGGCGCTGGCATCTCCGTCGTGTGCCGCCTCCGGCAGATGGCAGATATCGGTGGTGAAGCGGCCCTCGGCGTCCTTGCCCTTGCGGGTGTCGGAGATCGTGATGGTGCGGCCGGCGCCCGCACCAGAGGTGACGACCAGCTCACCGGCGTCACCGGCCTGGCCACCACCCAATGGGTAGAACACGGTGCGGTCCAGCACGATGCCCTGGGGTCCGATCGCAGTGACCGTTGCACTGCATTCGGTCAGGTAAGCATCGGCGCGAAATAACTCCTGGGTCATGGCGGCCAATAATAGCGGGATGACCGAGCCTGCGTTGACCCCTCCTTCCGTGATCCTGTGCACGCTCAACGCGAAGTACATCCACGCCTCGCTGGGCCTGCGTTACCTGTTGGCCAACATGGGCGATCTGCGCGGTCACACGGTGTTGCGCGAATACACCATCGCTCGTGATCCGCAGCAACTGGCGCAAGACTTGCTGGATACGATCGGACCAGCAACCGGGCAGGCACAGGTGATCGGATTCGGGGTCTATATCTGGAACGTCACGCAGACCTGCACGCTGGTGCGGGCCCTGCGCATGCTGCGCCCGGCGCTGAAGATCGTGCTCGGTGGCCCCGAGGTCAGCCATGAGTGTGACCAGCAGGCCATCGTCACAATGGCCGACCATGTGATCACCGGCTGGGGCGACGTCAGTTTTCCGGCCTTGTGCCGTTCCTTGTTGCGTGGCCCGCGGCCCCTGATGAAAATCATCGTCGGCGAACAACCCCCGCTGGATGCGATCCGCCTGCCGTATGCTGAATACACCGCGGACGACCTTGCCAACCGGCTGCTGTATGTGGAGGCCTCGCGCGGTTGCCCGTTCAAATGTGCGTTTTGCCTGAGTGCGCTGGACAAGACCGCCTGGGCCTTCGATGCCGACCGGTTCCTGGGCGAAATCGATGCCTTGTATCGACGCGGCGCACGCAATTTCAAGTTCGTAACCTGAAGATCGCTGCGGCGGTGCGTATCCTGCAGTTTTTCCTGGACCGGCTGCCTGCGGCCGGTGAGCCACCGCTGTTCGTGCATTTCGAGGTGATTCCAGACCATCTGCCAGCGCCGCTCAAGGACATGATCGCGCGGTTTCCACGCGATGTGTTGCAGTTCGAAGTCGGTGTGCAGACCTTCAATGTCGCGGTGCAGCAGCTGATTTCCCGTCGCCAGGACAACGATCGGACGGTGGACAACCTGGATTCGACCGTCTGCTGGCACTGGGCCCGCACGAAATCCAGCTCGGTGTGCTCAAGCGGCTGCGCGGATCGCCGATCACCCGGATGAGTGTGGAGCACGGCATGGTGTACGACACCGAGCCACCGTATACCGTACAGCAGACCGCCTGTGTACCTGCTGCCGACATGCAACGGTTCGTGCGGCTGGCACGGTATTGGGATTTGCTGGCCAACTCGGGGCGTTTCCAGCGCAGCTTGCGCTTTCTGCTCGGCATGCCGCCGGGCGATGCCGCCACCGCCGACAAAAGGCCGCATTCGCCGTTTAACGCCATGCTGGTGTTCAGCGACTGGTTGTGGGCCCGCAGCGGGAAAACCAGCGGCCTCACGCCCGAAATGCTGGTCGACCACCTGATGGACTACCTGCATGGTGAGCGCGGCCTGGATGCAGACCAGTGCAGGGCGAGCCTGCTCGAAGAGCCCAGCATCGTGACGGCCGTGTGGAACAACCCGACGCTCCGGCCGACCACGCGCCAATCGGCGGCGACCGGGGTTAAGCCGCGATCCTCTGACCCAAGGCATCATGGACAAGACCACCGCCCAACCCGAAACCATCGCCGCTCAGGCACTGGGCTGGATCGACGAGGCCACCCGTGCGATCACGCCCCCAATCCATGTTTCGTCGACGTATCTGCGCGACGAAGACAACCAGTACCGTAGCGGCCGGGTCTATGCACGCGCCGACAACCCGGCGTTCGACCAGGCGCAGTCGGTCATCACGCAGTTGGAGCATGGCGCCGACAGTCTGTTATTCGCCTCGGGCATGGCCGCGGCCACGGCGGTGTTCCAGGCGCTGGCACCTGGCGACCATGTGCTGGCGCCGAAGGTCATGTACTGGTCGCTGCGCAATTGGTTGCTCAATTTCGCGACGCATTGGGGCCTGCGGGTCGAGCTGGTTGACATGACCGATCCGGCCCAGGTGCAGGCTGCCATCGTGCCGGGCACGACACGGCTGGTCTGGGTCGAGACGCCGGCCAATCCGTTGTGGACGATCACCGATATCGAGGCCACCGCCGCCATCGCACATGCCGCCGGCGCGGTTCTGGCTGTGGATTCGACCGTCGCTAGCCCGGTGCTGACCCGGCCGCTGGACCTGGGCGCCGACATCGTCATGCATGCGGCGACAAAATACCTCAACGGCCATTCGGATCTGATCGCTGGTGTGCTGGTGGCGCGCGAAAACAACGATCTGTGGCAACGCATCCGCAGCGTGCGGGCCCAGCTGGGCGGTACGTTGGGATCGTTCGAGTCTTGGCTGCTGCTGCGTGGCATGCGTACCATGTACCTGCGCGTGCGCGCTGCCAGCGCCTCGGCACAATTGCTGGCCGAGCATTTCCATGGCCATGCCCTCGTGCGCGAGGTGTTGTACCCCGGTCTGCCAACGGCTCAGGGCCATGCGGTGGCCGCGCGCCAGATGAGCGGTGGTTTCGGCGGCATGTTGTCGATCCGCGTGGCGGGCGGTGTCGCGGCGGCGGTGGCCACTGCCGCCCGGGTCGGGGTTTGGAAACGTGCGACATCGCTTGGCGGCACCGAGAGCCTGATCGAGCACCGCGCCAGCATCGAGGGGGCTGGATCGCCGGTGCCTGCCGACCTGCTGCGCCTGTCGGTCGGCATCGAGCATTGCCAGGATTTGGTCGACGATCTGGAGCAGGCGCTGCGCCACGCGCACGTGGCTTTGAGCGGCTGATAGCTGGCTGAGGCGGGTGGATCAATGCCGGTGGGCAGGGTTTTGTTCCGGCATGTGGGCGATAGCGCGCACAAGTCGATAAAATACCCGGTTCGCAGGTGAGCTGCGTGGACCTGTTCCAGAGCGAAGTTCAGATCCCGGGTGGGGCCAATCGCCTCCACGGAATCCAGTTTATCTCCTGCACTCCACTTTATCGCATCCATGAACCATCCATCCATGACATCAACAGAAGGGACGCACCATGGCTAAAGCTGAGGCAAAAACTGCCGTCAAGGCCAATGGCCTGCGTTACAAGACCAAGGCATCCGGCTCGCCTTTTGCGGCGGCCGCGTCGTTCGGGGGTGCCACCATGTCCTGCTTCATGTGTGGCAAGCACCGTCCGCGTTCGCTGATGGGCACCCGCAAGGTAGCCGGCAAATCCCAGACCGTATGCGCGCCCTCGTGCAAGGAGCTTGACGCCACACTCAGCGGCAAGTCGAGCTGACAGCGGCCTTGCTGCGGCGATGCACACGATTGCGCGATGAAATTGCCATCGCGTTACTGGGCTGACCTCAGCACACGGCAGTTCACGCAACTGCGTGATGCGTCGGATATCGATCAGATCGTCGCTGTGGTGCCGGTCGGCGCCACCGAGCAACATGGTCCGCATCTGCCACTGTGCGTCGACAGCGATCTGGTCGACGCCATCGTGACCGGCGCCTTGCGGTTGTTGCCGCCCGAACTGCCGGTGCTGGTACTTCCGACCCAGCGTATCGGCAAAAGCAATGAACACGCGCGCTTTCCCGGCACGCTGAGCTTGGGTGCGGAAACCCTGATCCGGCTTTGGACCGATATCGGCGAAAGCGTCGCGGCCACTGCGATCCGCAAACTGCTGTTTTTCAACGCGCATGGCGGGCAGGCTGGCATGATGGACATCGTGGCCCGCGATCTGCGGGCGCGCCGCGATCTGATCGTTTATTCCAGCAACTGGTATGACCTGCCGATTCCCGATGCCGTGATGGCGCCATTTGGCGCGGCAGAGCGCCGCTTCGGCGTGCATGCTGGCGACCTGGAAACCTCGATGATGCTGGCGCTGCGCCCGCAACAGGTCGATATGGGCCAGGCGCGGAACTTCGTTTCGACTTCGCAGGCGCGCGCGGGGGAATTTCCGATTCTGGGTAATGGCCGCAGTGCCCGGCTGGCCTGGCAGATGCAGGACGTCAACCCGATGGGCGCCGCAGGCAATGCAGCTGCCGCGAAGGCCGACAAGGGCCGGGCGGTGCTGGATGCAGCAAGTGCGCAACTGGCCTTGTTGCTGGGCGAATTGTCGCGTCTGCCCTTGTCCACGCTGGTCGACCGACCTTCCTTTACAGACTGATCAAGTTGGCCCCGTCCGGGGCCCTCATCCTGTGTGGGCGTGAAGCGGCGTGCCGCAGCGTCAATCGGCCAACGCGTGGATCGATCGTTCGAGATTGGCACGCGCCTGGGCTTCGCGCGTCGCCAGGAACGCAGCGCTGTGGTAAATCCGTGGGCGGTCCAGGAACCCCTGCAGGATGCGCCGGCGGTTGCTGCGAAATGCGGCGCTGGGTACCGACTGGTACTCCTGCATGATCTGCCGCTCATACGCGTCGAACACCGCAGGGGATGCTCCCAGGATGGCGAGATCCACGTCGAGCAGGAGTTGCTGGTCTGCCGTCTGGGGTGGCTGGTCGTGGCGCGTCACCATGATGGCCGCATGGATCCGGTCGGCGGCGTCCGCGTCGCCACCCGCTGCCAGCAGCGCCTGGCGTGCCCAGTTGGCGCTGCGACTTTCGTTGTCGCTGGCGCCGATCTCGTAGATGGCATCGTGGAACCACAGCGCCAATGCCACTTCATGCGGCCTTTCGAGCTTGTCACGCACGCTGGACAGATGGCGCAGACAGGCGTCCAGGTGGTCAAGCGTGTGGTAGTGGCGGTGGGGCTCGCTGTAACACCCCGTCAGTTCTGTCAGCAGTGCATCCAGGCCATGGTGGGCTGGTGCCAGCGCCTGCCACACGGTTTGCCAGTCGGCCTGGTGGAGCGTGATGAAATCCTTTGTCTTCATCGGATGTTCGGGTTGCTTGTTGGCGATGCCCATGGGCGGCACTGCTGGCGTCTGACCCGCCGGCGACGCCTGGGTTTACCCGGCTGAACCGGTGTCTGAAAAACCGGTCCACTGTGCGCTGCGTTGCCACAGTTGCGCAGCGAGTTCGGTGTCGCGCGCCATCGTGCTGGGCGTGCGTGGTTTGCATTTGTCGTAATACAGACCGGTGTCTGTGGCCACGTCGGCGGAGGTGGCGCAATACAACGTCGTCTTCGCGCCTTCTTCTGGCGTGATCATGCTCAGTTTCATCAACGGCCGTATTGGCCAGGGAACCGAGCGCCAGACGTCGGAGGCCACCACCCCGGGGTGCAGCGCGTAGGTACTGACCCCGCTGCCAGCCAGCCGTCGACCGAGTTCGGCGCTGAACAAGACGTTGGCCAACTTGGAATTGTTGTATTCGTTGACACCGGTGAGGCTGCGGGTGCGCTTGCGCAGCGCGTCCCAGTCCAGCCCGGTGGCGCGAAAGTGTGCCCGGCTGGCTACGGTGACGATCCGCGCTGGCGCCGACGCCCTGATGCGCTCCTGCAGCAGCTGGGTGAACAGGAAGTGCCCCATATGGTTGACGCCGAAAGCCAGTTCGAAGCCCGACGTCGTCAGGCCGCGCCCGCCCGCCAGGCCGGCATTGTTGACCAGCAGATGCAAGGGCAGGTCGCGGGTCAGGAAAGCCTGGGCGCAGGCACGCACCGATGTGAAATCTGCCAGATCCATCAACAGCGACTCGACCCGCGGGTTGCCGCTATCGGCGCGGATCTGCTGCAAGGCTGCCTGGGCAGTCTCGGCATTGCGGCAGGTGATGAACAATTGCGCGCCTTGTCGCGCCAGCGCACAGGCCGTGACCAGGCCGATGCCGGTATTGGCACCGGTGATCAACGCCACGCTGTTGGACAAGGGCTGCGGCTGGGGAAAATTTGCGGGCATGGGCCGATGGCGCCGGGCTGGCGAATACGATGACGGAGTCGCTCGATGGTAAGGCCTCGCGGCCTGGGGCTGCGCTGCGGATGTCAGGTGTAGGTCACCCAATCCCGATACGGCGCGGCATCGAGGTGCGCCAGCGTGTTGTAGGTCAGCAGCATGTGGCGTTTGGGATTGAACACGAACTCGGACACGGCGCTGTTGCGGATGCGCATGTTGAGCTCGATCGTTGTTTCCGGCGCTAAGCTCAGTACCTGACCCACAGCCGTGGCGATCGGTCCGCCGCTGGATACCAGCAACACGTTGCCATCATGGTTTTTCCGCACATGGTCGAGCACCTGGCGGATGCCCGCGGCGAATGCATCGTAAGTCGGCATTCCGCGCGGGCTCACCACCCCGTTCATCCATTGGGTCAGGCCATCGCGCAGCAACCGGAAATGCTGGCGGTAGGCTTCGGGGGTGTCGACTTTTGCGAGCGGATGTGGATGAATGGCCTCGATGAGGGCATGGCCGTCGTACTCATTGAGAGCGGGAAATTCCTGCGCCTGAACATCGAACCCGCCACCCTGGCGGATTCCCTCCCAGGTTTGTTTTTGCCGACGCAAGCTGCCGGTGATGGCCGCGTCGAAATGCAGGCCTTTGTCCGCCAGGTACTCGCCCAGTCGGTTGCTTTGGCGCATGCCCAGGTCACTGAGCTGATCGTAGTCGTCGGCGCCAAACGAGGCCTGGCCATGGCGCACAAGATAAAGGGTTCCCATGCCGCGATTGTGCGCAAGTCGGCAACCACCGGCAGTCGCGCCAGGGACGCTCAGTCGGGCCAACGCAGTGCGGTGCAGTACTGTTTGCCTCAAGCTGACTGGCGTGGACCTCTTCCACGCGCAGTGGGACCCGGTATGGCGCGGGAGTTTGTTGACCGTGTTCGTCGATATCCTCTTCCCGGGTTTTGGCGGCAGACAGGCAGCCTGCCTGCCTGATTCGCTCGGGGAGCTTGTGTATTTTCAGTTTGCGCACCCACAATGGCGCCCATGTCGCCGTGCCATCACATCGTCTTGGAGCAAATATGTCAAATACCCCGCCACCATCGTCTTCCACCGCCCAAATCGTCCAGGATGAAAAGGCGCAGCTCGATTTCAGCCACTCCATGAGTTATGGCGACTACTTGCAGCTCGACCAGATCCTCACTGCGCAAAAGCCGCTGTCGCCGGCGCATGACGAGATGTTGTTCATCGTGCAGCACCAGACCAGCGAACTGTGGATGAAGCTGATGCTGCACGAGCTCGGCGCGGCGCTGCACCGTATTGCCGGCGACGAACTCGCCAGCGCGTTCAAGATGCTGGCGCGGGTCTCGCGCATCATGGAGCAGTTGGTGCATGCGTGGGACGTGCTGGCCACGATGACACCACCGGAATATACGGCGATCAGGCCGTATCTGGGGCAGTCCAGCGGCTTCCAGAGTTACCAGTACCGTTGCATCGAATTTGCGCTCGGCAACAAGAATGCCGCGATGCTCAAACCGCATGCCCACCATGGCGAACGTCTGGCCATGGTGCAAGCGGCCTACGAGGCCCCGTCGCTGTACGATGAATCCCTGCGCTTGCTGGCCCGGCGTGGCATCGCAGTGCCCGAGAGCCATCTGCAACGCGACTGGACCCAGCCTTATGTGGCAAGCGACGCGGTCACACAGGCCTGGTCGGTGGTTTACCGCGACCCTGCCGCACACTGGGATCTATACCAGCTGGCCGAGGAACTGGTCGATCTGGAAGACGCGTTCCGTGTCTGGCGTTTTCGCCATGTGACCACCGTCGAGCGCATCATCGGTTTCAAGCGCGGCACCGGCGGCACCGGCGGTGTGAGTTATCTGCGCAAGATGCTCGACGTGGTGTTGTTCCCTGAGTTGTGGCAGGTGCGCACCGAACTATGAAAACCACCCGACCCCGATCCAGCGGCTCTGCTTTCGACTTGGCCACGTTCGGCGCCGGCCTGCCACTGCCCGAACGCGAACGCGCGTATTCGCCCAGCTCCTGCATCGGCGGCGACTACGCGCCGTTCGTACGGCCATACGCGACACGCAGCGCAGATGTGCTGCGCACGCATGCTGCGCTGCGCGGGCTGGTCTATGGTGCTCTGGCATCGAACACGCTGGACCTGTTCCTGCCTTCTTCAAGCAAACCACACGGGTCGTCCGGCTCCGTTTTGCCGCCGCTGCTGGTGTTCATCCACGGCGGCTACTGGCAGGAGTTGTCGAAAAATGAATCGCTGTTTGCCGCCGAAGGCTGTATCGCCCTTGGCTCCGCGTTTGCCGCGCTCGACTACACGCTGGCGCCGCAGGCAACGGTGGAGCAAATGGTGCTGGAGTGCCGTAATGCGCTTCGCTGGCTACAAGCGAACGCGGACGAACTCGGATTTGACGCCCGGCGCATCGTCGTCGCAGGCAGTTCGGCCGGCGCGCACCTGGCGGCGATGTGTTGCCTGCGTGGTTGGCCAGGCGACGCAGATCTGCCGGCAGGGCTGCCCGCTGCGGCCATTCTGGTGTCGGGTGTTTACGAACTGTCGCCATTGGTGGGCACGTCGATCAACGACCTGTTGTCGCTCACATTGGATTCGGCCGCGCATGTGAGCCCGATCCGGTTTGACCTGGCAGGTTTTCCGCCTGCGGTGGTGTGCTGGGGGGAGATTGAGACAGAGGTGTTCAAGGTGCAGAGCCGCGCCTTTGCGCGGGCCATCGGTGCTGTCGCTGCGCGGCCGCAGGTGTTTGGAGTGCCTGGGCGCAACCATTTCGATGTGATCCTCGACCTGACGTGCGCTGGCACCGCTCTGGGTGATGCGGCGCTCAGCCTGCTGGGCCGCAAGGCGACTGTCGGCGATTGAGTTGCGACGCGATGGTGCCGCGGCACTGATGGTTGGCGATCCGCACCGCATTTATCCAATGGGATATTCCGGATGACCCAAATGCATACCGCAGAAGACGTGTCGGACGAACAGAAATTCGACGCTGTTTCTCACGGTTACTGGCCGGCAGACCGGCTGGCTGTCGGGCGCCAAAATGCCTGCCTTTCCTGTGACTGAGGAAGGGGGCGGAGAGTTTGGGCGCCTGGCGCACTCGCGGGACAATGCGCTGTTTTATAGAAGGGGATATGCATGGATTTGGGAATCGCTGGGCGTCGGGCGCTGGTGACCGGTTCGAGTGCTGGCTTGGGCAGGAGCTGCGCGCTGGCTCTGGCGCAGGCGGGTGTGGAATTGACGATCGTTGCGCGCACCCAAGCCAATCTGGAGGCCGCAGCGGAAGATATTCGTTGTGCCAGCGGTGCGGTAGTGCATGCGGTGGCAGCCGATATTTCGACGCCCGAGGGGCGCGCCAAGGTTTTGGCTTCATGCCCCCGGCCCGATATCTTGGTAAATAACGCAGGGGGTAAGCCGCCTGGCGACTTTCGCTCCTGGGATCGAGATGAGTGGATATCCGCGCTGGACCTGATGATGTTGACACCCATCGAGATGATTCGCGCCACTTTCGATGGCATGGCCGAGCGTGGTTACGGGCGCATCATCAATATCGTTTCGCGCAGTGTGAAGGCCGCACATGCCGAGTTGGGGTTGGCCAATGGCGCGCGTTCGGGGCTGGTGGGCTTTGTTGCCGGTATTGCGCGTCAACATGCTCCGCGTAATGTCACAGTCAATAATTTGTTGCCAGGAATTTTCGCAACGGGCGCGCAGATGGACCATGTGCAGAAAATGGCCGAGGCCAGCGGGCGCAACTTCGACGATATCTGGCAGGAGCGAGCCGATGGAAATCCGACCAAGCGCTACGGTGATCCCGATGAACTGGGGCAGTACTGCGCCTTTTTGTGTTCAGCGCACGCAGGTTTCATTACCGGACAGACTCTGTTGATCGATGGCGGTGACTACCGCGGAACGTTCTAGGAACACGCCGCCGCTTGGCTGGCCAATCCGGTGCAAGTGCGGCCGGCTGCCCAGTCGTGCATCACCGCGCTTTGGTGCGCGTACTTAGAGTGCGGTGGGCTTTTGCACAGGTTTGATCCAGCACGCAGAGCGAACCGGCATGCAGATATGCATGCTGATCGTCGCATCGTCGTTCAGGCCACTTCGATTGTCAGCGTCGGATTGAAGGCCTGGTTCTCGACCACGCCCTTGGGCGCATAACCGCGCGGGTTCGCGACGATGCGGGTGTTGCCAATCCGGTAATCGAAGCTGTCATGCACATGACCATGCAACCATAAGGCTGGCTGCCAGCGGCGGATTTGCGGCTCCAGATCGGAGACGAAACACGCGTTCAGCGGCGAGCCGGCGAACTTTGTTGCAATGCTGCCGCGCGATGGCGCGAAATGCGTGATCACCACCGTCGGTCCGTCGTGCGCGATGGCGAATTGCTGCTCGAACCAGGTCACGGAGCGGTCGAACAGGTATTGCGACATGGCAGGCGTGAACTTCTCGTCGAAATCGGGCGCGTTGCGGATGCGCGAAAAATCGCGCACCATCGTGCTGGCCTGTTCGAGACCCTGTTCGCGCTGCGCGGGCGAGTCGAACAATCGATAGTCCGACCACAGGGTGCAGCCAAGAAACCGCACCCCGTCATGCTGCCAGACATCGTGGTCGAGCACGCGCACGCCAGTGCCTTGTGCATGCACGCGCAACTCGCGCATCGTCGTCACCAGGTCACTGCCATAGAACTCGTGGTTGCCCGCGACGAACAGGGTTGGCTGGCGGTACTGCCGCGCCCATTCGATGGCCCCGGCCGGGCGCTGCAGGTCTCCCGCAAGCACCACCACGTCAGCATCTGTCGCTGGCGCGTCCATTGCCTGGACGGACAGGTGCAGGTCCGATAACAGCGCGATCTTCATTTTCAAGGCGCCTCGTCCAGCCCTCTTCGGTTCGTAAGGTGCAAGGCCGGCGCTGTTACTTGGCTTGGTCAACCATGTAGTCGACAGACGCCATGACCTCGGCGTCGCTCAAGCTGGCGTTGGCACCACGGGCGGGCATCATCATCCCTTTCGGACCGGTGTAGCCTTCAATTGCGTGCTTGTGCAGGATATCCATTCCTTGTGCGATGCGCGGCTCCCATGCCGCCTTGTCGCCTGTCTTGGGCGCGCCAGCAATGCCCATGCCATGGCACGCCGTGCAGGTCTTGGTGTAAACGCTTTTGCCCACAGCGGGGTCCGAAGCTGCCGCGACGGTCGCGGCTGGGGCTGCAGCAGGAGCCGCTGCTTCCGGGGCAGGTGCTGCTGCTTCGGGTGCAGGCGCTGCTGCTTCGGGGGCTGGCGCAACCGGTGTGGCTGGCGCTTCCGCGGCAGGGGCTGCTGGAGCGGGTTCTGCCGGTTGCTTGTCGCCACAGGCG
>CAJDVP010000105.1_pt1 | contig 13914 bp, 11 predicted proteins | sample 7391311 | NCBI WGS metagenome assembly CAJDVP01 (sample SAMEA7055711, study PRJEB34461) | soil metagenome | biome: terrestrial ecosystem; feature: Peninsula; material: soil | place: Antarctica | collected 2016
ACACCATCCAGCTCTTTGGCATCGAATACGTATCCTACCTTTACAACACCAAACAGGTGCAAACGGCCGACGCCCCCAAGAGATATGAAGACCTGGCCGACGCGAAGTGGAAAGGCCGCATCGTGATGGCCGACCCGGCGACGCACGCCTCCACCATTTCGTGGCTTGTGGGGCTGAAAGAGAAAGTCTTTGCCAGCGAAGGCGACTGGACGAATTTCGTAAAAGCGCTCGCGGCCAACCAGCCGATGTTCGTCGCTTCGTTCGGGCCAACGCCTGCGCCAATCGAAAGTGGCGAGAAGGCGATTGCGATTTCCATGCCCAAGTACATCGTGACCAAGGCGCCTGCGCCGCTCGCCTGGGGCCCGCGCGGGGGCGGCCAGCCGCTGCTTGGCACGCCGCGCGCGATGGCGCTCACCGCCAAAGCGCCGCACCCGGCGGCGGGGCGCGCCTTCATGGACTACTGGCTGTCGGAAAAGGCGGCTGGCATGCTGGCCAAGGATGTCGGTGAGTACGTGGCCGCGCCCGGCGTTTATCCGCCGATCGACGGCATAGAGCAGGTCAAGGTTCTGGCAATCCGCGATCTGAGCGATACCGAAATCCAGAAATGGGGCGCCGAGTTCAAGCGGATTTTCAAGGGCTGACCCGCACCATCTGCAATGGAAATCCGTGTCACCGGCCTGACGAAACACTACGTTTCCGAAGGCCGCAGTGTCAAGGCGCTCGACGGCGTCGACCTGACGATCCCCGCCAACCACATCTTCACATTGCTGGGGCCGAGCGGCTGCGGCAAGACGACGCTGCTGCGCTGCATCGTGGGGTTGGAGACGCCCGATGACGGTGAGATTCGCATCGGCGACGAAGTCGTCTGGTCGCGCCAGAAAGGCATAGCGGTCCCCACCGAAAAGCGCGGCCTTGGCATGGTTTTCCAGACCTACGCGATCTGGCCGCACATGAACGTATTCGACAACGTTGCCTACCCGCTCACAGTGCGCGGCATGTCGCGCGCGCAGATCAAAGCCAAGGTGACCGAGATGCTGCGTTTCGTGCAGCTCGTGGGCCTGGAAGACCGCCCTGCCACGCGCCTTTCGGGCGGGCAGCAGCAGCGCGTGGCGCTGGCGCGTGCCCTGGTGGCCGAGCCACGCGTCATCCTGTTCGATGAGCCACTTTCCAACCTCGACGCCAAGTTGCGCGAAGAAACGCGCAAGGAGCTGCGCCGCTTTCTGAGCCAGCTCGACATCACCGCGATCTACGTCACGCACGATCGCGTCGAGGCGCTGGCGCTGTCCGATTCGATAGCCGTCATGCGTGCCGGCCAGATCGTCGAGATCGGCGCGCCGCGCAAGATTTACTTTCATGCCGAGCATCGCTTCGTCGCCGATTTCATCGGCCGTGCCAACCTGATCGAGGCCACAGTACGTGACCACGCCGATGGCGCCACTCAGATCGACTGCGCACTGGGCTCCATCAACTGTGCAGCCAGTGAGCATGCGCGGGGAAGCCACGTCACTCTGTGCCTGCGCCCTGAGTTTTTGCGGGTAGAGGGCGGCACGATGCAAGGCGCGAACGTCGTGCACGGGCAGATCGAATCGATCGAATTTGTCGGCGAGGTGAACGAAGCCGAGATCCGCGTGGGCGACACGCTGCTGCTGGCGCGCATCGCGCCCGATGCCGATCTCGCCGTCGGCAGCCAGGTCAACATCACCCTCGCGCCAGAGCACTGTCTGCTGGTTGCCGCTTGATCATGGACCCGCAGCGCCGGGGCCTGACGCTCACACTGATACTCATCGTCGGCTTGCTCACCGTCGCGCCGGTAGCCATGCTGGTGTTGGGCAGCTTCTCGCAGGGGCTGGACGCCTTCGGCCACTTCACCCTGTCCAAGTACGCCAGCGCCTACGCCGACCCAGGCCTATGGAAAGTACTCTTCAATACCGCCATTTTCGTCGTTGGCTCGACGCTCCTTGCCACGCTGCTCGCGCTGTTTCTCGCGTACCTGAACACCCGCACCGACATTCCGTTCAAGTTCCTGTTCGGCGTGCTCGCGATCGTGCCGATGATGATTCCACACGTGCTGTTTTCGGTGAGCTGGGCGTTGCTGGCCAACCCCTCCAACGGCCTGATGAATCTGGCGCTGATGGAGACGTTCGGCTTGGCCAAGGGGCCTTTGAACATCTACTCGATGTCCGGCATGATCCTGGTCGAAGGGCTCCTGAACATGCCCATCGCCTACCTGATCATCGCGCCGGCGATGGCGTCGTTCGATGTGTCGCTGGAAGAATCTTCGCGCGTGTTCGGTGCCGGGGCCTGGCGCACGCTGCTGCGCATCACGCTACCGGTGCTGCGCCCGGCCATTCTCGCGGCTTTTGTGCTGGGCATCGTGCGCAGTCTTGCCTCCTATGCCGTGCCGCGCGTGCTTGGCATGCCGGGCAACGAGGAAGTGCTGGCCACCTACCTCTACGAAATGATCTCGGTCGGTTTTGCGCCCGACTATGGCAAGGCAGCAGCACTGGGCATGAGTGTGCTGCTGGTGGCCGTGGTCCTGATCTGGCTGTACCGGCGCCTGACCGGCGAGGGTAGTCGCTTCGTTACCATTTCCAGCCGCGGCTGGCGCCCTGCGGTGGTGCCGCTCGGGCGTTGGCGCATGCCCCTGTTTGCACTGGTGGCGCTGCTCTCGTTCATCGTCATCGTGCTGCCGGTGGCGGTATTGCTCTACACCTCCTTCGTACCCTATTCGATGGTGCCCAGCCGCGAAGCCATTGCGCTGATGAGCTTCAAACACTGGGCCGAGGTGCTGAGCGACGCCACCTCCCTGCTGGCGCTGAAAAACAGTCTGTTCCTGGCGATCGTCGGCGCCACGCTCGGCGTGCTGCTCTCGCTCTTCGTCGCATACGTGATTGTCAAGCTGCGCACGCGAGGCGCGGCGCTGCTGGAGACACTGACCTACTTGTCGTTTTCGTTTCCGGGCATCGTGATCGGCATCGGCTTCATGTGGTTCTTCGTGCAGACACCCCTATACGCCACGGTCACGGCGCTCCTGATCGGCTATATCGCCACCTACTTGCCCTATGGCGTGCGGCCACTGGCGAGCGCTTTTGTGCAAGTGCACGACCACCTGGAAGAATCGTCGCTCGTGTGCGGCGCCAGCCGCATGACGACAATGCGGCGCATCATCGTGCCGCTGTTGGTACCGGGCATCGTTTCGGCATGGATCCTGATGGCGACGATGTTCCTGCGTGAGCTCACGCTATCGGTGGTGCTATCGCGCCCAGGCAGCGAAGTGCTGGCGGTGCAGGTACTGTCGTTCGCCGACGATGGGCTTTGGGGTCAGCTCTCGGCACTCGGGATCATGATGATCGCAATCTCGACGCTGCTCGTGATCGGTGCCCACCTTGTCGGCAGGCGCTTTGGTGCGCGTGCGGCATAACAAACGCACGGGGAGGAGTGTTGGCCTAGCCGAGCCCATGCTGGGCAGCCGCAGCCCCGCCGCCGTTATCAACCACTCCGTGAGCGCTGACACGCAATTTACCTGGCTGAATTCCACATTCACCACTACGGAACATGGCATTTATGTACCCCCAAGCAGCATCCTTTCTGGTGCAAGCGGGGACGCATCCAGCTTTTCGGGGAGTTTGGCCAACACATACTTTGACTACTCTTCAGCGGCCATCGCAGTCCAGGAATACGGTGTCTTTCACGCCGAGGCCTCCACCCACGCCCATCGCGATTCCCCCGGGAATGACTACGAGGCTTTCCAGACTTTAGCGACCGGTACGTTCGACCAGATCCTGACAATCGCTGCGCCGGTGGGTATCAGCGATGGGAGTACCGGGTCACTGATGCTCGGATGGGACATCACCGGAAGCGCAAGCGCAAGTGCTAGCGGCTCAGCTTATTTGCAGGTTCTCGCGAAGACGGGTGCGTCTCTTCCAAATACCAATAACTCCACCGTAGCCATCTTGAGCGACGGACATTACCAACTGATCAACCCGATTGCATTCGCCTTTGGAGAGCCGTTCCAACTCACACTCGATACGTCCGTACAGGCCAACGTGGGATACGACTTTCGGAGTACGGTGGCGCCGACCAGTTTCAGAGACACGGCATCGGCCGATTTTATGCACACCGCCATCCTGTCGAGCGTGACGGTGAACGACAGCACAGGGGCAGAGCTTTCGGGCTTTACCATCGTCACGGATTCAGGCAGGCCCTTTCTGCCCACGCTAGCCCCCGTTCCCGAACCCGAGAGCTACGCCATGTTTCTGGCTGGGCTTGGACTGATGGGAGCGATTGCTCGTCGCAGGAAGAGCAAGATCAAGCAGGCTTGAGCAAGGTGTAGGTTACGATTCTGCGAGACGGGAGCTTCGGCTCCCGTCTTTGTTTTGGACCGCCCACCATGGCACTCGGCGGCATCACCCCAAAACAGAAATTGGCCCTCCTAACCAACTCCACTTCTGATCGCGGCGAAAAATGGGGAGATTACCGAATCTTGCGGCATCTCCAAACGGGCTTTCCTGCATGCGGCTTTGGCGGCTTCTTTGCAGGAGCCGTCTCATCTCGCGACTTTGTGCAACGAGTTGAGTTTGGCGTCCTGATCCGCGCGAGAATTCGTGGAGGTAAGGCAGCATGACGAATAGAGAAAAGCACCTCGAAAAGCTGGCCATGGAAGTGGCTCGTTATGTTTGAACAATTTTCCCCAAATGGAAGACTAGGCTCTGTGGAATCACAACAGTGCAGAGTTGTCCACGGCGGTGGCCAGCGCAATGGCTGATGCCGAGGTAAGTCGGACGCAGCGCATCGGACTGATGTTCCTGGTTGGCACCTCGCTTGGCTGGGGCCTGAACTGGCCGGCGATGAAGGTCCTTCTGGAGCAGCTGCCACCCTTGTTCGCGCGCGGCAGTTCTGGGATGGTCGCCGGCCTGATACTCACCGCCATCGCCGTGTCGCGCGGCGAAAGCATGCGTGTGCCGCGGTCGTTGATCGGGCGGCTGCTTGCCTTGTCGATGACCAACGTGTTCGCCTGGATGGGTTTCTCGACCTTGTCGATGCAGTGGCTCGACGCAGGACAGGCCGCGATGCTGGTTTACACGATGCCGATCTGGGCCACGTTGTTGGCCTGGCCACTGTCCGGGCGTCGACCCGGAAGGCGCACGGCGTTCGGCCTGTTGCTGAGTATGGCCGGCTTGTGGACGCTGCTCGGAACACACCAGTCACCGCTGGTCGATGGGGCTCTGTTTGGTATCGGATTCGCGCTGGCTGCGGCGCTGCTGTTTGCATTGGGAACCGTCGCGTTGCAGCCGCTGGCCGAGCTGGCACCGGTACCGAACCTGGCCTGGCAACTGTGCCTGGGCTGTTTCCCGATGGTGTTGTACGGTGTGTTCCATGAGCAGCCGCAGCTGTCCGCAGTGAATGGCACAGGCTGGGCGCTGATGGCGTACATGACCGTTGTGCCGATGGGGCTGTGTTACCTCAGTTGGTTTGCCGCGTTGCGCCGCGTGCCGCCCGCCATTGCGTCGGTGGTGACTCTGCTGACACCGGTCATCGGTGTGTTGGCTGCAGCGGCAACACTGGGCGAACCGTTGGGTTTGCGCGAAATCGGTGCGCTGGTGCTGACCTTGTCTGGCGTCGCGCTGGTGCTGCGTCGGTCCGGCACTGGTCCGTGAGACCGTGCCGCACTGCCGGGCACCGGGGTAGCCGCGGCGCTGCAGGCCGACGCTTGCCAGACGGCGGTCTGCGCGACCTGATGGCGTTTGTGATCTGGCACGAGCGTTGCCACCTGCTGCAATCCAATCACACCCAGTAAATCTGGATGCACTTGCGCAATATCAAGCCGAACCCGGATTCGTTGCATGGACGGTTGCGTGGCGCATCGCAGGACGTGCCGGCTTGGGCACAATGTAGCGCGGCAGGGCTATTGTGAACTCTTGTTCAGGCCCAGTTTCCAGAAAAAGGCCCCACTTTGCCGAACTTTACAGCCGGGTCATGCCCTCTTTGTTTGAGGCAGGCATGATGGATGAAATTCGGTCACAAGCCGACCATCTCCATGTATTGCAATAAGAAATCACATATTCCTCTCGTTCTCCCATTTCGCATGGTTCGCGTGCTGGCACTGTCCATCGCGGCGCTGTTGAGCGCGTGTGCCAGCCTTTCGCCGCCGCCCAGCGATGCTCCGGCAACCCAGGTGCCTGCCACCTGGTCGACGGCTGCCGCGGCATCCGCCAGCAGTCAGAATGCTACCCCGCTGGCCGACTGGTGGCAGCGGTTCAATGACCCGGATCTCACTGCGCTGGTCACGCAGGCCTTGCAGGCCAACACCAGTATCAAGAGTGCGCAAGCTGCACTGCTGCAGGCGCGCGCGTTGCGCGACGTGCAGACGGCCGGCCTCGGGCCTTCGGTGGGTACGTCGGCTTCGGCGCAGCGTGGCCGATCCGGCAATCAGGGAACCAACAACCGATTCCAGGTTGGCTTTGACGCGAGTTGGGAGCCTGACATCTTCGGAGGCAACCGCAGCGCCGTCGTCGCCAGCGAGGCCGACGCGCTGGCCGCCGAGACCAGTCTGGCGAACACGCAGGTCTCATTGGCTGCGGAGGTTGCCGTCAACACGGTCAACCTGCGCGGCCTGCAGGCCCGGCTCGCGATTGCGCGCAGCAACCTGGCCGCACAACGTGAGACATTGCAGATCACGCGCTGGCGCGCCCAGGCCGGCCTTGCCTCGTCGCTTGATGTGGAACAGGCGGTCGCCGCCAGCGAGCAGACCGCGGCACAAATTCCAGCGCTGCAAACGGGTATAGACCAGACCCTCCATGCACTGGCGGTGCTGACCGGGCAAACACCAGGCGCGCTGCAAACGTCACTGGCACAGCCCCGGCCGATCCCGCAACCACCACCCGACCTGGCGCTTTCCTTCCCGGCCGAGACCTTGCGCCAGCGACCGGACGTGCAAACGGCAGAACACCGCGTCAGCGCAGCGCTGGCACGTGTGGCGGTGGCCGACGCGGCGCGGTATCCCAGCTTTCGGCTGAATGGGTCGCTCGGGTTATCGGCACTGACACTGGGCACGCTCACCAACGGCGCAGCGATCGCCAGTTCCGTGCTGGCCGGCATGTCGGCTTCCCTTTTCGACGGTGGTGCGGCGCAGGGCCGGGTACGTGCACAGGAAGCCGTGCTGGAGCAGGCCCGCGTCAATTACCAGGGGACGGTGTTGACCGCACTGCAAGACGTGGAGGACGCACTGGTGGCACTCAGCGGCGACCGTGAGCGCCTGGCCCGCCTGCAGGCGGCCGCCGACTCCGCGGCCAACGCCGAATTGCTCGCGCGCCAGCGCTATGAAAGTGGACTGATCGATTTTCGTTCGGTGCTTGACACCCAGCGCACGCTGTTGTCGACACAGGACAGCGTCGCCAATACCCGGGCCAGCCTGGTGAACGACCATGTACGCCTGTACAAGGCACTCGGTGGCGGATGGACGCCTGTCGCCGCTGCAAACGACAACGGCGAAGGGTCGCCTGCTGCCAAGGCAAAGACCATCCCCTGAACAACACGTTGCACACTGCGTTGCCGCGACCTGGACCTACAAAAGAAGATTTCGCAATGAACACCACTTCAACACAACCAGCACCGCCTGTCGCCGCTCCGGCGGCCGACCTGCAAGCCTTGCTCGGCGACGGCGAGTCACCGCGCTGGTGGCGGCGCGCTTCCCTGTGGATCGGTCTGCTGGTACTGGCGCTGATCGCTGGTGGCCTGTATTACTGGCAACAGCAAAAGACAGCCAGCGCTGCGCCGGTGTATGTAACCACGCCGCTGACCAAAGGCGATATCACGCTGACCGTTTCGGCCAATGGCACTTTGCAGCCCACGCGCTCGGTGAACATCGGCAGTGAACTCTCGGGCACCGTCAAGCGTGTATTGGTCGATGTGAACGACCGCGTCAAGGCTGGCCAGGTGCTGGTGGAACTCGATGCGTCGAAATTCACCGACCAGGTGACTCGCTCGCGCGCCGCGCTGGCGGCGGCCCAGGCGCAAGAGGCGCAAAGTATCGCAACCGTGACCGAAGCGCGCGGAACGTTGGCGCGTTTCGAGGAAGTCGCGCGGTTGTCGGGAGGCAAGGTACCGTCGGCGACTGAACTTGACAGCGCCCGCGCTTCACTGGATCGCGCCGTGGCCGCACGCAACAGCGCCCAGGCCAACGTGACCGTGGCGCGCGCCTCGCTCTCCACCGATGAGACCAACCTCTCCAAGGCCTCGATCCGCTCGCCGTTGAACGGCGTGGTGCTCAGCCGTTCGGTCGACCCGGGCAATGCGGTAGCAGCATCACTGCAGGCCGTGACACTTTTTTCCGTGGCTGAGAGTCTGACGCAGTTGCAACTGGACGCCAACGTGGACGAGGCCGACGTCGGCGCGATTGAGGTCGGTCAGAAGGCGAGCTTCACCGTCAGCAGTTATCCTTCGCGCCGGTTTCCAGCCACGATCCGCCGGGTGGCATTTGGAGCAACCACGGTCAACAACGTCGTGACCTATGTGACCACGCTGGATGTGGACAACGCCGATCTGAGCCTGCGCCCCGGCATGACGGCAGTGGCCACCATCGTGGCCACCGAACGCGTCGACGTGCTGCTGGTGCCCAATTCCGCGTTGCGCTTCTCGCCTGCTTCCAGCGCAGCCAAGGGCGATACAGGCGGCAGCATTCTGTCCAAGATGATGCCGCGCCCACCGCGCAGCAACACCAAGGTTGCCGGCACCGACCGCAAGGGCCCGGGGACACGCCAGATATGGGTGCTGCGCGACGGCCAGGCCACTGCCATGCAAGTGAATGCTGGCCTCAGCGATGGCCGCATGACCGAAGTCAGCGGCGAAGGCTCGGACTGCCCGTCATCACCGATCAACGCAGCGGGGTCTCCGCGCCATGACGATGGACCCCAACGCGGCTCCGCCACGCGCATCGCTGCCTCCCGAGGCGATGGCTCCGGCTGAAGGTGACCCTGCGTCCGATCAATCACCTTCCCGGCCTGCCGTACCGATGATCCAACTGCGCGGTATCAGCAAGGTCTACGGCACCGGCAGGACGGCAGTTCACGCACTCAAGGATGTCAATCTGGACATTTACGCGGGTGATTTCGTTGCGATCATGGGCCCCAGCGGTTCGGGAAAATCAACCGCCATGAACATTCTGGGTTGCCTGGACACACCCAGCGCGGGTAAATACTTTTTCCAGGACGTGCGGGTCGACTCGCTCACACGGGACCAGCGTGCCCGACTGCGCCGGCGTTACATGGGCTTCGTGTTCCAGGGTTTCAATCTGCTGGCGCGCACCTCGGCGCAGGAAAACGTCGAACTGCCACTGATTTATCGCGGTGAACCTCCCTCCCGACGCCATGCAATGGCCGCGCAAGCGCTGGCGTCCGTGGGTCTGAAGGGCTGGGAGCACCACACGCCGGGAGAATTGTCCGGCGGCCAACAACAACGCGTGGCGATCGCGCGCGCGCTGGTCACCGAACCGGCCGTGTTGCTGGCCGACGAACCCACCGGCAATCTCGACACGCACCGCAGCCGGGAAATCATGGACTTTCTCTGGCATCTGAACGCGGACCTCGGCATCACCGTGCTGATGGTCACGCACGAGGTGGAAATGGCCGCCTACGCGCGGCGTCTCGTGCGTTTTGTCGACGGCATGGTCGACAGTGATGTCCGCAACCCGCATCCTGCCGGGCTGCAACAGGCGACGCCTGCCCCCGAAGCGACGGAGGCTATCGATGTGGCTTAACACCTTGCTGCTGGCCTTGCGCTCGATCCGGCGCAATCTGATGCGTTCGTTTCTGACCATCCTGGGCATCGTGATCGGCGTGAGCGCGGTGATCACGATGGTCACGGTGGGCAACGGCGCGACACAGGGCGTGCAGAACCAGATCTCCGGCCTGGGCACCAATCTGCTGCAGGTGCGCCCGGGTCAACGCATGGGGCCAGGCAGTGGCGGCTCGGGCGCACCTGCGTTCAAGGAAGCCGATGCCGAAGCCATCGCCAGCCAGATCGGCGGCGTGTCGGCCGCCGCGCCCGAGTCGCGCTCTGGCGGCACGCTGGTGGCCAACGGCCGCAACTGGACCAGCGTGATCACCGGCAGCACCAACGACTGGCTGACCATCGGCAACTGGACCCTGGCCAGCGGTCGGCTGTTCACGAATGACGAGTTGCGCGCAGGCGCAGCCGTCTGCCTGATCGGCAACACCATTCGGCGCGAGTTGTTCGGTAACACCACGGCGCTGGGCGCGCAGCTGCGGGTGAAACAGATTTCATGCGAGATCGTCGGCGTGTTGGCATCCAAAGGCCAGGGAGCCTTTGGAAATGATCAGGATGACATGGTCTTCATGCCGATCAAGACACTGCAGCGGCGCATCACCGGCAACACGCAGGTCAACACCCTGCTAGTGTCGATGGCCGAGGGCAGCGACGCGACCCGCGTCAAGGCCAGCCTGAGGCAGTTGCTGCGCGAGCGCCGCAAACTGGCCGATACCGACGAGGACAACTTCAACGTGCTGGACACCAAGCAATTGGCCGACACGCTCTCGGGGACGACCAAGATCATGACCATGCTGCTGGGCGCAGTGGCAGCCGTGAGCCTGCTGGTGGGCGGCATCGGAATCATGAACATCATGCTGGTCAGCGTGACCGAACGTACACGGGAGATCGGTCTGCGCCTGGCCATCGGCGCGCTGGAGCGCGAGGTGTTGCTGCAATTCCTGATCGAGGCAGTGGTGCTCGCTGCGCTGGGCGGCCTGATCGGCATCGTGCTGGCGACTGCGGCGTCGATCGGCCTGGCAGCCGTGATGAACGTGCCCTACATCTTCGACCCGACCGTGAATATCCTCTCATTCGTGTTTTCAGCTGCCATCGGCGTGTTGTTCGGTTACTTTCCGGCGCGTCGCGCGGCGCGGATGAACCCGATCGACGCGCTACGGCACGAATAAGGTAAGGCTCAGCCGGATGTGCAGGATGGCCTGACGACCAGGTTACGGCTCCACACGCCCGAGGCATCCACCCACTGCTGAAAGCCATCGATACCAAACTTTCGAACAGATCATCCTGCTGTACGCGAATCGAACTTGAACCCATCGGCGCACATCGATATACTGTTGTTTCATACAGTATTTGTAAAAGGATGGTGCCATGATGAACACACATGAATGGGTCACGCGATGCTCGGCACGGCTCCACGCCAAATGGCCACGACTGCAGCAGGACATGCGCGACGAGGTTGCCGCCGATTTGTGGAATGACGCACGCTGGCAGGCGATGGAGCCCGAACGGGCCGTCGTTGAATGGTTGCGCCAAGGCCTCGGCGCCGAACAACCGCGCGTTCCGTCATGAAACAGGACTACCGTCAGCACGCCGCATCGCGGCTGTTGTGGCCGGCAGCGGCCCGCGCCATGTCGAGTACCCGTCTGCTGCAGGTCATCTGGGCGTGGTTGTAGGCGGCTGGGCAAAACCAATGGGTCGCCTGACCCGACGTGACGGCTGATTCCACCTTGATCAGCGATTCGCCCACCCGCGCTTGCGCAAAGCCATTGATACCGACAACGGCGTGAGCAGAACGCGCATGCGCGCGAAAAACACGCAACCTATTTGTCCCGCTGGCCGCCGCGGGATCGATAGCCCCTTGCACGCGTGACCCCCCAAAACGACAAGAGGCTGCGGGTCTCACGACCCACAGCCTCAAGGTTGGGCTGGAACGGGTCGCCGATCAGCCGCGTGCTGGCCGGGCCGGACGCGCCGGGCGGCGTGCACCGTCGCGGGGACCATAACTTGGGCCACCATTGTGGTTGCCAGTCGGGCCAAACGAGGAACGTTGGGGCGCCGGCTTGGCAAAAGACGGCTTGCGCGGAGCAAAGTCATTGCGCGGAGCGGAATCGCCGCGGGGAGCGTAATCACTGCGCGGACCGCCTTCGTTGCGATGCGCAAAGTCGTTGTGTGGCGCAAATCCGCCACCATCGCGTCCACGTGCCGGCCCACCAAATTTGCGGTCACGCGAGGGGGCATTGAACCCGCCGCGGCTGTCGCGACCACCGAAATTCGAACGCGGGCGCGAGGAATCGGGCATACGTTGCTGCGGCTCCAGGCCCGGAATGGTCTCGGCCTTGAATTGCTGGCGAGTGAAGGCCTCGATATCGAAAATCTTGCGGCGATCGCGGAACTCGGCCATCGTCACCGCCAGGCCGTCGCGGCCGGCGCGACCGGTGCGACCGATGCGGTGGGTGTAGTCCTCGGCCTTCATCGGCAAACCGAAGTTGAACACGTGCGTGATCGTGGGCACGTCGATACCACGCGCGGCCACATCGGTGGCAACCAGAATCTGCACCATACCTTCGCGCAGTGCCGTCAGGCGCCGATTGCGAATGCCCTGGTTCAATGCGCCGTGCAAGGCAACGGCGCTGAAGCCGGCCTGCTGCAGGTCGTTGGCCAGACCGTCGCATTCGATCTGCGTGCTGGCGAACACGATCGCCTGATTGATCGTGGTATCGCGCAGCCAATGGTCGAGCAGCTTGCGTTTATGGTGGGCGTTGTCGGCCCAGAACAGAACCTGCTTGATGTTCTGGTGCTTCTCCTGCGGCGAATCGATCTGCACCCGCTGCGGCTCGCGCATGACCCGTGTCGCCAGTTGCTGGATGCGCGGGGCCAGCGTGGCGCTGAACATCATGGTCTGCTTGCGCTCGATGGTGAGCTGATTGATCTCGGCCAGGTCGTCGGCAAAACCGAGGTCCAGCATGCGATCGCCTTCGTCGACCACCAGGAACTGCACCTGATCCAGCTTGATCTGCATGGAACGTTGGCCTGTTGTGCGAGTTCGCGCGTGGGGCAGAGCACCAGCGCACCCGGCGTGGCAGCCTTGAAGTTGCGGCTGCTGGTGGGGTCCTTGCGGCGCGGGCGCTTGGGCGCTGCTTCGCCACGGGCGGTTGCCTCGGCGCAGGCTTTTTCGAAATCTTCCCGCTCCTGGGTCTGAGCCTGGGCACGTTGTGCCAGCAAGGTATGCAGCACCGGCAGCAGGAACGCCGCGGTTTTGCCGCTGCCGGTCTGGCTGGAAACCATCAGGTCGGTGAAACGTGCGCCCTTGGCGGCATCGGACAGATCCTGCATGGCCATTGGAATGCATTTTTCCTGCACCACCGTGGGTTGGGTGAATCCCAGATCACGCACGGCCTGAAGCAATTCGGGCGCGAGCCCCATCTTCTCGAAACCGTTGGGGGTAGGCGTCAATTCGACATCCGCGGCTTCGTCGGTCAGAACCTCTGCCGGTTCAGAAAAATCTGCCTTGGGCTCCGCATCTGCAGAGTCCATGGGAGTGGGGGAAATATCCTGGTCGGGCATGGCTGCGCCGACCACATCAAAAGAGTCGTTCATATTGGCAATCTCACACGAGCACGCCGCACGCAGTGTGGCGGTGTCGTCAATGGTCAAACAAACATCAACCATCAAACGAAACTCAATGCCAACCGGGGTGGCCGCATCCAGCCGCGATGGCCGGTTGCACTCTAGAGGGGCCCTGAAATCGTGGGCCCGGTGTGTGAGGGGAGATGTACAAAAGCGCAACCGATGGGTAGCGCAGCCCGCGATTATGGCACGCCCCCGGGTTTCTACCTAATCTTTCAGGCGCAAGAAGGTTTCGCGGTAATAGACCAACTCGTCAATTGACTCGTGCACGTCGGCCAGCGCCGTGTGGCTCTGTTGCTTCTTGAACGCACCATACAACTGCGGCCGCCAGCGTTTGGCGAGTTCCTTGAGCGTGCTGACGTCGATGGTGCGGTAATGAAAATATGCCTCCAACCGCGGCATGTAGTTCACGAGGAAACGGCGGTCCTGGCTGACTGTGTTGCCGCACAGTGGCGACACATTTTTGGGCACGAACCGGCCCAGAAAATCGAGTATCTGCTGCTC
>CAJDVP010000156.1_pt1 | contig 13862 bp, 14 predicted proteins | sample 7391311 | NCBI WGS metagenome assembly CAJDVP01 (sample SAMEA7055711, study PRJEB34461) | soil metagenome | biome: terrestrial ecosystem; feature: Peninsula; material: soil | place: Antarctica | collected 2016
CTAAATGGTCGTTCACCAGACCCATCGCCTGCATGAATGCGTAGACCGTGGTCGGTCCTACGAAGGTCCAGCCTCGCCGCTTCAGGTCTTTTGACAGGGCAACCGATTCTGACGAAGTGGTCATGGTGCGCAAGGCTTCGCGCGTGATGTGTGCCGGGCGCGTGGCCGGGTCGGGCTCCCAGCGCCAGAAGTAGGCGGCCAGTGAGCCACATTCGTCGCGCAGCGCAATCGCGCGCCGGGCATTGTTGATGGCGGACACGATCTTGCCGCGATGACGCACGATGCCGGCATCTTGCAGCAATCGCGCGATGTCGTCGACACCGAAAGTTGCGAGCGTGTTGATGTCGAAGTTGGCGAAGCCACGCCGAAATGCCTCACGCTTGTTCAGGATGGTGAGCCAACTTAGTCCGCTCTGGAAACCTTCCAGGCAGATCTTCTCGAACAGCCGCCTGTCATCGGCAACGGGGAAGCCCCATTCAGTGTCATGGTAGTGGCGGTACACCGGTGTTGCCTGGCACCATGTGCAGCGGGTTATGCCGTGGTCATCCGTGAACAGTCCGTCGGGCAAATCAGCGGTCATGGGTCAGCACCTAGAGCCGCAGCACCCGCCCCGGGTTCATCAGATTGCCCGGATCCAGCGCACGCTTGATCGCGCGCATCATCTCCAGCGCCACCGCTGGCTTGAAGTCAGGCAGCTTGTCGACCTTCAGACTGCCAATACCGTGTTCGGCCGAGATCGAGCCACCGAACTTCGCCACCGAGTCGAATACCAGCGTGTTGACGGTGGCTTCGTTCTCGCGCAGGAACTCGCCCGCGTCGACGCCTTCGGGCGCCTGCACGTTGTAGTGCAGGTTGCCATCACCCAGATGGCCGAAGTCCACCATGCGGATGCCGGGCAGGGCGGTCTGCAGCGCGGCGTCCGTGACCCGCACGAATTCGGGGATACGCGAGATCGGGATCGAGATGTCGTGTTTGATGTTCAGGCCTTCGATCGCCTGGGCGATCGGCAGGTTCTCGCGTATCTGCCACAGGGCCTTGGCCTGTGCGATGCTCTCGGCCACCACGCCGTCCGTGATGCAGCCTTGTTCCATGCCGGCCTCGAGCAGGCGTTCGAACTGCGCACGTGCATGGGACTCGGATTCATGATCGGAAACCTCAAGCAAGACGCACCAAGGTGTTGTCTCGTACAGCGGCACGGTGGTCTGCGGCATGTGGCGCGCTACCAGTGACAAGCCAAACTGGCCCATGATCTCGAAGCCGGTCAGCCCGGCGCCCAGTGTCCGGTGCGCCAGACCGAGCAGCGCCACTGCGTGTTCCATCGACGGTACCGCCGCCCAGGCGGTGAGCTGGGCGGCCGGCAGGGGCACCAGCTTCATGGTTGCGGCGGTGATGACGCCCAATGTGCCTTCCGAGCCGATGAACAGGTTGCGCAGGTCGTAGCCGGTGTTGTCCTTGCGCAATCCGGACAGGCCGTTCCAGATTGCGCCCTGGGCTGTGACCACCTCCAGCCCCAGGCACAGATCACGGGTATTGCCGTACCGCACCACCTGGGTTCCGCCGGCATTGGTGCCCAGATTGCCGCCGATCGTGCAACTACCTTCTGCGGCCAGGCTGAGCGGGAACAGAAAACCGGCCCGTTGCGCAGTCTCCTGCAGGTTCTGCAACACACATCCGGCCTGGGCGGTCAATGTCAGGTTGTCGGCATCGAGCGAGAGCACCCGGTTCATCCGCTGCAGGCTGAGCACGACCTGCAAGCCAGAGGTGTCGGGCACCGCGCCAACCACCAGGCTGGTGTTGCCGCCTTGTGGAACGATGCTGGTGCCGGTATCGGTCTGCGATCGTGCGCACAGTTGCACCACCGCTGCGACCTCATCGGTCGATGCGGGTCGCACAATGGCCAACGCCTTGCCATGGCTGCGCTTGCGCCAGTCCTGTTCCCAGGCGCTGAGGTCGGCGCCGGGTTGTGCGTGGGTCAACACGTGGGCGTCGCCGACGATGCGGCGCAGTCCATCTTGCAGGGTCTGGATGGAGTCGGTCATGTCATTGAATAGGGGTTGTACGGTTCATCGCGGCGCGATTGCACGAGCGCAGGCGGACCCGGGGCAGCTCACGTGTTGGCTATGGCGCTCGCGGCGGCGTTACGCAGGCGCAGTCGCACATGCAGCGCGCAGGCGACGAACAGGGTGATACACAGCACCACCTGCACCAGCGCCAGCCAGTTGCCCGGCGGCTTGTCGCCCCAGGCGCGCACCACGCCTTCGGTGAAATACAGCCAGACCATCAGGCTGACCCAGCGGTAGGTGTACATGCGGTTCTTGAGCAGCCCGGCCAGCGGAATACACAGCGGCAACACCTTGAGCGCCAGCCAGGATCCGCCCGGGCGCAAGGGGGCCAGCCACAACTCCCAGACCAGGCCCAGCAGGATCATTCCGATCAGGCTTCCCACAGCCAGGATACGGGTCAGGGATACGGTCGCGTTGGGAGTCACTTTCACGTCAGTACCGCCCGGCCATTGCGAGGGTACTGGCGGCCCCCTCATGGGGTAGCAAACGTAATGAGCGTGGAGGCTGTTTCATCCAGGTGGCATCATACCGGCCATGCTATTGCCCTCTCGTGTGCGCTCCTTGCTGGACGATCTGACCCGATTCCCGTGGGCAAACACTGTCCTGACGCTGCGTGAGCGATTCCGTGAAGATCGGCTCGGACTCACGGCCAGCAGCCTGACATTCACGACGACGATCGCGCTGGTGCCCTTGTTCACCGTGGCGCTGGCTATCTTTACCGCGTTTCCGATGTTCGGCAAATTGCAGGTGGTGCTGCAGCGTTGGTTGATCGACAACCTGGTGCCGGACGCGATCGCGCGCCAGGTGCTGGGTTACCTCACGCTGTTCGCCCGCCAGGCAAGCCAGCTCGGAGGCGTCGGTCTGGTGATCCTGCTGGGTACCGCGCTGGCGCTGATGCTGACCATCGACCGCACTCTCAATGGCATCTGGCGGGTGCGGCGCAAACGCCGTCTGACGCAGCGTGTTCTGGTCTATTGGGCGGCGATCTCGCTGGGGCCGTTGGTGCTGGGTGCCAGCATCACGATGACCTCCTTTGCGGTGGGCCTGTCGCGGGACCTGTCCGGTGGCATGTTTGGTGACCTGCTGGGCCTTTTGCTTGACGCGGTGCAGTTTCTCATGATCGCATTCGGTGCGGCCGCGATGTACCACTTCGTGCCCTATACCCGCGTCAAATGGTCCCATGCCTGGGTCGGCGGATTGTTCGTGTCGGTGGCGATGGAACTGGCCAAGCAGCTGCTGGTGATCTACCTGGGCAATGTGCCGACCTATTCCGTGGTCTACGGCACCTTTGCCACCGTGCCGATCCTGCTGGTGTGGATCTACCTGGTCTGGGTCATCGTGTTGCTCGGGGCAGTGATCACCGCCTACCTTCCCAGTCTGCTGTCGGGTGTGGCCCGGCGTGGGCTGGGCGCAGGGTGGCGGTTCCAGCTGGCGCTGGAGACCTTGCGGCTGCTGCACCAGGCGCGCGAGATGATGAGCCGTGGCCAGACCGCCGCGCAACTGGCCAAGGCACTGCGGGTCAGCGCGCTGGGCATCGATTCGGCGCTGGAGGCACTGGTCGAGATCGATTGGGTCGCACGGCTCGACGACGATGCCAATCCCGATGGACCGCGTTACGTTTTGCTGGTCGACCCCGCGCAGACGCCGCTGGAGCCGCTGGTGCAAACCTTGTTGCTGCGCCACAGTTCCAGCACCGATGCGTTGTGGGAGCGGGCACAGTTCGCGCAGGCGCGGCTGGGCGATGTGTTGTAGTGCCCGTTGCTTGTCCGGTAGGTCGGGTGAATGACGTGGCAAACAGGCATCGCGCGCCTCTGGATGTGATCGGGACTATCCGCTGCAGCGGGCAATGGTCCCATTTGGCGCAAAGGCAGCCTGGGAGCGGCGGAAAATGGCGCTGACAGGAAGCCCCGAAACCGGGCCCGACCGCCGCGCACCGGCTGCGCTGTCAATCGATAGTTTGGGTACCGGGCCAGAAACCGCCCGATTGCGATTCGCCCCTCCAGGCGCGCCAGGCTCAAGCCGGCGCACTGGTGGATGCCGAATCCGAACGCCAGATGGCGGTTGTCGCGTCGCCAAAGGTCGAGTCTGTCGGGTGCATCGAATTGCGCAGGGTCGCGGTTCGCAGCGCCGATGCACAGTGTCACCAGCGCGCCGGCCGGCAGGTGCACGCCGCCGATGGTGCAGGCGACCGTGGCACGGCGGTTGCCCAGTTGGTTCGATGATTCGAACCGCAGGAATTCATCGACCGCGCTGTCCAGGTAACCTTCCAGCGTGGCTGCGTCATCCCGATAGTGCGTCAGGCGTTGCAGCAGCGCGTCTTTCGCATCGGGGCATTCCTGCAGCGCCACCAGTGCATTGCCGATCAGATTCGTCGTCGTTTCGTGTCCGGCATTGAGAATGAAGATGCAGTTGTGCAGCAATTCCCGCTCGGACAGGCGGCTACCACCCGCATCGTCGGATTCACCCTGGATCAGCCGGGTCAACACATCCTGTTGCGGGTCGCCCGGGTGTTTCCGGCGATCGGCGACGAGCTGTTCCAGATAGGCCAGGAACTCGGCCACGCTGCGATTGCCCAGTGCCTCCTGCTCGGGGCTGAGCGCCGGCTCGAGTGCGCCCAGGATCGCCAGTGACCAGCCCCGCAGCGGCCCGCGGTCAGCGTGGGGCACAGCGAGCAGATTGCCGATGATTTCGACCGGAATGGCACTGGCGTAGTCCGCGATCAGGTCGCCGCTTCCTGCAGCTCCGATGTCATCGAGCAGACGATCGACCAACGTGATCAGACCGGGCTCCATATCGCGGATCGCACGGCGGGTCAAGGCGCCCATGATCAGTTTGCGTACGCGGGTGTGCAGCGGTGGATCGTTGAACACCAGGCTGGTCGTGTGGTGCGCGAACAATGGGGCCGCGTGCGACGGGTCGGCGTCAGGTTCCCAGGGCCGGTGCAGGTACTTGGGCGCAAACTCGATCTTCTTGTCCGAACTGAAGGTCCTGGCGTCACGGTAGACCGCCACCAGATCCTCGTAACGGGTCAGGAACCAGCTGCCGTCGGGCATGGCGCGCACCGGTTCCGATGCACGTAGCAGGTCATATACCGGATACGGGTTGGCGTTGAAGTCGGCCGGCAGGTTGCGCAGGTCGAACGAGGACGCGATCTCCTGTGCCCGTGCCGCTGTCATGGCAGGAGTGGCGATCGGGATATCCGGGCCAGGGTCGCTCATTGGCTGAAAAAGGTCTGGATTGCGGCCCGTACCGCTTCGGGTGCTTCCAGCATCATGTCGTGACCGCTGGAAACCATCACCACCGTACCGCGTAGCGCCGCGTCCACCAGCGACTGTGCTGCTTTGGGTGGCGTCATCTGGTCGTGCAGGCCCAGGATGAAAAGCGTCGGCGCTTCGACCTTGGCCATCGCGGTTTCACCACCCGCATAACTGTCGCAGGCCTTGAACCCGGCATGGAATACGTTCACGCGTGGGTTGCTCGCCAGTGTTCGGCGCATCAGCGCGCGCGCGTTGCCGTACAGCCAGGTCCCCGGTCCGAGCGCCGAGGGTGGCGGCGCCAGCGTGCTGTGCGAGAAGGTGTTGACCAGCGCAATGGCCTTCTCCGGATCGTTCTGCGACGCTTCGAGCAGAGCCGGCGAAACCTTCATCGGTGATGCAGTGCCCACCAGCACCAGGTGACTGACGCGCTGGCCCAGTTGTGCCGCTGTCTCCAGCGCAATCAGCGAGCCCAGGCTGTGGCCGATCAGTGCCGCTGTTTGTACGCCGGCGGCTTCCATCAACGCCTGCACGAAATCGGCCGCATCCTCCACGCTGTCGGGAGGATCACCGGCACTCTTGCCATGACCTGGCAGATCGGGCGCCAGCACGTTCCATCCGTGGTTCGCTAATGCGCGGGTCTGCAGGACCCACACGCTGTGGTCGTTGAGTACGCCGTGCAGGAAGATCGCTGTCGGCTTGCCGGCATCGAATGCCTTGCCACCGGTGTAGCAGTAGATCGGGTGGCCGTTGACGATGAGTTCCATCACACACCCGCCTTTTCCGCCGCGCGCAACGCGCGCTTGAGGTCGTCGATCAGGTCGGCCGGGTCTTCCAGGCCGATCGACAGACGGATCGTTCCCTGGCTGATGCCCCCGAGCGCCAGCGCCTCGTCACTCATCCGGAAATGGGTGGTGCTGGCCGGATGGATCACCAGCGAACGGCAGTCGCCAACGTTGGCCAGGTGGCTGAAAAGCTGCAAGGCGTCGATAAAGGCCTTGCCCTGGTTGCGACTGCCCTTGAGGTCGAAGCTGAACACCGACCCGGCCCCTCGTGGCAACAGCTTTTGCGCCAGTGCGTGGCTCGGGTGGGATGCCAGCAACGGATGCCCGACCCGGCCCACGAAGGGATGGCTGGCCAGGAATTCCACCACCTTGTTGGTGGTATCCATATGCCGTGCCATACGCAGTCCGAGGGTCTCGATGCCTTGCAGCACCAGCCAGGCCGAATGCGGGCTCAGGCAGGCGCCGAAGTCGCGCAGGCCTTCGCGCCGTGCGCGCAGCAGAAAGGCGCCGACGGTGGACTCGTCGGTGAACACCATGTCGTGGAAGCCGTCATACGGTGCCGCCAGTTCGCCGAATTTGCCGTGCTTTGCGTGCGCGCGGGCCCAGTCGAAACTACCGCCGTCCACGACGATTCCGGCGATCACCGTCCCGTGGCCACTGAGAAACTTCGTGGCGGAGTGGTAGATCAGGTCTGCGCCATGCTCCAGCGGCTTCTGCAGCCAGGGTGTGGTCAGCGTCCCGTCGACCAGCAGGGGCACGCCTGCGGTGTGGGCGATGTCGGAGACGGTCGGGATGTCGAGCACCTCGAGCCCCGGATTGCCGACAGACTCGCCAAAAAACAGCTTGGTGTTCGGCCGTACCGCCGCGCGCCAGCCGTCGATGTCGCCAGGCTGGACGAAGGTCGTCTCGATGCCAAAACGCGGCAGGCGGCAGTGTGTAGTGCAGCAGGTTCTGCGAGCCACCATATAACGCGGTAGAAGCAACGATGTGCGAGCCCGCTCCCATCAGTGTGGCAATCACCAGGTGCAGCGCGGCCTGGCCGCTGGCGGTGCTGATCGCGCCGACGCCTCCTTCGAGCGCCGCCACCCGTTGTTCCAGCACGGCATTGGTCGGGTTGCTCAGGCGTGAATAGACATGGCCCGCACGTTCGAGGTTGAACAATGCGGCCGCATGTTCACTCGATTGAAAAACGAATGAGGTGCTCAGGTGGATCGGCACCGCGCGCGCACCAGTGGCAGGATCCGGCGCGGTGCCCGCGTGAAGCGACAAGGTGTCGAAGCCGGGGTCGGAATATCCGGGCATGCAAGTCTCCAGTGTGAGTGGCAAGTCTGTGTGCCGTGCGACCGGGCGGACCCGCCATCACGACTGACAATCGGGGTTGGCAACGCCACCCCAAAGCCCTATTGTGGGCTATATTCAGCGCCAGGAGGCCAGCATGAAAGTCAGCGATATTTTGCGTGTCAAGGGCGGTACGCTATACACCGTCACGCCTGACGAGCGGATGGCGCTGGCCGTCTCCACGATGGCCGAGAAGGATATCGGGTCGCTGGTCGTGATGGACCGCGGCGACCTGGTGGGCATGTTGACCTTTCGCGAAGTGATCCAGACTGTGGCGCGTAACGGCGGGCAGGTCGGCTCCGGTTCGGTCGCCGCGGCAATGGACGATGCGCCTCTGACCTGCACCATGAGCACCGACCTCGACGAAGTACGCCGCATGATGCTCGATCACCATGCGCGTTACGTTCCGGTGATCGACCAGATGATGCTGATGGGCGTGGTGAGTTTCTATGACGTGGCCAAGGCTGTCGTCGATGCACAGAATTTCGAGAACAAGATGCTCAAGGCCTATATCCGCGACTGGCCGGACACCGACGGCATACCGGGAACGCCATGAGCGGAAATACGTTTGGCTTGTTGTTTACCGTCACCAATTTCGGTGAATCCCATGGACCTGCGATTGGTTGCGTGATCGACGGTTGCCCGCCCGGCATGGCGTTGTGCGAGGCCGACATACAAGGTGACCTCGATCGGCGTCGTCCCGGCACCTCGAAGTTCGTGACCCAGCGCAACGAACCCGATGCGGTGGAAATCCTCAGTGGCGTTTATGAAGGCAAGACCACCGGCACACCGATTGCCTTGCTGATTCGCAATATCGACCAGCGCAGCAAGGATTACAGCAACATCCTGCAGACCTTTCGTCCCGGTCACGCCGATTACAGCTATTTTCAAAAATACGGTCGCCGCGATCCACGTGGTGGTGGCCGTTCGTCGGCGCGGATGACTGCGCCGACGGTCGCGGCGGGTGCGGTGGCCAAGAAATGGTTGCACGAGAAATTCGGTACCGTGTTTCGCGGTTGCATGACCCAGATCGGCGAGCAGGTGATTGCCTTCGAGGACTGGGTCCATGTGCCGAACAACCCGTTTTTTGCGCCGGTGGCCGACGTGACCGCGCTGGAGGACTACATGCAGGCGCTGCGCAAGGCGGGGAACTCCTGTGGTGCGCGTGTCCGGGTGGTCGCCAGCGGGGTGCCGGTGGGTCTTGGCGAACCCCTGTACGACAGGATGGACGCCGACATTGCTTACGCGATGATGGGCATCAATGCGGTGAAGGGGGTGGAGATCGGAGCCGGTTTTGCCAGCGTTTCACAGCATGGCACGGACCACGGTGATTCCTTGTCGCCGGATGGATTTCGCTCCAACAACGCCGGTGGCACCTTGGGCGGTATTACCAGCGGGCAGGATCTGGAGGTGTCGATTGCCATCAAGCCCACCAGTTCCATTCTTTCGCCGCGCGAGTCGATCGACGTTGCGGGCAACAGCACCGAAGTGATCACCAAGGGCCGCCATGACCCCTGCGTCGGTATCCGTGCGGTGCCGATTGCCGAAGCCTTGTTGGCGCTGGTCGTGATGGACCATGCTCTGCGCCATCGCGCTCAGAACGCCGACGTGGTGGTGCCGATGACGGCTATCGCTGCCCAGGCGCCATCAGCGCGCGCTGATCGATGAGCCGGCTGGCGGTCAAGGCTTTGGTGGCCGCGGTGGCGTTTGCGTCGCCGTGCCTGCGTCCGGCCGCACGGCTGGCGCCGCACGTCGCCAGGGGTTGAAGCCGGTCACCAGCACGGTGGCGGCGAGCACCAGCAACCCGCCTGCATAGGTGGCGCCAGTGAACTTCTCGTGCAACACCAGATGCCCCCAGACGATGCCCGATATGGTGGCCATGAAGGTTGAGCTCAGCGCAGCGACCGGACTGACTTTCTGCACGATACGCATGTAGGCCCAGTAGGCCAGGCCGGAAGTGCAGATACCCATGGTGGCTACCGACAGCACGGCGGTGAGTGTGAATCGGGCCTGTGGCAGCGTCCACAACGTGCTGGGCAGCAACATGGCAAATGCGATCACATGCATCATGGCGGTGATTGCCAGCGGGCTCATGGTTTTGGTGGCGCGCTTGAGCAGCGGCGCGGAGGAACCCGACAGGGCAGAACCGATGATCGCCACGATCGCGGCGACCACCAGCTCCGGCGACGGGCTCACCGGCCCCAGTTGCACCAGCAACGCGACACCGGCGAATCCGACAAAGCAACCGAATACCTTGGCGGGAGTGAGAACGTCCTCGCGCAGCCAGGCGGACGCAAAGGTGCCGAATATGACGGAAGTGACGCTGAGCACAGCACTGTAGCCGGCCGGCAAATACAGGGATGACCATGCATACAGGAAATGCGGCCCTGCGATGGCCAGCGCAGCCAGCACCGTGAGCGCGCGCCAATGCTGCCAGGGCCAGCGCTGGCGGTTGAAGACCATGATCAGCGCCAGTGTCGCCGCCGCAAGTCCGATCCGGCCGGCAGCGGTCACGCTGGGGCCGAGGTCTGGCGTCGCGACACGGAAGAAGAGAAACGTCGCACCCCACAAGATTGACAAGCCCGCCAGTTGGGCGAAATACTTGTTCTGCATCTCAGCGCCGCGCGGCAGGTGCGAAGGTGCTGACGGCTCCCTCGGGGCCGCGTCCTGCAGCGCCGATTTTGTCTGCGCAGAGTCGGACAGGACGAAGAGCCGTGGCCTCTGGCTGAGGCACGTACCGCGAACGCGGTGAGCGTGGAGACTGTCTCATGTCCAGCACATTGTGCGGCAAGTCAGCCCCGCTACGGGCCGAATTGTTTCATTTGCCCGGCCTTTTGCCGAGTAAACGTGAAAACAGGTGCCGCGGGTCGAAACCCATTACCAGCATGCTGGACAGTATCAGCAAGGCGCCACCGATGTAGCTGCCGCTGTCGAGTCGCTCGCCCAGGAACAACACCGCCCACAACACACCGAATCCGGTGATCATGAAAGTCGAACTCAGCGCCACGATCGGTGTCACGTGGCGCATGATGCGTGCATACATCCACCATGCCATGCCCGATGTGAAGGTGCCCATCACGAAAACAGCGCCCAGCGCACTGACGGTGAGCTGGGCCCGGGGCCAGTCCACAACGGCGCCGGGCAGCAGCATCAGGAACGCGATCGCATGCATGCTGGCCGTGATGGCCAGTGGGTCCATGCGCGTGACCGCGCGTTTGAGTATGGGCGTCGACATCCCCGACAACGCGGAGCCGGTGATGGCGATCAGTGCCGCCATCACCAGTCGCGGCGACGGATCCAAGGGTCCGAGCTGAACCAGGAAGCCGGCGCCGACGATGCCCAGCAGGCAACCGGCCAGCTTCGGCCCGGTCAGGGTCTCTTCCTTCATCCAGGCAGAGGCCACGGCGCCAAACAATACCGAAGTGACATACAGCAAGGCCGCGTATCCAGCGGGCATGTACAACGCCGACCAGGCAAACATCGCGTGTGGTGCGGCCACGCCAAGCAAGGCCAGCAGGCCCAGTTCGCGCCAGTGCTCCAGTGGCCAACGCTGGCGCATTCGGCGCATGAGGTAGGCCAGCGCCAGAGTCGCCATACCCATGCGCAACCCGGCCAGCAGGTTGGGTCCGAGGGTTGGAACGGCGAACCGGGTGAGCATGAACGAGGTGCCCCACAAGGCAGACAAGGCGACCAGTTGCAGGGTGTAGCGGTTCATGGTTGGGCTGGATTGTCGTGGATGGCGGCGGCTTGCTGAGTGGTACCCGTACCCGATCCGGGCACAATCCTGAGGGTCACTTTCAATTGTGGATGAACAACAACATGGAACACCGTCCTTTTGCGTTGGCCGGCCTGATGGGCTGGCCGGTGGCGCATTCGCGCTCACCCGCCATCCACAACCACTGGATGGCGGAACAGGGTCTGCACGGTGCCTATGTTTTGCTGCCGGTTGCGCCCGCCAACCTGGCGCAGGCGCTGCGCGCTTTACCCATCATGGGATTTGCAGGCTGCAATCTCACGATCCCGCACAAGGTCGCTGCAATGGCACTGGTGGACAGCGTTGATGTGACCGCCCGCCGTATCGGGGCGATCAATACCGTGGTCGTACAGGCCGACGGCTCGCTGGCCGGACTCAATACCGACGGATTCGGCTACGTGCACAGTCTGATGCACGAGCAACCCGATTGGCGCGCCGACAAGGGGCCAGCCGTCGTCATCGGCGCTGGTGGCGCCGCACGTGCGGTGCTGGTCAGCCTGGTCGAGCAAGGTGCCCGCGAGATCCGGTTGTGCAACCGCTCCGAAGACAAGGCGCGCGAACTGGCAGCCGAGCTGGGCGGGCCGATCCACGCCTTGCCGTGGACTGAGCGGCATGCCGCATTGACCGGCGCTGCCTTGCTCGTCAACACCACCAGCCAGGGCATGAGCGGCCAAGCGGCGTTGAATCTCGCGCTGGATGGTCTGCCGACCGACGCCCTGGTTTCCGATCTGGTGTATGTGCCGATGGACACGCCGCTGCTGGTTGCGGCGCGTCAACGGGGCAACCCGATCGTCGGCGGCTTGGGCATGTTGTTGCACCAGGCGCAGGCCGCTTACGCCAGCTGGTTCGGTACCATGCCCACGGTGAGCGCCGCGCTGCGGGAAAAAGTCGAGCGAAGCCTGTAACGCGACTGCTGTGCGTTGTGCCGGCTCTATGTCGCCTTGGCTGATGAAACAGCTGACACCGCAGCGCGCAGCGCCAGCAGGTAGCTGTCGACGCCGAAGCCGCAGATCTGGCCCCTGGTGATCTCGGACAGCACAGACCGGTGACGAAACGGTTCACGTGCGTGGATGTTGGACATGTGGACCTCGACAATCGGACAGGCCAGGATAGCCAGCGCGTCGCGAATACCGTAGCTGTAGTGGGTCCACGCGCCGGCGTTGATCAGCACCGCATCGACGCTGTCGGCATGCGCCTGGTGGATGCGTTCGCACATCGCGCCTTCCAGGTTGGTCTGGAAACAAGTGACCTCGGCGCCAAGTTCCTGGCCCAGCGTGACCAGCTGGTTGTCGATCTCCTGCAGTGTGATGGTTCCGTATTGCTTGGGGTCGCGTTTGCCGAACATGTTCAGGTTGACGCCGTTAAGTACGAGTATCTTCATGGTGGTTTCTCGGTTGGGGCGCCGCGTTGCACCGGTCTGCCTGGAGGTCGTTCAGGCGCCGCCGCGGCGCAGCACCTGGCGTACGAAGCTGCGCGATTCTTCGGCGGTGAATTTGGTGGCCTCGCCCATGATGCCCAAAATGGTGGGTCCGTTGGCGCCGCGGTCGAGCGTGTTCATGGTAATGGCGATGGACAAACAGGCTGTTCTGACCAGTGAGCTTAGCACTGTCGATGACGATCACGCGCGCCGAACTGGGCAAGGCAACTGCGGTGCTGCAAGGCTGACGTTTTGTAGCCGTCCGAATGTCGGCGCCCGTGTACAGTGGGTGCTTATGCCCGCAACACCTGCCCCTGTGATGGTCGTGGAGTCCGAAGTGGAGATCACGGCAGTGCGCGCGCAAGGCGCGGGTGGGCAAAACGTCAACAAGGTCTCCAGCGCCATCCATCTGCGTTTTGACATTGCCGCCAGCAGCCTTCCCGACGAGGTGAAAGAGCGCCTGCTGGCCCTGCGCGACAGCCGCATCACTCAGGACGGCGTGCTGGTGATCAAGGCGCAGCAACACCGTACCCAGGAGTCCAACAAGTTTGACGCCCTGCAGCGCTTGCAGGCACTGGTTGATTCGGTGGCCCGGCCACCGACGGTGCGCCAGCCCACCCGGCCCACGCGGGCATCTCGCCAGCGCCGCCTGACCGACAAGCGTTTTCAGAGCCAGATCAAGGCCCAACGCCATGGCACCGATGGTTTTTAACCAGCCCCAGGAGGTTTCATGGCGATGATTCAATGGTTTCCAGGCCACATGCACCTGACGCAAAAGGCGATTGCCGAGCGCATCAAAGCCATCGACGTGGTGGTCGAACTGCTGGACGCCCGTCTGCCCGGCTCCAGCGCTAATCCGATGCTCGCCACGCTCACCCAAAGCAAGCCCACGTTGAAGGTGCTCAACAAGCAAGATCTGGCAGACCCGGATCGCACGGCGCTATGGCTGGCGCATTACAACGCGCTGCCCGGCACCCGCGCCATCGCGTTGGACGCCAGCGCGCGTGCGCCGGCCAAGGCGTTGCTGGCCGCCTGCCACGCGCTCGCACCGAATCGGGGCGGTTTGGTCAAGCCGATGCGGGTGCTGATTTGCGGCATCCCCAATGTCGGCAAATCCACCTTGATCAACACGCTGGCGGGCAAGCGCGCCGCTAAAACGGGTGACGAAGCTGGTGTGACCAAGTTGGAGCAGCGCGTTGCGATCACGCCCGACTTCTACCTGTACGATACGCCCGGCATGCTCTGGCCACG
>CAJDVP010000236.1_pt1 | contig 13610 bp, 9 predicted proteins | sample 7391311 | NCBI WGS metagenome assembly CAJDVP01 (sample SAMEA7055711, study PRJEB34461) | soil metagenome | biome: terrestrial ecosystem; feature: Peninsula; material: soil | place: Antarctica | collected 2016
TTCATCGACAAGCCGGAACTCGGAATCCAGCTGCGCAAGGAGTTGCGCGGTTGAACTGAAACCGCTGCTCGCTCGCTGTCTTCGCTGTACGAGAGTGGGTGCCAGAGGCCACGGTTCATGGTTCTGTCCCACTATGCGCAGGCAGATTCGGAGCTGCAGGACTCGTTTCCGAGGAGGTTCTCAGTATCTTCAGAACGGCCGGGCGGTACCTATAGGCCGTGGCCGATCGCCGGGCGTCAATGCACCTGGCGGGCAGAACCCATCTGGTCGAAAAGATCGACCTGGGCCCGGATGTCTTCCGTCTTGCCCAGGATGTTGGTGAAGCGCAGCAGCTGTTCGTCCTGGATGAAGCTGGCAGATGATTCCGCGGTGAGTAGCATCTCGGACGATTGCGGCCGCGCCACGATGAAGCCCTGCACGTAGTTGACGCCGATCTCGGCCAACGTCTGCACCGTGGCCGTGTCTTCGGCCCATTCGGCAATGGTTTGCATGCCCAGGTTGCGCGCCAGGTTGACGATGGCCTCGACGATGGCCACGTTGGCCGGATGGCGGTTCATGTTGACGATGAAATTGCCGTCGATCTTGAGAAGATCTGCGGGCAATTCCTTGAGATACGAGAACGAGGTGTAACCAGCGCCAAAATCGTCCAGTGCAACCTTGGCGCCGAAGCTGCGCACCCGGTCGATGAACTGACGCGTATTGTTCAGGTCGTGCAGTGCCACACTTTCGGTGATCTCGATACACAGGTGGCGTGCAATATCGGAATTGGCCGCCAGCATCGCGAACACGTCCTGCATGAACTTTTCGTCATTGAGCGAGGCGCCGCTGAGGTTCATGCAGACAAATCGGGTGTTGGTCAGTCGGTGCTGATGTTCGTTGAGCCAGGCCAGCGTCGTGGACATCACCCAGCGGTCGATCACGCCCATGCGCCCGCAGGTTTCGGCCGCCGAGATCAGCCGGTCGGTCGGCACCAGTTCGCCGTCCGGGTCCCGCATGCGCAACAGCACTTCAAAGTTGAGCGACTCGTTCGGCGCCTTGAGCGACATGATCGGCTGCATTACCAGGAACAGTCCGTCGGTGGCCGCGCTGGTCGACAGCAGTTCGACCAGCCGTAGCTCGGCTTCATGTTGGCGGAACACGTCGGCGTTGCGCTCATACACCACCAGGCTGTCGTGGTGGCCCCGCTTGGCGTCGCGGCAGGCCCGATCGGCTGTGGACAGGGCGTCCTTGATCGAGGTCCCGGGCATGACCTCGATCAGGCCGATCGAGCCGCGCACCGTGAATGCCTTTTCACCCACGCGAAACGGGGTGCTGCCGATGTTGCGTACGATGCCCTGGCATACCAGGGCCGCAAGCGCCATCTTGGTATCCGGCAGCACCAGCACGAACTCGTCACCACCCACACGCCCGACGCGGATCGAACCCGACACCACGTCGGTAACGCGTTTGCACACCTGCTGCAAAACCTCGTCGCCAGCGCTGTGCCCGTACAGGTCATTGATCAGCTTGAAGCGATCCAGGTCGAGGTAGGCGAGTGCAAACGGGCGGCTCTTGGGCGAGCTTGCGCTGGCCTCCATGAACGCATTCTCGATGCCGCGGCGATTGAGTACCTTGGTCAACGGATCGTTGTAGGCCAGGAAATTCAGGTCTTCGGTGGCACGTGCCTTTTCGGTGATGTCCTGCAACGAACCCTCGATCCGATCATTCGCCTGTGTTGCCTTGACCAGGTACTTGCGCGGTTCGGTGTCGTCTGAAGTGCGGTGCCCCTTGATTTCGAGCTCGCCGCCGACCCGGCTGTAGACGCAATGGTGCAACTGGGTCCAGGCACCCTGGTCAAAGTGCTGCTGCCAGGTGTTGCAGCCTGGCTCAAGCACACGCTCGCCGAGCATCGCACGCAGAGCCGGGTTGGCACTGATGAACCGACCCTGAAGGTCCAGACTGAACAGACCGATCGGCATGGCGTTGAAGTTGTGCTCCAGTTCCGCCTGCATCGTCAAACGTTGCTGGTGCTCAATTCGCATCTGCTCGGCGATAGCCAGCGCAGCGAGCAGACTCGAAGACAGTGCCACCGTGACGAAGTTGGTCGCGACCACGAACTCCTTGATGCCCGAAACCGCAGCTGCGATCTCCGCCAGCACCGACAGAAACGCGACGCCCAGAGACGCGCCGTACCACATCGCGACCCGGGAACGTGTGCGGCGCAAGATGTCGAGCAGGCTCAGCGTCATCAGCACCGACCAGGTGCCCGCAACCAGCCACATCAGCGGGAGCCATGCCTTGTACGGCAACATCATCGACAGCAGCAGGAACGGGACGCACAACCATTGCGTGACCTGCAGCGGCTTGTCGAAACGCGTCTTGCGCAGGTCATCTGCAAACAGATAGCGAAACAGCGACAGTGTCAGCAAGCCATAGATGGCAACCGTGACTGCCCGACTGGGCGCCAGCCATTCAGCCGGCAGCAGGTGGCCCAACCACTGGATGTCCCAACCGGCTGAGATGGCACTCATGCGCAGAGTCACCACCAGCCAGGCAGCGAACAATACATATAGGATCTGCCGGTTGATCCAGGCCGTCAGCAACACGAATACCGCCAGCACGATCAGGCCACCGTCGAGCAAACCGGAATTGCGGTGGAATTCCTGCGTCGAACGCCGCATGTCTTGCGTGGACCATGACAAGGCGCTCAGCCGGGCCGGGCCGACAAACCTGGCTTGGCACAGGACGCCCGTCGAGTTGTTCTCCATGTCCAGTGCGAACCCTGACTTGGCCACGGAAAATGCGCCTTTTATGCTTGAACGTGACACTTCGCCCAAGGGCCGCAGCGAAGCACGGTCCCAGCAACGGAAGTAGGTCGCGTGGCGGGACGGGAATTCGACTACCGATCCGCCATCGACTGAAGCAGGGGCGTCAAACGCAAACCAGATCGGCTTTTCCGAGCGCCGAGTCTCGAAAGCGAGGACGGGAGCGATTTTCTGCAGTTGGTCGCGCGCCTGCTCCAGCGACAACGTACCGCCTTGGGTGTTGTCCTCCAGTGTTCTCAGTTTGATCGGAGTAGCCGCGCCTGTGCTGTACTGATCATTCCACAAGGAAATCGCTGCAACCGAAATCAGCACAATCGCCAAAGGCACCAAGTAAATGGACAACAGCCAGGTGAGCTTGTCCATGCTCACCCCAAAGCGGGCCCAGGTCGCTTGATTCCAAGTGAGGTGCTGATCGTTCATGCATCCTTGCAAGCGCCGGAATCTATCCAGCAAAAGCTGCAAGTCTACGCAATGCCGCTGCGTCGTCAATCCGGGCGGGATCAAGAAACCCAGGCTTGGCGGACTATTGCGTCAAATGTGGTGCGAATCAGACATGCAGATCAGGCTGGGCGACGGCCCAGCGGGGGGACAATTCTGGATGGCACCGACACGGGGAACAATTCGCCCAAGTTGGCCTCGGGCTCAACTCGCACGTCAATATCCGGATGGTGGGTGTTGCACATGAACTGGAGCATTGGGTGGTTTGCCTCGACCAGCCGCTGGCGTCCGGTATCGATTTCGAATCCCATCACGCGATGCGGAATATCGTTACCGTGTTTCATCGGAATGAAACCTTGCTCCGGATACAGGTCCTCGAACATCATCTGGTCGTATTGGCGGTCCAGCGGAGCACGGGCCGCCACGATGGCCCAGTCGATGTCATTCTCCGCGCAATACTGCAAGGTGGCCTTGATCAGCACCATTTTCACCAAGCGGCCAATCGAGCCACCGACGATACCCAACCGGCTTCCTTCGACCAGTGGCCGGTCGCGCAGCCAGGGCGGCAAATTCACCGATTGCTCGACCTTGAGCGGCATGTAGGCATTGCTCTGGATCCGCAAGGTACCCATCGGCGCTCCGTCAAGCTTGGACTCGGCCAACAGCACGATGACTCCTGGCTCGCTGTCAAGTGCCTCCGCAGCGCGCAGCTTCTCGCCAAACTCCGGCATGTGACGACTGTATGCTGCCGCTCGGACGGCTACTGCCTTGGACAAATCTGAATCATTGCGGACCAACCGCACTGTGAAAGGCAGGCGTTCTTCCTTCATCCTTGGCGTCTGGGCTATCTGAATGGCCGGTGGCAGATCAGCGACGGGAATGTGGCGGGCCGGAGCAGAAAAACTGACAGACGGGATCATGATGGTGTCCTTTTGGCTAGCGGATTGAATGACTCGGCAGGGCAGGATGTAACACCCTTGTAAACAAATGTAGCCGTCGTGCCTGCTTCTGCTAAGTCGCCGTTTTTCTAGATCGTCTGTAGGAAGTCTTCTGACAAGGCGCCCGCCGTAAACAACTGGTCGTAAGCTCTGTGGGACGATCGCTTTTTTGATTTTTTGATTTTTCGCGAGGTCGGTGTTGGGCGATGGCGCGTTACTTCCTTCGACGCTACGTGGTGCGGATCTGAGCCGCGGGCTATGGCACACTCGCCGGCTTTGCACCAGCTTCGGAACCATCGGCGCCAGGCGGAAAAACTTACCCAGGAAGGAACACCATGTCAGCCATCGTCCAACGCATCGCCGCGGAACTGGGTGTGCGCGAAGCCCAGGTACAGTGCGCTGTGGACTTGCTCGATGGTGGCGCCACGGTCCCGTTCGTGGCACGGTATCGCAAGGAAGCAACAGGTGGACTGGACGATGTGGCGTTGCGCGCACTCGAAAGCCGCCTGGCCTATCTGCGTGAGATGCAGGATCGGTGTGCCAGCATCCTGGCCGTGATTGACGAGCAGGGCAAGCTGACACCCGCGCTGCGACACGCGTTGCTGTCCGCCGCAACCAAGCAGGAACTGGAAGACCTGTATCTGCCGTTCAAGCAAAAACGTCGCACCAAGGGTGAAATGGCGCGTGAGGCCGGTCTGGAGCCGCTGGCCGATCGGCTGCTGCAGGACCCGACGCTGGACCCACGGGAAGAAGCCAGGGCTTATGTCGTTCCCTTTGAGGCGCCAACGGATGGAGCCGACAAACGACCCGATTTTTCGACTGTGCCGGCGGTGCTCGACGGTGTACGTGACATCCTGAGCGAACGTTGGGCGGAACAACCGACCCTGGTGCAAGAGCTACGCGCATGGTTATGGGATAGTGGCCAGTTCGCCAGCACATTGCGCAGCGGCAAGGATCCGTTGAACCCGGAGGTGCAAGAGCTACGCGCATGGTTATGGGATAGTGGCCAGTTCGCCAGCACATTGCGCAGCGGCAAGGACCCGTTGAACCCGGATGTGGCCAAGTTCCGCGACTATTTTGACTACCAGGAGCCGATCGCACGTGTTCCGTCACACCGTGCGCTGGCGGTGTTCCGGGGCCGGTCGCTGGAGGTGCTGGATGTGCATTTACAGCTGCCGCAAGCCGATACTGCGGTACCCGCGACAGGTGCATCGTCCAGCCTGTTGGCCGAAATCCGCATCGGCCAACATGTCGGCTGGCGTCACCAGGGGCGTGCGGCCGACGATCTTCTGGGCAAGTGTGTGACCTGGGCCTGGCGCGTGAAACTCAGCCTTTCCACCGAACGCGACCTGTTTTCGCGTCTGCGCGAGGCAGCCGAAGCCACGGCGATCACGATTTTTGCGGACAACCTGCGCGACCTGCTGCTGGCCGCGCCAGCCGGCCCCCGGGTGGTGCTCGGACTGGATCCGGGCATCCGCACTGGCGTCAAGGTGGCAGTCGTCGATTGCAACGGCAAGTTGGTGGATACCGCTACCGTCTATCCGCACGAACCGCGCAAAGACTGGGACGGCGCGTTGCACCAGTTGCGCCAGTTGTGTCAGCGCCATTCGGTGAACCTGATCGCCATCGGTAACGGAACTGCCAGTCGCGAAACCGACCGCCTGGCAGCCGACCTGATCGCGCAGCTGGCGCGTGCTGCCCAGTCCGGCGATGCTGCGACATCACCTGCAGTGCCCGAAAAGGTGGTCGTCAGCGAAGCAGGGGCGTCGGTGTATTCGGCCAGCGCCTTCGCGTCCCAGGAAATGCCCGATGTGGACGTGAGCCTGCGTGGCGCCGCCAGCATCGCCCGGCGCTTGCAGGACCCGCTGGCCGAGCTGGTGAAGATCGATCCGAAATCGATTGGCGTGGGGCAATACCAGCACGATGTGAACCAAAGTGCATTGGCGCATTGCCTCGATGCCGTGGTCGAAGACTGCGTGAATGCGGTCGGTGTGGACCTGAACACCGCCAGTGTCCCGCTGCTGCGGCGGGTGTCGGGCCTGTCGCCCAGCGTGGCCGCGGCAGTAGTGCGTTGGCGCGACACGCACGGCAGTTTTCGCCATCGGGGGCAACTGCTCGATGTGACCGGGCTGGGCGCCAAGACCTTCGAACAAAGCGCCGGATTCCTGCGTATTCGTGGCGGCGAAAATCCACTGGACATGACCGGCGTTCACCCGGAGACCTATCCGGTGGTGGAGAAGATCCTGCAGCACTCCGGTTTGCCGGTGGGCGAATTGATGGGGCGCGCAACCACGCTGGCAGCATTGCACCCCGAGATGTTTGCCGACGCCCATTTTGGTGTTCCGACGGTACGCGATATCCTGGCCGAGCTGGAAAAGCCGGGGCGCGATCCTCGGCCGCAGTTCCGGGCGGCCAAGCTCAACGACGACGTACGCGACATCACCGACCTGCGCGAGGGCATGGTGCTCGAAGGCACGGTCAGCAATGTCGCCGCCTTTGGCGCGTTTGTCGACCTCGGCGTGCATCAGGACGGTCTGATCCACGTCAGCCAGTTAAGCGACCGATTCGTGACCGATGCACGTGAGGTGGTCAAGACGGGCGCCATCGTCAAGGTCAAGGTGCTGGAGATTGATCTGGCACGCAAACGCATCGCGTTGTCGATGAAGCTGGGCAGCCCCGCGCCCACACGGCGTGGTGCGCCAGAATCGGGCCGGCGTGTCGATGGCGACGCCGCGCGATCCAGCATGCGCAAGACGCAGGCGGTACCGGCGTCCACGGCAATGGCGTCCGCTTTTGCGCGGCTCAAGCCGTGACTGCTCGGCGCAGAGCGGCCTCACCGGCCAAGCCGCGACAGATGGGCACTGCAGGCCGGCCACTGCCGGCGGCAGATAATTGGCACTGATTCGATCGTCTGTCCGGAGTCATTGAGCCATGTTGTTGCGGGATTTGTTGGCGTCTCAGTTCATTCTGCCCAGTATTCCCAAGGTCGCGGCCTTGTTGCTGAGCGAACTCGAGCGCGAGCAACCCGATCTGAAGAATATCTCGTTGCTCATCAGCACCGACCCGGCACTGGCAACACGGTTGTTGCGGGTCTCCAATTCCGGCTACTTCAAGCTGTCGAGGCAGGTGCGCAGTGTGCCGGAATCCCTGGCGGTCGTGGGCCTGAGCCATGTGCGCACGATGGCGGTGGCTGCTGCGAGCAAAACCTCGCTCAAGGCGGTGCCCGGGATCCATCTGCAGCACTATTGGGACTTCAGTCTGGACGTGGCCAAGGTGTCGCGTTCGCTCGCTGGCGTGGTGCGGCAGAACCAGCAGGCCGCCTTTACCGCCGGCTTGATCCATTTCATCGGCGAACTGGCGATGCGCATGGCGATGCCACAAGCCATGGCGGAGCTCGATCGCGAAGTCCCGGCGCTGGACGCGCGCCGGGCACGGGCCGAACGCAAGATGTTCGATTTCGATTACGCGCAGGTCGGCGCCGGTTATGCGCGGCAGTGGCTGTTCCCCGAGGCCATCGTCGATGCGATCGAGCACCAGGACACGCCCTACCAGGATGACTCCTACGAGCCACTGGCTGGTGTCTTGCATCTGGCCATCTGGCGTGCGCGCTGCAAGCTCGGTGGGCTGAACCAGCGCGAAATGGCAGTGACTTTCCCTGGCTCGGTGGGTGAGGTGCTGGCGCTCGATATCGACATGGTGCTGCAACAGGATCCGATTGACTGGAGCAGCCAGCATCGGGCCTGAAGCCGGGGTTCGGTCTCGCGGCGCAGCGGCGACAATCGAATCATGCGTCTGTCGGCGCACTATGCCTTGTTGTGTGAACCATGACCCAATACCTGACCGCTGCCCTGTACAAGTTTGTCGAATTGCCTGATCACGCCGATCTGCAGGCGCCGTTGCTCGCGCTATGCCGGGAACACGGCGTCAAGGGCACCTTGTTGCTGGCAACCGAAGGCATCAACGGCACCATCGCGGGTCGGCCGAACGGAGTGCGCGCTGTGCTTGCCTGGTTGCGCAGCGAACCGCGGCTGGCTGACCTGGAGCACAAGGAATCCTGGGCCGACGCGCCGCCGTTTCACCGGATGAAAGTGCGGCTTAAGGCGGAAATTGTCACCATGCATGTTTCGGGTCTTCGGCCGGCTGCCATGGCGGGCCGTTATGTGACGCCGCAGCAGTGGAACACCTTGATCCAGCAGGACGATGTCGTGGTGATCGATACGCGCAATGACTATGAGGTCGCGGTGGGCAGCTTCCGGGACGCGATCGACCCACAGACACGCAGTTTCTCGGAGTTGCCGCAGTGGGTCGAACAGCAGTCCAGGCCCGGCGGCCTGTTGGCACCAAAAGATGGCAAACGACCGCGGGTGGCCATGTTCTGCACTGGCGGCATCCGCTGCGAAAAATCCACTGCGCTCTTGCGTATGCAGGGCTTTGACGAGGTCTACCACCTGCAAGGCGGCATTCTCAAGTACCTGGAGACAGTCGCCTCGAAGGACAGTCTGTGGCAAGGTCAGTGTTTCGTTTTCGATGAACGGGTATCGGTCGGTCACGGCCTGGTGCAAGGAGACTTGCACCTGTGCCGATCGTGCCGCCGGCCACTGGAGGCACACGACCTGGCGTCGCCACTGTACGAAGAAGGTGTGTCGTGCCCCCATTGCCACGCGTCGCTGGATGCGCAGCGCCGGCGTGGTCTGGCTGAACGCCAGCGCCAGGTGATGTTGGCGCGCGAACGCGGAACGACCCATATTGCCGCTGAAATGCCACTGCGCAAGGACAACACCGCCACGGTTGATGGATCTTGACCGTGCCGGCACCCCGGACCACTCCGGCGTCCGATGGTCAGACGACGAACGGGCAAGACGCACAGGCTGACGCCCGGCTGGACAAACCGGTGCGCGCTGGCTACATCGACTGTTGCAACATCTCCAGATAGTCGTTGCGGCTGGCGATGCGGGCGTTGGTCTTGTGGCAATGGTCGACCATCGCGCCGTCGATGATGGCCTCGTACTGGTCGGCGCGGACGCCCATTGCGGCTAGTCCGCTCGGCAAACCCAGGCGCCGGTTCATGTCCCGGATCGCGTCGGCAATCGAATCGCCGGAGGCCAGGCCCATCGCGTGCGCCATCCGTTCGAGGCGCCTTTCCTTGCGGATTGATTCGGCACTGGCGTTGAACTGGACCACGACCGGCAGGAACACGGCATTGAGCGTGCCGTGGTGCAAACGCGGATCGACGCCGCCCAGGCTGTGGCTGAGCGAATGCACGCAGCCCAGGCCCTTCTGGAACGCCATCGCGCCTTGCATCGATGCACTCATCATGTTCAGGCGGGCTTCACGGTCGCTGCCATCGCGGGTCGCCCGTTCGATATGGTTCCAGGCGCGCTCCAGGCCGTCGAGAGCGATGCCGTCCGCCGGCGGATTGAAGGCGGGCGCCATGAAGGTTTCCATGCAATGCGCGATTGCGTCCATGCCAGTGGCAGCGGTCAAATGGGCTGGCAAGCCCAGGGTCAGGTCCGGATCGCAGATGGCCGCTTGCGGCACCAGATGCCAGGAGTGGAATCCGAGCTTGCGCCCATCGTCCAGAATCAGGATCGCACCACGGCCACGCCCTTGGCACAGTCAATCGACGATCCGCCGCCAAGCGCGATCAGACCGTCGCAGGAGTGGTCGTGGAAGATCATCGTAGCTGCGCGCACCGCGGCTTCGGTCGGATTGGACGGCGTCTGGTCGTAGACGGCCTTGTCCAGCGACGCAACGGCGTCCAACGTCCGGTCCAGGATCCCGGCAGCCTTGATGCCCGGGTCGGTCACGATCAGGGGCCGGTGGATGCCGATACGCTCACATTCCTGGTGCAGCAAGGCCAGCGCGCCGGGTTCGAACTGGATCTGGGTCACGTAGTTGATGAAGGCCATGGTATGCAGCGGTGTAGGATCAAGCTAGCACTGTAGCAACAACACGATCACCATGACACAGGAGCTGCGACCCACGCCATGCCAGACCTTGCCCGCAACCTGTTTCGATTGATTCACCGCCTGCGCGTGCGCTGGGCCGAGGTGGATCAGCAAGGCATCGTGTTCAATCCACATTACCTGATGTACATCGACACTGTGTTGGCCGAATACTGGCGCGCCATGGCGCTGCCGTACGAAGCGATTTCAACCTCGTTCGGTGGCGAGTTGTACGTCAAGAAGTCCAGCCTGGAATACCATGGTTCCGCGCGGCTTGACGATCTGCTCGACGTGGGTTGCCGGTGCGCACGTATCGGCAATTCGTCGATGGTGTTCCAGGCTGGGATCTTCCGCGGCGACCGTCTGCTGGTCACCGGCGAACTGATCTACGTGTTCGCCGATCCGGTGACGCAAACATCGCGTCCGGTGCCCGATCTGCTGCGCGAGTTGTTTCAATCCTTCGAGGCGGGCGCCTCGCCGACCGACGTTCAGGTCGGCGACTGGGACGCTCTGGGCGCACAGGCCTCGGCTCTGCGGCGCGAGGTCTTTCATGAAGAACTGGGTATCGGCCTTGCGCTGGACCAGGACGACACGGACGCGGAGGCTGTGCATGCCCTGGTGTGCAACCGGATGGGTCTGGCGCTGGCCACGGGGCGGCTGGTGCGGGAAGGCCCACAACTGTCACGCATCGCACGGGTGGTGGTCAACCGGACCATGCGCGGCACCGGCCTTGGCCGGGAGGTGATGCAGGCCTTGATGCAGCGTGCGGTTGAGCGGGGCGATACCCGGGTGGTCGTGCAGTCGCAGTGCAGCGTGAAGGGGTTCTACACCCAAATGGGTTTCCTGCCCATCAGCGAACCCTATGACCAGGCCGGCATTGCCCATATCGACATGGCGCGGCCCCTCCAGTCAAACTGATCGGATCCTGCCAAGCGGCATGCTGGCCCCGGCCACCAAGACAACGCAGACTTGCCCCAGGTTTTATTGGACCCGCTCAGGGGGACTGCCGCCAGGCAGGGGGGCTTCACACGTCTTCGAGCAAGGCGTAAGGCATGGCGCGGACCTGCACTGCAGGACCGTCACTCGCAGTCAGATGCAATTGCCCGGACTGCAGTGCACCGAGCTGGCCCGAGACGATCGCATCCCAGCCACTCTCCGGGCAGGGTGCAGCCTGTACCACGGTGGCGCAGGGTTGTTCGGGATCGTCTGGCGTAAAGATTTCCTGACCGGCGGCCATCGGCGCTGCGCAATGCGCCAACATCGCGCGGCGTTTGAGCACCCCGCGGAACTGGCTTCGCGCCACGACTTCCTGCCCCGGGTAGCAGCCTTTCTTGAAGTTGACGCCGCCGATCGACTCGTAATTGAGCATCTGCGGCACGAAGGCATCCACCACCGCCGCGCTGATGGTCGCCACGCCAGCGTGAACCTCGCCCAGCAACCAGGCATCCAGCGACAGGCCATCGCCCTGAGGCAGATCCACTGTATTTGGCGCAACCCACAACGCCCGATCCACACCCTGCGCAGGGTAAAGGCGTACCAGGCTGGCCTCTCCCAGGTCCAGTTTGGACCACGGCCTGGCCGGCTGAGGCGCCAGAGCTTGCAGAGCGGGGCCGGCAATGCCGCAAATGTGAAACGTATCACTGGCGTCCGTCAGGCGCACCTTGGACCGCAACACGAACATCGATAGTCGCTTGAGGACCGGCGCCAGCAGGTCGGCGCTGCACACCAGCAAGATGTCCTCCTGGCTGCGCTTGAAGCCGATGAAACTGGCCTGGACACGCCCCTTGGCAGAACAAAATGCCGCCAGGCGCGCCTCGGACTGGTCAAGCAACGCGAAATCCTGGGTCAATTGGCCGTGCAGGAAATTGGCTGCGTCCGGACCAATGGCCCGAATCACGCCTAGATGGGACAACGGGACACACCCGCTCAATGAGGGATTCATGGCCTCAATTATCATCCTGCGTCAATGACTCGTAAATGAACAAGCCTGTGCGACGTTTCTTGCTGATTCTTGTGCTGCTCGGTTCCTGCCTCGCCGGCGCAGCTTGGTGGTGGCTGGAGCAACCGCTGGTGATGGCCCGCGACTCGGTCGACGTGACCATCGAGCCCCGCACCAGTGCGCGCGGTGTGGCCGAAGACGTCGCAAAATCAGGGATATCCATCTCACCCTTTTTGCTGCACCTGTGGTTCCGAGTCTCGGGCGAGGCACGGCTGATCCGTGCCGGCAGCTACGAGATCGAACGCGGAACGACGCCGCGCAGCCTGTTGCGCAAGCTGGTGCGGGGCGAGGAATCATTGCGTTCCTTGACACTGGTTGAAGGCTGGACCTTCCGACAACTGCGCATGGCGCTGGCGACGGCGCCGCAGCTGCGCCAGGATACCGCCAGCCTCACCAACGAGGCCATCATGGAACGGCTGGGGCGCGGCGATCAACATCCGGAGGGGCGCTTTTTTCCCGACACCTACAGTTATGCCAAGGGCTCCAGTGACCTGAAACTACTGGCCCTGGCACTACGCACCATGGACGCGCAGTTGCAGGCCGCGTGGGAACAGCGGGCGCCCGACAGTCCGCTGACCTCGCCGGAGCAGGTTTTGATTCTGGCGAGCATCATCGAAAAGGAAACCGGCATCCATGCCGACCGGGCCATGGTTGCCGGCGTCTTCAACAACCGGCTGCGTGCGGGCATGATGCTGCAGACCGACCCGACCGTCATTTACGGACTGGGCACGCGGTTTGACGGCAACTTGCGCAAGAAGGATCTGCAGACCGACACGCCGTGGAATACCTACACCCGTGTCGGGCTCCCGCCCACACCGATTTGCATGCCAGGGCGGCAATCACTGCAGGCCGCGGTGATGCCGGCGCAAACCAAGGCCTTGTATTTTGTGGCCCGTGGGGACGGCAGCAGTGCATTCAGCGCCACACTGGACGACCACAACCGTGCTGTCAACAAATTCCAGCGCAAAGGCGTGACCCCATGACGACGCGGGGCGTTTTCATCAGTTTCGAAGGTATTGATGGTGCCGGCAAGTCCAGCCACATCGACGCGCTGGCGCAGCGACTGCGCGACGCCGACCGGCACGTCACCGTAACCCGGGAACCCGGTGGGACACCCCTGGCCGAACAGTTGCGCGCTATGGTGCTGAACCGTCCCATGGACAGTCTGACCGAAACGCTGCTGGTTTTTGCCGCACGCCGCGACCATCTTGTCACGGTGATCGCGCCGGCGCTGGCGCGGGGCGAGGTGGTGCTCACGGACCGCTTCACCGATTCGAGTTTTGCCTACCAGGGTGGTGGACAGGGCGTGTCGTTGGCTGTTTTGCGACAACTTGAAGTCTGGGTGCAGTCGGACGCGCTGGCCAATCAGGAGAGCCTTGTGCAGCCGGACCTGACCTTGTGGTTCGACCTGACGCCGGGGCAAGCCGCACAACGACTGGCGCAGGCACGCGCGCCGGACCGATTCGAGGCCCGTGGCGAGGATTTT
>CAJDVP010000227.1_pt1 | contig 13425 bp, 15 predicted proteins | sample 7391311 | NCBI WGS metagenome assembly CAJDVP01 (sample SAMEA7055711, study PRJEB34461) | soil metagenome | biome: terrestrial ecosystem; feature: Peninsula; material: soil | place: Antarctica | collected 2016
GAACGAACCGGCACTGCAACTGGCGCTGGACCGCAAGTACCGGGACTATCGCTCTGATGGACCCATCCAGCCAGGCTTCTCCACCGACACGATCCGTTCTCTGGGGCTGCGCCTGGGCAATATTGAAACCTCTGCCACAGTCGGCATCGAAGGCCGTATCGGCTGGAATCTGCCAAACGATTTTGGCAGCTATCCAATCAGACCTGGCGCCGAAAACCGACCGCCGTCGTCCGCCTCGCCGCGCGCCCAAGCCACGGCACTGGGGTCCGCCTCGCCGAGGATAGCGCCAGGGGCACACGTGTTCGGCACACTGGAAACCAAACTGGTTGCGCACGACTTTTCGCTGGACGGCAATCTGTTCCGATCCAGCCACCATGTCACACGTCGGCCGCTGGTTGCACAGGCAGCACTTGGACTGAGTGTGCATGGACTGCTCGCCGGACACGGCGTCAAGCTGGCTGTGATGCGCGTCTGGCGGACGCGGGAATTCAAGGAGCAACATTCCACTCACGCGTATGGGTCCGTGGCGCTGAGTATCGAGTTCTAGACAACCCGGCCACCATCACCACAAAGGTCACACGATGAACATCACATTCCTCGGCGCAGCGCGCGAAGTCACCGGATCGTGCTTCCTGGTGGAGACTGCCGACACGCGCTTCCTGGTTGACTGCGGCATGGTGCAGGGCGGGCGCGAGGCAGCGGCGCGCAACCGCAAGCCATTCGCATTTGACCCGGCATCGATCGATTTCGTGTTGCTGACCCATGCCCACATCGACCACAGCGGCCTGCTGCCCAAACTCACCCGTGCCGGCTTCCAGGGGCCGATCCATACCACCGCCGCAACCACCGATCTGCTCCAGGTGATGCTGCCCGACAGCGCGCATATCCAGGAGAGCGATGCCAAGCGGGCCAAGCGCCACACCAAGTCGCCACCCGACAGCGGCACGCAGTTGACCCCTCTGTACACGCTGGCAGATGCGCATGACTGCCTGCGTCAGGTGCGGCCGACCGCCTATGACCAGGATATCAACCCCTACAAGGGCGTGCGCTGCCGCTTCCGCGATGCAGGTCACATCCTCGGCTCGGCCATCATCGAGGTCTGGATCACCGAATACGGCCAGACAACGAAGCTTGTCTTCAGCGGCGACCTTGGCCAGCCGGGGCGCCCGATCCTGCGCGATCCAACGCCGATCGACGACGCAGACATCCTGTTCATCGAGTCGACCTACGGCGACCGCGCACACAAGGACCAGGCATCAAGCGAGGAAGAACTGATCGAGATCATCGAGCGCACTTTGCATCGGCAAGGGGGTAACCTGATCGTGCCCGCGTTCGCAGTCGGCCGCACGCAGGAAATCTTGTATCACCTGCACCGCCTCAGCCGTGAAGGTCGGTTGCGCAATCTCAAGGTGTTCGTCGACTCGCCCATGGCCACCGAAGCCACGCGCATCACCCGCCAACATCTGGAACTGTTCGACGATGCAGCAAAACAACTGGCGGGCTGGCACGCCCTGGGCAAGGATCTGCCCTATCTTCATTTCACCGCGAGCGCCGAAGAGTCCATGGCCCTGAACCAGATCCGCTCGGGCGCTATCATCATTTCCGCAAGCGGCATGTGTGACGCGGGACGCATCAAGCACCACCTGCGCCATAACCTTCCCAGGCGCGAATGTAGTGTATTGATCACCGGATTCCAGGCGCAAGGTACCCTCGGGCGGCGCCTGGTTGACGGCGCGAAGCAGGTGCGCATTTTCGGCGAAGAGATCCCCGTACGCGCGGCGATCCACACAGTGGGAGGGCTGTCGGCACATGCCGACCAGCCCGCATTGCTGGCCTGGTCAGCGAACTTCCGCAACCCCCCCGCCAGAACGTTTGTGGTGCATGGCGAGGCCAGCGCCGCGCTTGCATTTGCCGAACGGCTGCGCGCCGATCGCGGCTGGAACGTGGCGGTGCCGGAGCCCGGTACGCGCGTGCAATGGGACGGTCGGCTCAAAGGTGGCGCAGATGATTGATTCTGTCCAGCGCAAGGCGTTGCGCGAGGCGATCATGACCGGGCCGGCATACCGACTGGCGCAGGAGGACATCGAATTTCTGGCCCAGGACGACTTGCGTCCGCTGCGCATGCAGCTTGAACTGCTCAAGGCCGAACACGAACTGCGCGAGCAAGGGATCAACTCCACCATTGTTGTCTTCGGTAGCACGCATGTCGTTTCCCAAGAGGAGGCGCAGGCAGGACTTGCCGAGCTCGACGCGCGCATGGCAGCCGAACCGTCGGATCCGCTGCTGGCACACGATCTTGCCACTGCCAAACGCCAGTTGGCCCATGCGCACTTCTACGAGGAGGCTCGGCGCTTTGCGCACCTCGTCTCGTCCCGCTTCCAACAAGAGGGGCGCCGCGACTTTGTCGTCGTCACCGGTGGCGGACCCGGCATCATGGAAGCGGCCAACCGCGGCGCATTCGAGGCCGGTGCGCGCTCGATCGGCCTCAATGTCACCCTGCCGCGTGAACAGGCGCCCTGCTGCGTGCACGGGCGCTGGTCGCCTTCCCGGGAGGATACGGCACGCTTGACGAGTTGTTCGAGGTGCTCACCCTGGTACAGACCGGCAAGATGGCGCGTATCCCCATTGTGCTGGTCGGCAAAGAATTCTGGTGCCGCGCTGTCGACTTCGACTACCTCGTCGACGAGGGTTTCATCAGCGCCCAGGACGCGCGGCTGTTCACGCTCGTGGATAGCGCCGAAGAAACCGTGGCGGTCCTGGAAGCCTTTTATCGCGGCAAGCCACCCGGCCTTGCGGCCAAGCGGGGCTGAGCATGCACGCGCACCCTCCTGCCTTCGCGCACCTGTTTGTCCGACATGCCCTGAGACGAACCGCACTGACGCTGACGATGCATGGTCTCTTTCCATCATCGGCACCGGCCAACCATTTCAAGTAGGAACACCATGCACCACCGTCCTTTTCCGCCCCCGCGCACAAACCCAGCACTGGCCGGCCTCGGCCGACTGCTGCCAACCGCACTGGTGATCCTGCTGGCAGGCTGTGCCAGCAGCCCTGACTACCAACGCCCGCCACCAAGCACTGCCACCCGCTACACCACAACCGCAATGCCGGATGCGACAGTTGCCAGCCCGGGCCAACTCGGCACCAGCCAGACGTTTGTCAACGCGCCTGTTCCGCAACAATGGTGGACCGCGTTTGGATCTGACAAGCTCACGTCGCTGATCGCACTGGCCCATGCGAACAGCCCGACTCTTGCGGCGGCCCAGGCGACGCTGCGCCAGGCTCAGCACAGCCTGGAGGCGACCGCTGGCGCACAACTTCCCCAGGTGAACGCGAAACTGGGCGGTCAACGCCTGGGCACCAATACGGCGGCCGCAGGCATGCCCGACGGTGAACGCAGCTACGGGCTTTACAGCGCCACGCTGGCGGTCAGCTACGACTTCGATCTGGCGGGAGGAAATCAACGCGCACTGGAAGGATTGGCGGCACAGGTCGACTACCAGTCCTACCAGCTCGAGGGTGCACGCCTGAATCTGGCAGCGAGTCTGACGCTGACCGCGATCACGCAGGCGCAACTGCGCGCCCAGATCGACGCCACCGAAGACCTGATAGCCGCGCAGCAGGAGCAACTGGCGCTGACCCGACAAAGGCTTTCGCTCGGTGCCGGAACCGAACTCGAGGTGCTGGCGCTGCAGACCCAGTTGGAACAATCGCAGGCTGTTTTGCCGACCTTGCACAAGCGGCACGCGCAGGCGCGCCACCTGTTGGCAGTGCTGGCCGGGCAAGCGCCGGGGCAGTCGACGCTGCCGGAATTCGAACTGCAGGATTTCACCCTGCCCGCGCAGTTGCCGCTCAGCCTGCCATCCGAACTGGCACGGCACCGGCCTGAAGTGCGCGCATCGGAAGCCCTGTTGCAGGCTGCCAGTGCGCAACATGGGGTGGCGCTCGCCAAGCTCTACCCCCAGCTGACGCTGAGTGCGAGCCTCGGTTCGCAGGCCTTGACGGTCGCCAGCCTGTTTGGCGCCGGCTCGCTGATCTGGGGCCTGGGCGGGCAACTCGCACAGCCGCTGTTCACGCCCGGCCTCAAGTCCCAGGCCAAGGCCGCCGAAGCAGCTGCGCAGGCCGCACTGGCCAATTACCAGCAAACCGTGCTGCAGTCGCTGCGCGAAGTCGCCGACGTGCTGCGCACAGTGGAACACGATGCGCAGGTGCAACAGTTCATCGCACGCGCAGACCTGTCCGCCCAACAATCGCTGCAGCTGGTGCAGGCCCAATATGGACTGGGCGCGGTCAGCTACCTGCAATTGCTGCAGGCCCAGCAACAGGTGCAGCGAACCCGGATCGAGCTGCTGGAGCTGCAGGCGAGGCGCATCACCAACACGGTTGCGCTGTACCAGGCGATGGGCGCAAGCCAGCTGCAGTGAAGGTGGCTGCCGCCCAGGCTTGACCATGGTTTGCCCAACGTCGCCTTGCACATCGGCGTTATGCTTGGGGTCGACCCTCACCCATGCGCCAAGCTACCCCTGATTCCTTCTCCATTACCAGGCGAACCATGTCAACGACCCCAACCAGCCTTCCCGTGATCAATGATGAACTCGACCTGCTGGCCGACCTGGTTCCGCTGGCCAAATGCCAGATCATCGAACTCGGATGTGGCGCGGCCAAGCTGGCACGCGCCCTGCTCCTGCGTTTTCCCGACAGCCACGTGACCGGTGTCGAGATTGACGCGCGCCAACATGCGAAGAACCTCGCCTCACCGCAGGAGCGTCTGCTTTTCGTCTCAGGCATCGCCCAGGACATTCCGTGCGACGACAGTGCATTCGACCTGGCACTGATGCTCAAGTCCTTGCACCATGTGCCAGTGACGGCGATGGAGCAAGCTCTGGCCGAAGTCGCCCGGGTGTTGCGATCTGGCGGGCACCTCTACATCTCGGAGCCCATGTTCGGCGGCGCGCTGAACCATATCACCCGTCTGTACAACGATGAACAGGTGGTGCGCGGCGCAGCACAGGCCGCAATCGATGCGGCCTTGACCAACGGCGCCTGGACCCAGACCCAGGAGCGCCGTTTCGTAGTTCCTTCCCGGTTCGCTGACTTCGCTGCCTTCGAGCAACGCATGATCCGCCAGACCTATGCGGACCACCAGTTGGACGCGACGACGATGTCCGAGGTGCGCAGGCGTTTTGAGGCGCACGCTGGCGCCGATGGCGCGGTGTTCGAACAACCGATGCTTGTGCGCCTGCTTCGCCGCGCCAACCGATAGACCATCGGCATTCGGTCCGAACCTGACGGACCCGCCGCGACACGATGCTGGCAGGCCAAGAATGAACAAATCACCCTTGTTATTTTGTTGACAGCAACTCCAGAACGGAGTCAGCCGGACGGCACAGGCGTGTCCCCAGCGGGGTTTTCACGATCGGGCGGTTGATCAGGATTGGGTACTGCACCATGAAGTCCAGCAACGCATCGTCGCTCCACTTCGGGTTGGCCAGGTCCAGTTCGTCATAAGGGGTTCCCTTCTGTCGCAGGACTTCCCGCACGGGAATTCCCATTTCCGCAATCAAACCCGCCAGCTCGTTTCGACTCGGCGGCGTTTCGAGGTAGAGCACGACGCGAGGCTCTGCACCACTGTTGCGAATCAGCGCGAGCGTATTGCGCGACGTGCCGCACTGGGGGTTGTGATAGATCGTGATCTCACTGCTCATATGGATATCGGACTTGTCCGTTCGTACAGGCTCAGGCAAAACCGCAAAAATCCAAAGTCTACAAAGACTTGGAGCCTCTTTGCCATGCTTGGTTGGCCTGCCCGGAGGGGATCGAACCCCCGACCCTCAGCTTAGAAGGCTGATGCTCTATCCAACTGAGCTACGGGCAGTCTTATGGTTGCTCACTTAGGTGCTATTGTTTTTGACACTGCGTGCGGAGCGCTACGCACTTTCATTTCTCACCCCGATTGGAATTATTGTAATAAGCACCGACCAACGGATTAAAAGAGGCTACCCGACCTTTTTTACCGGTCCTAATCCAAGGCTTTCAGACGCACGCAAGGAAAACATGGCCGAATCGAAAACAGCGCTCTACGGCGCGATCGCAGCCAACATCGCGATTGCCATCACAAAATTCGTCGTCGCCGGCGTCACCGGCAGTTCAGCGATGTTGTCCGAGGGTGTGCACTCCACAGTCGACACGACCAACGGCTTGCTTCTACTCGTCGGGCTGAAGCTGAGCCAGCGCCCCGCGACGACCGAACACCCCTTTGGCCACGGCAAGGAGCTTTACTTCTGGGGTCTGATCGTCGCTGTGCTGATCTTTGGTCTCGGCGGCGGCATCTCGCTGTACGAAGGGGTCGTGCACATGCGTCACCCGGACCCGATCAGCGACCCGTTCTGGAACTACGTCGTGCTCGGTAGCGCAGCGGTGTTCGAAGGCGCCAGCTTCGCAGTCGCGCTGTACCAGTTCCGCGCCGGCAACCGCGGTCGGCCGTTCTGGCGGTCGCTGCACGCGAGCAAGGACCCGACAACCTACACGGTGCTGGCCGAGGACGGCGCTGCGTTGCTCGGGCTGGCAATCGCCGCGGGTGGCATCTGGGCGAGCCACGCTTTCAACCAGCCCATGCTTGACGGCGCCGCGTCGCTGCTGATCGGCCTGCTGCTAAGCGGCGTTGCGGTGTTGCTGATCGGCGAGTCGCGCGGGTTGCTGATCGGCGAAGGCGTGCGCGCCGAGACGGCGAGCGAGATTCGCCGCCTCGTTCGCGAACACCCGTCCGTACGTGACGCTTCGGCGCCGCTGACGATGTACATAGGCGCCAACGAGGTGCTTCTGACGATGGACGTCGAGTTCGAAGGCAACATTCCGGTCGACCGCATCGCCGATACGATCGTCGCGATCGAGCGCCAGATACGTGACCGCTACCCGCAGATCCATCGCATCTACATTGAGGCTCGGTCGGCGCTGTGACGCAGTATCCGACAGCCAGCGGATTCTTCCATATCAGATTGACTGTGCTTGATGAGATCTTCTGCGGATGATCAGAAAGCTGCTCGCGTCCTGGCTCCGGTTCGGTGGATTGCATCATGGCGACCCTTGGCAAGAAACGCGCCGCTTGTGCAAATCGTTGCAGTGAGCCAGCGGCCGCAAGCAGCGACAATCCGGCCATGGCTCAAGGCAAACGCATTTCTGCAGACATCGGTGTTGATGCGCTGCAGGCGATCAAGGACATGGGCGCTGCGGCCAAACACGCTCGTGCGCGCACCGGCGATGGCCAGGCCGCCGCTGCCGCCCGCCTGGGCGTGCATGTCCAGACCATTGCCCGCATCGAAGCGGGTGAACCCGGTGTCGCCATCGGGCATGTGTTTGGCCTGTTGGCGCTTTACGGCATCCATGCCACGTTGCAGCCACCGCCAGATGCGATGCCCGCGTCAATACCATCCGGTCACCTGGAACCCCATGATCCCGCCCGATAAAAACAGATCTCTGTCCGCGAACTCTGGCTTTCTGCGGCTCCTGACGGTCCTGGTGACCATTGCGATGGCCTGGATCCTGCTGCCTTTCTACGGGACCATCATGTGGGGCGCCATCATTGCGCTGTTGTTTGCGCCGGTGTACCGCCGCATGTTGCCGCGCCTGCGGCGGCGGCGAACCCTGGCGGCGTTGCTGACGCTGCTGCTGGTGCTGGTGGGCGATGTGAATCCAGGTCGTTATTTTCGCGGTCTGTTCGAGGCTTTGCCGGCCTGGGTAACCGCATGGCTGGACCGCTTCGGCCTGTTCGACTTCAATTCACTGCAAGCGCGGCTGTCCGAGCTGTTGGCGCAAGGCAGCAAGTTCATCGCCACCCAGGCGCTGAACATTGGTCAGAACACATTCCAGTTCGTGGTCAGCATCTTCATCGCCTTGTACCTCGCATTTTTCCTGATTCGTGACGGCGAAACTATCTCGCGCGCGCTGCAGCGGGCCATTCCCCTGGCGCCGCCGCACAAGCAGGAATTGCTGCAGAAGTTCGCCACCGTCATCCGCGCAACGGTCAAGGGCAACCTGCTGGTGGCGCTTATCCAGGGCAGCCTGGGCGGCTTGGCATTCTGGTTCCTGGGTATCAAGGGGGGCCGTGTTGTGGGCTGTCGTAATGGCGTTCATGTCATTACTGCCAGCCGTCGGCGCGGGCCTGGTCTGGGCGCCGGTCGCGATCTATTTCCTTGTGACCGGCGCAATCTGGCAGGGCCTGTCTTTGGTCGCCTACGGTGTGTTGGTAATCGGATTGGTCGACAACTTGCTGCGACCAATCCTGGTTGGCAAGGACACGCGCATGCCCGACTACGTGGTGATGATCTCAACCCTGGGCGGCATGACGGTGTTCGGCATCAACGGCTTCGTGCTCGGGCCGACGATCGCGGCCATGTTCATCGCAGTCTGGCAAATCTTCGGTAACACCAGCGACGAACTGGGCTGAGCCGGCTCGAGCAGCACGACATGGAGCGCGCGCGCCGGTGCGTCCCTGGTTGTCTCGCACTGCCTCGAGGGACGACACACGCAGCGACTCAGTCGGGTTACCCGATCAGGCGCCCCGCCCATCCCCTCCTCGGGGCTCGGGATAATGATCCTCGAACGCTTGGCGCACCGTGCCGACATCGATACGCTGGTCCTGATGGATCAGGACTTCAGCATGCAACCTCACGACAAGGAATTGGTAGTCGCGCGGCACACGCTGGCCCTCGTCGGTTCCAGGTGTTCTTCAATCACAAAGCCGCTCGAGGAGGCCAACGCCGTACTCAAAACCCGCGATCGCACGATGGTGGTGGGGGTGGTGAACGGATGAGACAGGGAAGATAGTCGCGCAAAGCGTCGCGCAAAAGAGAAAGGGTTAGCAAGCCCTAGCCTGCTAACCCTCATGAAATGGTCGGGGCGAAAGGATTCGAACCTTCGACCCTCTGGTCCCAAACCAGATGCGCTACCAGGCTGCGCTACGCCCCGACGAGCCCGTATTCTAGCCGCATGGTTGACCGCCACCGCCAACCATTGTCGCGTGTGCTTGGGCTACAGTTCCAACCATGGACGCTGTACAAGAAACATCCATTCCCTGGCTCGATATCGGTACGCCGTTCCCGCCTGCGACACGCGCACTGGGGCGCAACTCGGAAGCACCGGGATTGCTGGCCGCTGGCGGGCGGCTAGACGTGGACACCTTGCACGCCGCTTACCGCCACGGCATTTTCCCGTGGTTCAGTGATGGCCAGCCCATTCTGTGGTGGAGTCCGGATCCGCGGATGGTGTTGCAGGTGGAACGGTTCCGGCTGCATCCGTCCATGCGCAAGACGCTGCGCCGCTTTCGGCGTGCCCCGGGGTGTGAGATCCGCTTCGACTTTGACTTTGCCCGGGTGATCGCACATTGTGCAAGCCAGCCCCGCGATGGCAGCTCCGGCACCTGGATCGTGCAGGACATGCAGCTGGCCTATCGTCAGCTTCATCGTGCCGGATTTGCGCACAGTGTGGAAACCTGGATTGATGGTGAACTCGTCGGAGGGCTGTATTGCGTGGCGATCGGCCAGGCCGTATTCGGCGAATCGATGTTCAGCCTGTCGCCCGACGCATCCAAGATCGCGCTGGCTTCATTGGTCGCCTTCTGCCGCTTTCACGGCATTCGCGCCATAGACTGCCAGCAAAACACACGCCACCTGGCATCGCTGGGTGCAGCAGAAATGCCCCGTGCAGACTTCCTGCGCCACTGCAATGCCGCAGCAGACCTGCCGGCCCCCGATTGGATTTTCGAGCCCTTATACTGGGACCAAGTCCTGCCACACCAGGAAGCACATTCGTGACCCACCTCAAGGATCTACCGCTCCAGACGCTGCAGTTTTATGCAACCGCGCCGTATCCGTGCAGCTACCTGATCGGAAAACAGGCGCGTTCACAGGTGGCCACCCCCAGCCACCTTATCAACAATGCCACCTACTCCGAACTGGTCAGCCAGGGCTTTCGGCGCAGTGGCCTGTTCACCTACCGGCCCTACTGCGACGGTTGCGACGCCTGCACACCACTGCGCGTGTTGGCACAAGACTTCAAACCCGACCGCAGCCAGCGACGCGCATGGCGGCAACATGCCCATCTGCAGGCACGCGTGATCAAGCTGGATTTTTCGCCGGAGCACTATCAACTCTACCTGCGTTACCAGAATGGGCGCCATGCCGGTGGCGGCATGGACCAGGACAGTGTCGAGCAGTACACCCAGTTCCTGCTGCAAAGCCGGGTCAACTCGCGTCTGGTGGAGTTCCGCGAGCCCGATGTGAACGGCCAGCCCGGGGCACTGAAGATCGTCTCCATTGTGGACGTACTGGAAGACGGCATTTCCGCGGTCTACACCTTCTATGAGCCCGAACCGTTCACCAGTTACGGAACCTACTGCGTTTTGTGGCAGATTGCGCAAGCCCGCACGATGGCGCTGCCACACCTCTACCTGGGCTACTGGATCGCTCAAAGCGACAAGATGAACTACAAATCCCGGTTCCGGCCGTTGCAAGTCAGGGTGCATGGCGCCTGGCAATCGCCGGTGGATGATGGCGGCCGGACCCCCGTAACTGGGCAAACCGCATGAAGAGGGACGATGCCATTGCAGGGGCGAAACCCACGGTACAGGTCATCGAGCGCATGTTCGCGCTGATGGACGTGCTGGCCTCGCGTGACGATGCGATCTCGCTCAAGGACATCAGCGAGAAGACCGGCCTGCACCCCTCAACTGCGCACCGGATCCTCAACGATCTGGCGATAGGGCGTTACGTCGAGCGACCGCAGGCTGGCAGTTACCGCCTGGGGATGCGATTGCTGGAGCTCGGCAATCTCGTCAAGGACAGACTCAATGTGCGCGACGCCGCCTTGGGTCCGATGCGCGAACTGCACAAGCGCATCCAGCAACCAGTCAACCTCAGCATGCGCCAGGGAGACGAGATCGTGTACGTGGAGCGCGCCTTCAGCGAACGCTCCGGCATGCAGGTGGTACGTGCCATTGGTGGCCGGGCACCGCTGCATCTGACATCGGTCGGCAAGTTGTTCCTGGCAGCCGACGATGCGCAGCGGATCCGCACCTATGCCAGCCGTACAGGCTTGCACGGCCAGACGCGCAACAGCATCACGCAGTTACCGACGCTCGAACGTGAACTGACCAAGGTGCGCCAGTTCCACTATGCGCAGGACAACGAAGAATTGGAACTGGGCGTGCGTTGCATGGCGGCCGGCATCTATGACGACCAGGGCAAACTGGTGGCAGGTCTGTCGATCTCTGCACCGGCCAGCCGGCTGGATGAAAACTGGCTGGTGCCGCTACAGGATACGGCGCAGCAAATTTCGCGCATTCTCGGCTACGTGGTGCACGCCCCGGCGTCCATGTGACCCGTCAGTACCAAGACGCCGGGCCTCTGCAAGACAACGCACCGCCTGCTGCCAGCAGGAGACACTGGCAGCACTGACTACCGGCTCAGTCAGCGCATGACAGTGCGTGTCATCGCGCTCGCCTCCACCCAGTGGCGCACGCGTTCGGCATCTCCGATTCGGCTGAGTTTGCCTGCAGAGTCGAGGAACACCATGATCAGGTTGCGGCCGGCAATCGTGGTCTGCATGACCAGGCACCGTCCGGCTTCCGTGATATAGCCGGTTTTTTGCAGGCCAATCTCCCATTGCGGGTTGTTGACCAGGCGATTGGTGTTCCGGTATTGCAAAGTGCGGTCACCCACTGACACCTCGTACTGGGACCAGGTCGAAAATTCGCGCAAAGTGGCATCTGCATAGGCCGTGTTCACCAGCTTGGCGAGGTCCTGTGCGCTGGACTGGTTTTTGCTGGACAGGCCCGTGGGTTCAACGTAGCGGGTGTCTTTCATGTCGAGTTCGCGCGCCTTGTTGTTCATCAGTGCGACGAACGTCGCCATGCCACCCGGTGCACTGCGTCCCAAGGCATGGGCGGCCCGGTTTTCGCTCGACATCAAAGCCAGATGCAGCAACTCGCGACGACTCAGTTCGGTTCCCACCCGCAGACGCGAGCGGCTGAATTTTTCGGTATCAACATCGTCCTGCGTGATGACGATCATCTCGTCCATCGGCAGTTTCAATTCCTTGATGATCAGTGCCGTCATCAGCTTGGTCAGCGACGCGATTGGCAACACAGCCTGATCGTTCTTGCTCAGCAGGACTTCGCGCGTGTCCTGATCGATAACGTAGGCGACGCTCGACTTGAGGTCGAGTGGGTCAATGGTGTCATGCAGGCCTGCCGCTTCGCCGTAAGACGGCCTGGCAATGGCCCGCGGTACAAAAACGACATGTTTGCGTTTGGCTGCAACGGCGACCGGCCGTTTGCTGACGCTGCGTTTGACAACCCGAGTTTTCCTGGTGGACACTCTGACCGTCGATTTGGCTGATGATTTGGCTGATGATTTGGCTGACGATTTGGCTGATGATTTGGCTGACGATTTGGCTGATGGATTTAGCAGATGATTTGCTCGTCGTCGTGGATGATTTGGTCGGAGCAGCTTGCACAACGGGCACCAGCATCGCTAAGGAGAACCCGCAGACCACGAGGAAACGCACAACTTGATTCATCAGGGGCCTCGGATTCGTGAAAGGGTCAGCTGCATGACGCTATGCAGCATGACTGGTCTTCAGTGTAAACAGAAAAATGGTACAAGATCAACCACTTGCACCATTTAATTCATGCTCATTCGCAAATCAGGGGGTTATCCACCCTTGCGCAGGTACTCGTTCAGCTTTGCTATGTAACTTGTTGAGCGCGCTCAGATAAGCCTTGGCCGACGCAACGATGATGTCGGGGTCGGCTCCGGTGCCGTTGACCACCCGCCCGCTATTTTGCAGCCGCACCGTCACCTCACCCTGGCTTTCGGTCGATCCGCTGATCGCATTGACCGAATACAAGACCATTTCCGCCCCGCTGTGCACATGCGATTCGATCGCCTTGAGCGACGCATCCACCGGCCCGTTGCCGTCGGAGGTGCCGGTGAATTCCTTGCCCTCCACCGTGAAAACTACGCTGGCATAGGGCCGCTCGCCAGTCTCGCTGTGTTGCGAAAGAGAGACGAACCCATAATGATCGTTTTCGTGGGTGACACTCCCATCGGAAACAAGCGCAAGGATGTCCTCGTCGAAGATCTCGGACTTGCGGTCGGCCAACTCCTTGAAGCGCGCAAATGCGGTGTTGATGTCCGCTTCACTTTCCATCTGCACGCCGAGCTCGATCAACCGTTGCTTGAAGGCATTGCGGCCACTGAGCTTGCCAAGCACGATCTTGTTGGCAGTCCAGCCTACGTCTTCGGCACGCATGATCTCGTAGGTATCGCGCGCCTTGAGCACGCCGTCCTGGTGGATGCCCGAGGCATGGGCAAACGCATTGGCACCCACCACTGCCTTGTTCGGCTGCACCACGAAACCGGTGGTCTG
>CAJDVP010000171.1_pt1 | contig 13396 bp, 11 predicted proteins | sample 7391311 | NCBI WGS metagenome assembly CAJDVP01 (sample SAMEA7055711, study PRJEB34461) | soil metagenome | biome: terrestrial ecosystem; feature: Peninsula; material: soil | place: Antarctica | collected 2016
TGGGTCAGCACACGCAAGGCGGGCATGCCATTCGCGATGATCACGCTGGGCATCGGTGAACTGGTCTGGGCCGGCGCCTTGATGTTTCCGGCCTTCTTCGGTGGCGAGGCCGGCATCTCCGGAGACCGCGGTATCGTGCGCGCGCTGGGGCCCTGGACCCTGGGCCCGGTCTTGCACCTGTATTGGCTGGTCGCAGCTTATACCCTCGTGTGCACCGCCATGATGTACGGTTTCACCCGCACCCCGCTGGGTCGTTTGCTCAACGCGGTGCGCGATAACCCGCTGCGGGTCGGGTTTCTCGGATTCGACCCGCAGATGGTGCGTTATCTGGCCTTTGTGATTGCCGGCGGATTCGCCGGAGTTTCCGGCGGCTTGGCGGCGCTGCAGCAGGAAGTGGTCGGCCCCGACATGCTGGGCAGTCAACGCGCGGGTTTCTACCTGTTATTCACCGTGCTGGGTGGAACCGGGTATTTCGCGGGCCCGATCGTGGGTGCCGTAGTGATGGTGCTGACGTTCGCCGTATTCAGTGAGTGGACCCATGCGTGGTTGTTGTACCTGGGCCTGGGTTTTGGCGCGGTGGTCATGCTTGCTCCCGGCGGTATCGCAGCCTTGTTCTCGGGCGACGTCTGGCGTCGCGCGTGGAGCCGGCTGCACACCCACCCGGCCGTCAGCCTGTCCATTGTGCTGTCCGTCATGCTGGCCGTTGGCGGCTGTGCTGCGATGGTCGAGATGGCGTATCAGCTGCAATTGCGTTCGGTCCTCGGCGACCGGGTCGGCTTCCTGTTCTGGCAGCTGCACGCGTCATCCGTACTGCATTGGTCGATCGCCGGCACTGCTGCAGCGTCCGGCATGGTCGCCTTGAAGTGGCTGCCGCGATCGCCGCTGGCCATGCCACTGGCCGATAGTCGTACGGACCTGCGGGCATGACGGCCAATCGGGTCGGGCTTTCGGCAGCGCCCGCCGCTCTGAGTCTGCACGGTGTCTGCAAGTCCTTTGGCAAGACGGAAATCATCCACCAGTTGGACCTGTCAGTGCCGCGCGGCACCTCGCTGGCCATCATTGGTCCGAACGGGGCCGGCAAGTCGACGGTGTTCAACCTGATCAGTGGCCTGCACGTTCCAGATGCCGGTGTTATCCGGCTCCATGGCCAACGCATCGATGGCAAGTCCGCGCACCGGATCCATCGGCTCGGCTTGTCGCGCAGTTTCCAGGTCAGCCAGTTGTTTGGCCATCTGAGCGTGTTCGACAACCTGCGATGTGCGGTGTTGTGGCGACTGGGTTATCGCCATGTGTTCTGGCGCGCCTTGTCCGGTCTGCGCGATGTCGACCATGCTGCGGCGGAGGTGCTCGAACAGATCGCGCTGGCGCCGCGCCGCGACATGCTGGCACAGGAGCTCACCTATACCGAGCAACGTGCACTCGAATTTGGCATCACGATGGCAGGTGGCGCCGATGTGATCCTGCTTGACGAACCGACCGCCGGCATGAGTCAGGCCGAGACGCAACACTTCGTCAAGCTGATCCGTCGCCTGACAGTTGGCAAGACCGTGCTGACGGTGGAACACGACATGGACGTGGTGTTTGAACTGGCCGATACCGTCGCCGTCCTGGTGCAGGGTGCGTTGTTGGCATTCGGCACGCCGCAGGCGGTACGGGACGATCCGCACGTCCAACAAGCCTACCTCGGCACGCCAGCCATGGAACTGCCTGCGCAAGGCGCGCACCCATGCTGACCATTCATGATCTGTACGCCGGTTATGGTGCGGCACCGGTGGTCCGCGGCGTCGATGCGCAGGTGCGGGGTGGAGAAATCGTCGCAGTACTCGGACGCAACGGCTCGGGGCGTTCAACGCTGGCAAAAGCCGTCATGGGAATGGTGCCGTGGCGGGGCGCGATCGTGTGGGACGGTGCGTCGCTCGTCGGCAAGAAGACCTTCGAGATCGCCCGACTGGGCATTGGTTATGTGCCCGAAAGCCGCGATGTCTTTACCGCCATGACGGTGCACCAGAACCTGTTGATGGGCCAGCGCACGCAGGACTCGCGTGCAGCGCCAGCGCAATGGGATACACAGACGCTGTATCGGATGTTCCCGGCACTGCATGCGCGACGCGATGTCGACGCCGCAGTATTGTCAGGCGGGGAACAGCAGATGTTGTCCTTGTGCCGCTGCCTGATGGGTGCTCCACGCCTGATCATCGTCGACGAACCGACCGAAGGCCTCGCCCCGGCACTGGTGCAGCAGGTGGCAAACTGTCTGCTGGAGCTGCGTCGGCGCGGTGTTGCGGTGCTGCTGATGGAGCAAAAACGCATGATCGCGCTGGCCATCGCGGACCGGGTCCTGGTGATGGGTCAGGGTCGCATCGTGTTTGATGGCCTGCCGCAAGCGTTCAACGAGCGACCCGAACTGACCCGGGAATGGTTGCTAGTCTGAAAGTTTGTGTGCCAGACCAAGAAATTGCAAAGCAATTTTTGCTCTGGCTCCAACATATCGTAGCTGTCCGGCTGTTTCGAGCTTGTGTGCCAGACCAAGAAACAAGCGTAGCAATTTTTACCCTGGAACCAACATGCCGTAGCTGTCCGGTTGTTCTTCTCGTCGCGCATGACCTCCGGTATACCCCTGCGAAGACAATGCGGGGTTCGATGGGTCGGGTATCCTCTCTACAATGCCAGGAAACGAACGACCGTTCTATTTTGTTCGACCGACCGACTCTCTTTGGGCACTCACTTTTCTCAAGGATCCACACATGACAGCACAGTACGCACTCCACCGCAACGTGGCAGTCATCACTCTGAACAACCCGCCGGTCAATGGCCTGGGCTTTGATACGCGGCGCGCAATTGTCAAGGGACTGGAACGGGCGCTCGCCAATGCCCGGGTCAAGGCTATCGTCATCACCGGCGCCGGCAAAGCCTTCTCCGGTGGCGCCGACATCAAGGAGTTCAATTCACCCAAGGCGGTGCAGGAGCCGAATTTGCTGAGCGTCATCAAGGCGGTCGAGAATGCCACCAAGCCGGTCGTGGCCGCGATGCATTCGGTCGTCATGGGTGGTGGCCTGGAACTGGCCCTGGGATGCCACTACCGCATCGCCGCTCCCGGTTGCAGGATCGCACTTCCGGAAGTCAAGCTGGGCCTGATTCCCGGCGCAGGCGGTACGCAGCGCCTGCCGCGTGTGCTCGGAGTCGAAGTGGCGCTGAACATGATTGTCAGTGGTGAACCTCAAAACAGCGAGATGCTGGCCAGCCTGCCGGGACAGAAATTATTCGACAAACTGGCGGCGTCGAACGAAACGCTGCTCGACGAAGCTCTGGCCCTGGCCCGTTCGGTCGCCGATACAAGACCCCTGCCGCTGGTACGCGACCTGCCGTGCAAGCACCCGTTGGGCGAGGCCTACTTCCAGTTCGCGCGCAACATGGTCGGTGGCATGTCGAAGAATTTCCCGGCACCGCTCAAATGCATCGACGCCGTCGAGGCGGCCACAAAGAACAAGATCGATCAGGGCTTGGTGATCGAGCGCGAGATTTTCACCAACCTGATGTTCACGCCGGAATGTAAGGCCTTGCGGCACGTTTTCGTCGCCGAACGCGCCACCGCCAAGATTCCCGATGTGCCCGCGGATACGCCACAGCGCCAGATCAAGTCGCTGGCCGTCATCGGCGCCGGCACCATGGGCGGCGGCATCGCGATGAACTTCCTCAATGCCGGCATTCCGGTCAAGATCCTCGAGATGAAGCAGGAAGCGCTGAACCGCGGCCTGGAGACGATCAGCAAGAACTACGAATCGCAGGTCAAACGCGGCAAGCTCAAACAAGACAAATACGAACAACGCATGGCGTTGCTGTCCACCACGCTGGACTACAACGACCTGAAAGACGCCGACATGGTGATCGAAGCGGTGTTCGAAGACATGGGTGTCAAGGAAGCGGTGTTCAAAAAGCTTGATGAAGTCATGAAGTCCGGTGCGATCCTGGCCAGCAACACCTCGACGCTGGACATGAACAAGATCGCCGGCTTTACGCAACGCCCACAAGACGTGATCGGCACCCACTTTTTCAGCCCGGCCAACGTGATGCGCCTGCTCGAAGTGGTGCGCGGCGAAAAGACCGGCAAGGATGTACTGGCCACCGTCATGGCGCTGGGCAAGAAGATCAAGAAAACCACCGTGGTCTCGGGTGTGTGCGACGGTTTCATTGGTAACCGGATGATCGAGCAATACAGCCGCCAGGCCGGCTTCCTGCTCGACGAGGGCTGCACGCCGGCGCAGGTCGACAAGGCGATCGAAAAGTTCGGTTTCGCAATGGGCCCGTTCCGCATGGGAGACCTGGCCGGAAACGACATTGGCTGGGCGATCCGCAAGCGCCGCGCAAGCGAAAGCGCGGACATGAAATACAGCAAGACCGCCGACAAGTTGTGCGAACTCGGGCGCTTCGGCCAGAAGACGGGCGCGGGCTGGTATGACTATCAGGCCGGCAGACGCGATGCGATCGTCTCGGATCTGGTGGTGAAGTTGGTCGAGGACCACCGCAAGGAACTGGGCATCACGCCGCGCAAGATCTCCGACGAGGAAATCGTGCAGCGCCTGGTGTTTTCACTGGTCAACGAGGGCGCCCGCATCCTCGAGGACGGCATCGCATCCAAAGCCAGCGACATCGACATGGTCTATATCACCGGCTACGGCTTCCCGGTCTATCGTGGTGGTCCGATGCATTACGCTGAACAATTCGGACTATTCAACGTGGTCCAGGCGATGCAGCGTTTCGCACGCAATCCGATGGATGACGCAGCCTTCTGGACTCCCGCGCCGCTGATCCGCCGGCTGGTCGCAGCCGGCAAGTCGTTCAGTTGAGCCAGGCCCGCAGGCGCATGGCAGGGGAAGATCGCCGATGATTCGCAAGCTGTTGTTGTGGCTGGCCCTGGCGGTGCTGGCCTTGGTGGCGGTATTGGCCGTCAACACCTTGCGCAAGGGCTCGCGCCAGCTTGATGTACCTCCGATTTCGGAACTGGCTGTCGACAAGACCGCTGCCGCTGTGCACCTGGCCGAAGCGGTGCGCGCACGCACCATCTCCTCGCGCACCGATGCTGCGCAGAATACCGACCAGTTCCGGCAACTGCACGCCATGCTGCAGGCGCGTTACCCGAAAGCCCACGCGTTACTGCAACGCGAAGTGGTGAACGGTCTGAGCCTGCTCTACACCTGGAAAGGCAGCGATACCAGTCTGCAGCCGATCCTGCTGATGGCGCACCAGGACGTGGTGCCGGTCTCGCCGGGTACCGAATCGCAGTGGAGCGTCGACGCATTCGCCGGTACGGTCAAGGATGGTTTCGTCTGGGGGCGTGGTGCCTGGGACGACAAGGGTAACCTGATCGCCCAGATGGAGGCGGTCGAGATGCTCGCCGAGAGCGGCTTTCAGCCCAAACGCACGATTCTGCTGGCCTACGGAGCGGACGAGGAAGTGACCGGTGAACGCGGAGCCGCGCAAATTGCCGCCTTGCTCAAGGAGCGCGGCGTGCGGCCGAGTTTCGTCATCGACGAAGGTCTGCTGATCACCGAGGGCATCATGCCGGGCCTGAAGAAACCGGCTGCCTTGATCGGTATTGCCGAAAAGGGCTACCTGTCGGTGGCAGTGAAACTGCAGGCCACGCCGGGCCATTCTTCGATGCCACCACCGCCCGGCACCAGTGCCATCGCCATGATGAGCGCTGCCCTGCAGGCCGTGGACAACGACCGGATGCCTGCAGGCATCCGGGGCATCGCCAGCGACATGTTGTCCACCGTAGCCCCCGAGATGAGTCTGCCGCTGCGGGTGGCGATGTCCAACCTGTGGTTGTTCGGGCCGATCGTGCAGAAGCAACTTGAAGGGGGCGCGAGCACCAACGCCTTGCTGCGCACCACGACCGCGCTGACAGTCATCCACGGCGGCAATGCCGACAACGTGTTGCCCGGGCAGGTTGAGGCCACAGTCAACTACCGGATGTTGCCGGGCGACAGTTCAGCCGACATCATGACGCGCCTGAAGGGGCAGATCACCCGCGCCATCGGCAATGACCGGTTCGAATTGCAGGCCTTGTCCGGCGCGTCCGAAGCGTCCAAGGTATCGCCCACTGACGCAGAACCTTACCAGTTGATCAACCGCACGGTGCGCGAGGTGTTTCCGGGCACCATCGTGGCGCCGGGGCTGATGATCGGCGGCACGGACTCGCGCCATTTCGAGGGTATCAGCGACCATGTTTTCCGCTTCTCGCCGGTGCGTGCGAAGGCTGAGGACTTGGCGCGTTTTCACGGTACGAACGAACGTATTTCAGTCGACAACCTGGCCGAATTGATTCGCTTCTACCATCGCCTTTTGACCATGGGTGCGCAGGCACCCTGACACTTATTGCAACCAGGAGTTCATCATGAGCAAGGCCGTCATCGTTTCCACCGCCCGCACGCCGCTGGCCAAGAGCTGGAAAGGTTCCTTCAACATGACCCATGGCGCCACACTGGGTGGCCACGTGGTGGAGCAGGCGATCGCGCGCGCTGGCATCGAGGCCGGTGAAGTCGAGGACGTGATCATGGGGGTCAACCGGTTCTGCTCGTCCGGTTTGCAGTCGATCGCCATGGCAGCGCAACGCATCATCGCCGGCGAGGCGGATATTTTTGTCGCCGGTGGGGTCGAGAGCATTTCCTGCGTGCAGCAGGAAATGAACAAACACATGCTGGCCGACCCCTGGCTGGTCAAGCACAAGCCCGAGATTTACTGGAACATGCTGCAAACGGCCGAGCAGGTGGCCAAGCGCTACGGCATCGGCCGTGACGCGATGGATGAATACGGCGCGTCGAGCCAGCAAAAAGCCGCCGCCGCGCAGGCTGCCGGCAAGTTCGACGCCGAGATCGCGCCGATCACCGTCACGGCCGGTGTGGCCGACAAGGTGATGGGCCTGATGAGTAAGCAGGTGCTTGTGAGCAAGGACGAGGGCATCCGGGAAGGTACGACCAAGGAGGGCATCAGCGGCATCAAGCCTGCCATACCCGGCGGACTGATCTCTGCCGGCAATGCGAGCCAGTTTTCCGACGGCGCAGGCGCCTGCGTCGTGATGAACGAAACGTTGGCAGAGAAGAGGGGATTGCAGCCACTGGGGCGTTTCCTGGGTTTTGCCGTCGCCGGTTGCGAACCTGACGAGATGGGTATCGGTCCGGTGTTCGCAATACCCAAGGTGCTGGCGCGTCTGGGCCTGTCGGTCGGCGATATCGACCTGTGGGAGTTGAATGAGGCGTTCGCGGTTCAGGTGATCTACTGCCGCGACAAGCTGGGTATTCCGGCCAGCCTGCTCAATGTCAATGGAGGCGCGATTGCGGTGGGCCACCCGTACGGCGTCAGCGGCCAACGCCTGACCGGCCATGCGCTGATCGAGGGCAAACGACGGGGTGCCAAACGCGTCGTCGTGACCATGTGTATCGGTGGCGGCATGGGCGCTGCCGGCGTATTCGAGGTCTTGTGAGCGCCCCCAGCCCTGCCTTGCCGCAGACCGCCCGAGCGGGCTACAAGAAGACTTGGGGCAGCCCGGAGTCTTCTCACGAGCTGTCACAGGTTCGCCGTGGAGTCACCGTGACCTTGCGCCAGACGCTGCAGTTTCTGCTGCACCAGTGGCTCGAAGCCGAGTCCGTTTGCCAGCGGCCCCGATTTGCCGACATGCCGAATGAGGCTTTTTGATGTCATTCTTCAAGAAGTACAACGGAACCATGAACAAGCGACTTGCACGACTCGAAAGCTTGGTCTGGATGCTGATTTACAGTGGCCTGTTGTCAGCCTTGGTGGGGGTGTTCATGCAGCGTGGCGGCGATGAGGAAGGGCAATGGCTGATGATCGGCGGTATCGGTGCTGCGCTGCTCGGAGCGGTCCTGATCCTCGTTCGCGCATGGCTCAAGGACGGCCCGGATGCCGCGCCGGTTGCGCCACCCACGCACCAACAACGATAAACAACCATCACAGGACTATTCCCGATGGCGCGTACGATTCAGCAATTGTTCGATCTCACGGGAAAGACCGCTCTGGTCACCGGAGGCTCACGTGGCCTGGGGTTGCAGATGGCGCATGCCCTGGGTGAAGCCGGAGCACGCATCATGCTCAGCGCACGCAAGGCAGGTGAGCTGGAAGAGGCCTGTGCTGACCTGCAGGCGGCGGGCATCGATGCGCGCTGGATTGCTGCCGATTGCGCCGATGAGACTGACATTCGGCGTCTGGCCAACGAGACCCTCGAACGCATGGGCGTGATCGACATCCTGGTCAACAATGCCGGCGCAGCCTGGAGCGCTCCGGCGCAGGACCATCCGGTCTCCGCGTGGGACAAGGTGATGAACCTCAACATTCGGGGGTATTTCATCCTGTGCCAGGAAGTGGGCAAACAATGCATGATCGCTCGCCAAAGCGGGCGCATCATCAACCTGGCATCGATCGCAGGCCTCGGTGGCAACCCGCCGGAGATACAGTCGATTGCCTACAACACCTCCAAAGGCGCCGTCGTCAATTTCACCCGCGCGTTGGCCGCGGAATGGGGCAAATACCGCATTACCGTAAACGCAATCTGTCCCGGCTTTTTTCCGAGCAGGCTGACAGCCGGGCTGTTGCGTGACGGTCACGATGCCATCATGGCCTCGCATGCACCGCTCAATCGGCTCGGCGACGACGAGGATCTCAAAGGCATCACCTTGCTGTATGCGTCCGATGCCGGTAAACACATCACCGGCCAATGGCTGGCGGTAGACGGTGGCGTGTCCATCATCACTGGCGGCTAAGCTTTGGTGGCCGTCCCATCCACCCTTCAACCCGGGAGTCAACATGCCCATCAATCAACAGATCCTTCTGGACAACCGCCCGCAAGGCGAGGCCAGCGCCAGCAACTTCAAAATGGTCAGCAGCGAGACTGCCGCGCTACAAGACGGTCAGGTGCTGGTGCGCCACCATTTCCTGAGCCTGGACCCGTATATGCGGGGTCGTATGAACGACGCCAAGAGTTATGCGCAACCCCAGGCCCTGGGCGAGGTGATGGGTGGCGGTACCGCCGGTGAGGTGGTGGAGTCGCGCTCGCCAAAGTTTGCAGTGGGCGACACCGTTGTGGGCATGGGTGGGTGGCAGGAATATTCGGTGGTTCAGGCCGACCAGCCGGGCGCGCTGCGCAAGGTGGAAACCAGCCAGGTGCCGCTGAGCCACTACCTGGGCGCCGTCGGCATGCCCGGTGTCACCGCCTGGTATGGGCTGGTGAAGATATGTGAACCCAAAAGTGGCGAAACCGTGGTCTGCAGTGCTGCCACCGGCGCGGTCGGCAGCGCAGTCGCGGCTCTGGCCAAGGCGCGCGGTTGCCATGTCGTGGGTATCGCCGGAGGCCCCGAAAAGGGCCGTTATGCGACCGAAGAACTGGGCTACGACGCCTGCATCGACTACAAGCAACATGCTGACGCCGGGTCGCTTTCCAAGGCCATCAAGGCAGCCTGCCCGAACGGCATCGATGCCTATTTCGAGAGTGTCGGTGGCATGGTGCTCGATGCGGTGTTGCTGCGCTTGAATGCCTTCAGTCGTATCGCTCTGTGCGGCATGATCGCTGGTTATGACGGTGCGCCGGTGCCACTGATGTACCCGCAGTTATTGCTGACCAACCGCGTCAAGCTGCAGGGATTCATCGTCAGCGAGCACATGGAAGTCTGGCCGCAAGCCCTCAAGGAGCTGGGCACGCTGGTTGCGACCGGCAAGCTGCGCCCCCGCGAGAGCATCGCACAGGGTATTGCCGCGGCGCCCGAAGCATTTCTGGGTCTGCTCAAAGGCCGCAATTTCGGCAAACAACTGGTCAAGCTGGTTTAGGGTCATGGGAAGACGCCGGGCCGTCCCACGTTTTCTTGCACCCCCTCGGGGGGCCTGCCGCAAGGCAGGGCTGGGGGGCGCTCATACGCAGACCATCACTGTCGATTCGCACAAGGGAGGCATGCCATGAACACGCATACGGTATTCAATCAAAGCGCCACACTGGTCGACTACAACCTGTTCGAGGGCAACCAGGCATTGCAATCAGCCTTGGCTTTCCATGCACCGACGCTCGACACCGAGCCCTTGCATCGGCTCGGTGCACAAGTCGGCCGCGAAGACATGCAGACCCATGCGCGGCTGGCCAACATCTACACGCCGCAGCTGCACAGCCATGACCGCACGGGACGGCGCATCGACCAGGTCGAATTCCACCCCAGCTACCACCAGCTGATGTCGGCGGCCGTGGCCGCAGGCCTGCATGGCTCACCCTGGTCGGCGCCAGCGGGCAGCCATGCCCATGTCTTGCGGGCGGCGGGTTTCATGTTGTTCACCGAACTCGAACCATCGGTGCTGTGTCCGATTTCGATGACCTACGCGGTCACACCGGCGTTGCGGGCCAACGCTGCCATCCATGCGGATTTGTCGCCCGGCCTGTGCAGCCGCAGCTACGACCCGTTGCCGCGCCATTGGCGCGACAAGACCGGTCTGACGATGGGCATGGGCATGACCGAGAAGCAGGGTGGCTCGGACGTGCGGGCCAACACTACAGAGGCGGTGGCCGCCGGCAACGACGCCTGGGGCGCGCGTTACACGGTCACCGGCCACAAGTGGTTCATGTCCGCGCCGATGTGTGACGCCTTCCTGATCCTGGCCCAGACACCGGGCGGCCTGTCCTGCCTGTTCCTGCCGCGGCTGATGCCCGACGGGACGCGTAACGCGATGCAGATCATGCGGCTCAAGGACAAGCTGGGCAACAAGGCCAATGCCAGCTCGGAGGTCGAGTTTGCCGGCGCCACCGCCTGGCTGGTGGGTGAGGAGGGCAGGGGTGTACCGCAGATCCTGGCGATGGGCTCGATGACGCGGCTCGATTGCGCGCTGGGCACCAGTGGACTGATGCGCCAGGCCCTCTCGATCGCGTTGAACCACACCGACCAGCGTCTGGCGTTCGGCAAGCCGTTGCTCGAACAGCCGTTGATGCGCAACGTTCTCGCCGACCTGGCACTGGAAAGCGAGGCTGCCTGTGCACTCGCATTGCGACTGGCACGCAGCTTCGATCGGCCCGACGATGCCCATGAACGCGCCTTCGCCCGGATACTCACGCCGGTCACCAAATTCTGGATCTGCAAACGCGGCAGCCATTTTGCCCAGGAGGCGATGGAATGCCTGGGCGGCAATGGGTACGTGGAAGAAGATGGCGAAGGCATCATGGCGCGCATCTACCGCGAGATGCCGGTCAATTCGATCTGGGAAGGTTCGGGCAACATCATGGCGCTCGACCTCCTGCGCGCCTTGCGCAAGTCCGATGCCGCTGCCTCGGTGGCGCAGGAATGCGCGCCGGCACGGGGCGCCCATGCGGCACTCGACCGGCTGGTCGCCGGTTTGCCGGCACGGATCGAAGCGGTGCCGTCCGAAATCGAGGCGCGCAGGTTGGCCCAGGACATCGCATTGGCCGTGCAGGCCAGCTTGCTGGTGCAAAGCACGCCGGAATCCGTGTCCAGCGCGTTTTGCGATTCGCGCCTGGCGGGGAACTGGGGCCATGTGTTCGGCACCCTGGATGCCGGCACGGATATCGACGCCATCCTGGCGCGTGCCCGGCCTCGGTAAAGCGGCCCGGCGCGCATGCCGCTGCTGATGAATTGCCACATTGCACAGCGGGCCTCGGCACGTCGGTGCGGCTGCAACCGGGCACCGGGCGTTGGGGCCGCACGCGCAACATGACAACCGTCGCCGCCTTGCGCTGGCACCACGCGCAGTTCAACCAGATGCAGCCCGATGCGTTGTATGCCGCATTGCAGCTGCGCAGTGCTGTATTCGTCGTCGAGCAACAGTGCCTGTTCCATGACATGGACGACAACGATGTGCAGGCGATTCATCTGATGGGTTGGCGCGACCAGGATCTGCTCGCGTATGCGCGGTGTTTTGCACCCGGCGTGCAGTTTGACGAAGCCAGCATCGGGCGCATTGCAACCCGCCTCGATGCGAGGGGTGGCGGTCTGGGTCACCAGCTGGTGGTTCAGTCGATGGAGCTGGTTCGCACGACCTGGGGCCTGCAACCGATCCGCATCGGTGCTCAGGCGCGATTGAAAGATTTTTACCACCAGCACGGATTCGTCGACACCGGTATCGACTATGTGGAGGATGGCATCGACCATGTCCAGATGCTGTGGACTCCCAGGAGCAAAACTTGATTGAGGACTTCAGCAAAAAGACAGCGGTATTTACCGGAGCAGGCTCCGGTTTCGGACTGGAGTGCGCGCGTATCGGTGCGCGGCTGGGCATGAATCTGGTGTTGGCCGACGTGCAGCAGGACGCGCTTGATCGGGCCAGTGAGGAGTTGCAGGCCGCCGGAGCACAGGTCCTGGCGTATCGCATCGATGTTTCCCGTGCGGACGAGGTCGAGGCACTCGGGCGGGCGACCTGGCAACGATTCGGCGCGCCGCATCTGGTGTTCAACAACGCCGGCGTGGCATCCAACGGCCTGATCTGGGAGGCCAGCGTCAGAGACTGGGAGTGGGTGCTGGGCGTGAACCTGATGGGGGTCAGGCCGATCCAGCCTACCGCGGCCATATCGTGAACACCGCCAGCATGGCGGGTTTGTTGTCGCCGCCCAACATGGGTGTCTACAACGTCAGCAAACATGCGGTCGTGACACTGACGGAAACCCTGTACCAGGACCTGTCGCTGGTGACGGACCAGGTCAGCGCCAGCGTGTTGTGCCCTTTCTTTGTTCCCACCGGAATCAACCACAGCGAGCGCAACCGGCCAACCCGTCTGTCCGATCCGGCGACAAGACCCTCCCGCAGCCAGCTGATCGGCCAGGCCATGAGTGACAAGGCCGTGGGTTCGGGCAAGGTTTCAGCAAGCGACGTGGCGCAAAAGGTGTTCGATGCGGTTACTGCAGATCACTTCTATATCTACAGTCATCCGAAGGCGATCAAGTCGGTACAGACCCGGCTGGAAGACATCCTGCAAGCCCGCAACCCGACCGACCCGTTCATCGACAAGCCGGAACTCGGAATCCAGCTGCGCAAGGAGTTGCGCGGTTGAACTGAAACCGCTGCTCGCTCGCTGTCTTCGCTGTACGAGAGTGGGCTGTACGAGAGTGGGCCAGGTGCCACGGCTCCTGGTTCTGTCCCAATGCGCAAGCAGGGTTGGAGCCGCAGGACTCGTCTCCGAGTGGGGTTGTCAGTACCTTCGGAACGGCCGCGCGGTACCTATAGGCCGTGGCCGATCGCCGGGCGTCAATGCACCTGACGCGCAGACCCCATCTGGTCGAAAAGATCAACCTGGGCCCGGATATCTTCCGTCTTCCCCAGGATATTGGTGAAGCGCAGCAGCTGTTCGTCCTGGATGAAGCTGGCAGATGATTCCGCGGTGAGTAGCATCTCGGACGATTGCG
>CAJDVP010000128.1_pt1 | contig 13234 bp, 10 predicted proteins | sample 7391311 | NCBI WGS metagenome assembly CAJDVP01 (sample SAMEA7055711, study PRJEB34461) | soil metagenome | biome: terrestrial ecosystem; feature: Peninsula; material: soil | place: Antarctica | collected 2016
ACCGGATGCGTCCGGGTCCGCAGTCAATGCGCGCGCGCAGAACCCGGCACCCAACCTGGCTTCGCCTCCTGTTGCGGCACCGACACCCAAGCCGGCAATGGCGGCGGAACCCGCAGTCACCGCAGACCAGGTCGTGGATGCCGGTACGACGTCCGAAATCGTGCAGGCACCCGATGCACCCGTGATGCCGCTGGAAGTGAGCACGATCGACTACGCGCTTGCAGCCGATCCCATACCCCCGGCGGCCCAATCGCTCCACAGCGACGACACGTCCGGGTTGACGCCCCCCCCCCGACCAGGAGGACGAATGGCTGGACGCGCCGATAACCGATCCGGAAACCGTCATCCTGCCGTATGAGGACCGATGTGCGAGCTGGGTCGACGCCGCAGCACGACCACGCCAGCACGCCCGAGGCCGCCATTCCGAAGCCGTCATTCCTTCGCGAGGATGCACAAAAGGCCTCGATCTGGCGTCGTCCAGTCGTACGCATCGCCCTGGTCATCCTGGTGCTGGTGCTGCTGGCCTTGCTGGGTGCCCAGATCCTGATCAAGGAACGCAACCGTATTGCCGCGATGCAGCCTGCCCTGCGGCCAATATTGCAGGCCCTGTGCGTCGTTGCAGGATGCCGCGTGGCGCCATTACGCCAGATCGAATCGATCGTGATCGACAGTTCCTCGTTCAGCCGCGTCCGTGACGACACCTACCATCTCGGTTTTGCATTGAAGAACACGGCGCCGATCGATGTGGCCATGCCTGCAATCGAACTGTCGTTGACCGACCCGCAGGACCAACCGGTCATCCGCCGCGTGATCCTCCCGGCAGAGTTTGGCGCACGGTCGGCCGTGCTGGCGCACAGCGCGGTCTGGAACGGATCGATGGCGCTCACAGTGCAAACGGACACCGGAGCACAACGCATCGCCGGCTACCGTCTGCTCGCGTTCTACCCCTGACCCCTCACCGGAAATTGCCATGGCTTCGCTGATCTGCGGCTCGCTCGCGTTTGACACCATCATGAACTTCGAGGGTCGGTTTGCCGAGCAGATCCTGCCCGAGCAACTGCACATCCTGAACGTGTCATTCCTGGTGCCATCGCTGCGGCGCGATTTCGGCGGCTGCGCCGGCAATATCGCGTACAGCCTCAAGCTGCTCGGTGGCGATCCGCTACCGATGGCCACACTGGGCAGCGATGGCGAAGGTTATCGCAAGCGCCTGGAGGACATGGGCATTCGCTGCGAGTTCGTGCGCACCATCGACGATGCCTATACCGCGCAGGCGATGATCATCACCGATATCGACAACAACCAGATCAACGGTTTCCACCCTGGCGCGATGGAGCAGGCGTGGCGCAACCGGATCGACGCGCGCCCCGACATCCGGCTGGGAATCATCGCACCCGACGGGCGCGACGCGATGGTGCAACACGCAGCCCAGTTTGTCGACGCCGGCATTCCGTTCGTTTTCGACCCGGGGCAACAACTCCCGCGCTTCGATGGCGCCGAACTGCGCGATTTCGTGACCAAGGCCAGCTGGGTTGCGGTCAACGACTACGAAGGCAAGATGCTCAGCGACCGCACGGGTTGGGACACAGCCGAGATTTCGCGCAAGGTCCAGGGGCTGGTCGTCACGGTTGGGGCGAACGGCAGTGAGGTCTGGGTCGATGGTGCGATGACACAGGTGCCAGCCGTGACCGCGGCGGCAGTGGTGGACCCCACCGGATGTGGCGATGCGTATCGTGGCGCATTGTTGTTCGGCCTGGAGCGCGGCTGGTCATTGGAACGCTGCGCGCGGCTGGGCAATCAGCTGGGCTCGATCAAGATTGCGCAACGCGGGCCGCAGAACTACACGGCAGACCCGGAACAACTCGACTTGCAGTGAGCCAACGAGCCCCGCCCGACGGCAGATGACGCGCTGCGCGTGCGCACGGTCTGTCCCGGGTCGCGGCCTTCGTCGGCTCCAATAAAAAGGCCCGAGACCTTGCGGCATCGGGCCAGGTGCCAACCCTCAGGTTCGCTCAGGGCTTGCTGGCAGTCGGAAACGGCCAAGCCGCTTGCGGATTGAGCGTCGTCTGAGCAGCAGCGGCTGAGGCAGCAGCAGCGGGCGCTTTCGCGGCTTTCTTGCCGGTCGGCTTCTTGGCTGCTTTCTTTGCGGCTGGTTTCTTGGCAGCAGGCTTCTTGGCAGCAGCCTTTTTCGCCGGCGCCTTCTTGGCAGCGGCTTTCTTGGCCGGCGCTTTCTTGGCAGCGGCTTTCTTGGCCGGTGCTGCCTTCTTCGCTACGACCTTCTTGGCCGGCGCTTTCTTGGCAGCGGCCTTCTTGGCCGGTGCTGCCTTCTTGGCAGCGGCTTTCTTGGCCGGTGCTGCCTTCTTCGCTACGACCTTCTTGGCCGGCGCTTTCTTGGCAGCGGCTTTCTTGGCCGGCGCTGCCTTCTTCGCTACGACCTTCTTGGCCGGCGCTTTCTTGGCAGCGGCTTTCTTGGCCGGTGCTGCCTTCTTCGCTACGACCTTCTTGGCCGTTTTTCGCTGGAGCAGCCTTTTTCGCTGAAGCGGCTTTTTTCGCCGCTGGTTTTTTTGCAGTTGCCATCATTTTCTCCTTGATCAAGAAACAAAGAGCACTTCATGCCTGTTGGGGCGCATGAAGCGATTCAGGGGGTTGGGCTTGGTCCCAGCACCTTGAATGGGGTGACACATACCGACAAGGCGCTCTGCGGCGTCTGTGTCGGTATGTGGATTCGGTTGTGCCATGGCGATTCTTGCTCGCGTCAATCCCAGGACAACGCGCCGCCGGACTGGTATTCGATGACGCGGGTCTCAAAGAAGTTACGCTCCTTCTTCAAGTCGATCATCTCGCTCATCCAGGGGAACGGATTTTCCTCGTTCGGGTACAAGGCCTCCAGGCCGATCTGGGTCGCACGCCTGTTGGCGATGTAGCGCAAATAACCCTTGAACATCGATGCGTTCATGCCCAGCACGCCGCGCGGCATGGTGTCTTCGGCATATTGGTATTCGAGTTCAACCGCCTGCTCGAACAAGGCACGGACCTCGGCCTTGAATGTGGCCGTCCACAACATCGGGTTCTCGAGCTTGATCTGGTTGATCAGGTCAATGCCGAAATTGCAGTGCATCGACTCGTCGCGCAGGATGTACTGGTATTGCTCGGCCGCGCCAGTCATCTTGTTCTGCCGGCCCAGCGCCAGGATCTGCGTGAAACCGACGTAGAAGAACAGGCCTTCCATCAGACAGGCAAACACGATCAGCGACTTGAGCAGTTTCTGGTCGTTTTCCATCGTGCCGGTCGTGAAATGCGGATCGGTCAGCGTGTCGATGAATGGAATCAGGAACTGGTCCTTGTTGCGGATCGACGCGATCTCGTTGTAGGCGTTGAAGATCTCGCTTTCGTCCAGGCCGAGCGATTCGACGATGTACTGGTAGGCGTGGGTGTGAATCGCCTCTTCGAATGCCTGGCGCAACAGGAACTGACGACACTCGGGCGCCGTGATGTGGCGGTAACTGCCCAACACGATGTTGTTGGCGGCCAGCGAATCGGCGGTGACGAAGAAACCCAGGTTGCGCTTGACGATGCGGCGCTCGTCCTCGGTCAGGCCGTTCGGGTCTTTCCACAACGCGATGTCGCGCGTCATGTTGATCTCTTGCGGCATCCAGTGGTTGGAGCAACTGGCGAGGTATTTTCAGCGTTGATGCGACGCGGCGCTTCGGACGATGCGACAGAAACGGCCTTCTGCGCTGACGGCACCGGTGCACCATCGTCGAGAACACGCAGCTGCGGCAAATGCGAAGGTGGCTCTACCGAGCGACCCGGTTGCGGGTCGCGAACAAACTGCGATGGCGATGTGGGCTTGACTTCTTCGTCCCAGGACAACATAGAGGATTCCAATCTGTGAATTATGAAAGCAGCGTCACGAATTGCAAAGCATTCGCGCACACTGCTGTCGTGATGTGTTGTTCAATTGCATCGTCCGCGCACCACGCGCGGACGATGTGCGATCGCGTTACTGGCACGACTCGCATGTGGGGTCGTCGACACCACAGAATCGGACGTCGGTTGCCGGGCTAGCCGCCAGTTGTTCGCGCGCGGCAACGGCGGCCATGTCGATTGCACTCATCGCCATGCCGCTGCCACGCGCATCACCACCGGAAGAGACGGCGTTCATGCGCCCTGCTGCCACCGTCGACTTCTCGGCATGGGTCGCCGACTGCGTGCGCAGGTAGTAGGTGGTCTTGAGGCCACGCACCCAGGCCAGCTTGTAGGTGTCGTCGAGCTTTTTGCCCGAGGCACCCGCCATGTAGATGTTGAGCGACTGCGCCTGGTCGATCCACTTCTGGCGCCGCGCTGCAGCCTCAACCAGCCATTGGGTCTCGACCTCGAACGCAGTGGCATATAGCGACTTGATGTCCTGTGGAACCCGATCGATCGGCTGCAGCGAACCATCGAAATGCTTGAGGTCCATCACCATCACGTCGTCCCACAGGCCCAGGCGCTTGAGATCGTGCACCAGGCTGCCGTTGATGATGGTGAACTCACCCGACAGATTGGACTTGACAGACAGATTGCCGAAACACGGCTCGATCGAGGCGTCGACTCCGATGATGTTGGAGATCGTCGCGGTCGGCGCAATCGCCACGCAATTCGAGTTGCGCATGCCGTCCTGCGCGATCTTGCTGCGCAGCGCATCCCAGTTCATCGTCGTGGAGCGGTCGACCTCGACATAACCGCCACGCTCGGTGGCCAGCATGTCCAGCGTATCGATCGGCAGGATGCCGCGGTCCCATAAGGAGCCCTTGTAGCTCGAATACCGGCCACGTTCGCGCGCCAGATCGGTCGAGGCCCAATAGGCGTAATAGCAAACTGCCTCCATCGACCGGTCGGCAAACTCGACTGCTGCCTCGCTTGCGTACGGGATACGCAGCTTGTACAGGCAGTCCTGGAATGCCATCAGACCCAGTCCGACCGGGCGGTGGCGCAGGTTGGAATCACGCGCCTTCTTGACGGCGTAATAGTTGATGTCGATCACGTTGTCGAGCATGCGCATCGCAATACCGATCGTGCGCCGCAGTTTGTCGTGGTCGATGCCGCCGTCCTTGATGTGCTGCAGCAGGTTCACCGAACCCAGGTTGCACACCGCGGTCTCGGTGTCGCTGGTGTTGAGCGTGATCTCGGTGCACAGGTTGGACGAATGCACGACACCGGCATGTTGCTGGGGCGAGCGGACGTTGCAGGCATCCTTGAAGGTGATCCAGGGATGGCCGGTCTCGAACAGCATCGTCAGCATCTTGCGCCACAGGTCGCACGCGGGCAAGGTCCGGCTGGGTTTGATCTCGCCACGCGCGGCCTTCTCTTCATAGGCGACATAGGCGCGCTCGAAGTCGGCACCGAAACGGTCATGCAGGTCCGGGACACTGGAGGGCGAGAACAGGGTCCAGTTGCCTTTTTCCATCACCCTGCGCATGAACAGGTCCGGAATCCAGTTTGCCGTGTTCATGTCGTGGGTGCGCCGGCGGTCGTCGCCGGTATTTTTCCGCAGCTCCAGGAACTCCTCGATGTCCAGGTGCCAGGCTTCAAGATAGGTGCAGACAGCACCCTTGCGTTTGCCGCCCTGGTTCACCGCCACTGCGGTGTCGTTGACCACCTTGAGGAACGGCACAACGCCTTGCGACTCGCCATTGGTGCCCTTGATGCGTGAGCCCAGGGCGCGCACCCGGGTCCAGTCGTTGCCCAGGCCGCCGGCAAACTTGGACAACAACGCGTTTTCCTTGATCGATTCGTAAATGCCGTCCAGGTCGTCGGGCACCGTGGTCAGATAGCACGAGGACAGTTGCGAGCGCAAGGTGCCGCTGTTGAACAAGGTCGGCGTGCTGGACATGAAGTCGAATGACGACAACACCTCGTAGAACTCGATCGCCCGCGCCTCACGGTCGATCTCGTTGAGTGACAGACCCATGGCCACACGCATGAAAAAGGCCTGCGGCATTTCGATGCGACTCTTGCTGATGTGCAGGAAATAACGGTCGTACAGCGTCTGCAGGCCCAGGTAATCGAACTGCAGGTCTCGCTCGGGCCTGAGCGCCGCAGCCAGGCGCGGCAGGTCGAACTGCAGCATTCGTTCGTCAAGCAATTCAGCGTCGACGCCCTTGCGTACAAACTGCGGAAAATAATCGATATAGGCCTGCGCCATGCCGGACTGGGGAACATCCTGGCCCAGCACCTCCTTGGCAATGGTGTGGAACAACAATCGCGCAGTGGCGAAGGTGTAGTCCGGATCTTTCTCGATCAAGGTACGGGCGGCGAGCACCGAGGCCTTGTAGACCTCGTCCATCGGCACGCCGTCGTACAGGTTGCGCAGCGTCTCGGCCATGACGGGTTCGAAACGGATGTCCGGGCCCAACCCATCGCAGGCGGTGCGTATCAGATCCTGCAACCGCTCGAGGTCAAGCGGGACACGTTGGCCATTGTCGATCGCATGCAATTGCACCGTCTTGGGCGCATCCTGCTCCTTGACGCGGGCACGCTCCTGCGTGCGTTTTTCACGGTAGAGCACATAGGCCCGTGCGATCTCGTGATGGCCACCGCGCATCAGGCCCAGTTCGACGTGGTCCTGCACATCCTCGATATGGAAGGTGCCGCCGCCCGGACGCGAGCGCACCAGCGCGCGCACGACCACCTGGGTCAGCTCATCGACCACCTCGCGCACGCTGGCGGATGCAGCGCCCTGCGTACCGTGCACGGCCAGGAAGGCCTTCATCATCGCCACGGCGATCTTGCCGGGCTCGAAAGGAACAACGGCGCCATTGCGACGGATGATCTGAAATTGCGCGAGCGCCGAGGCGCTGGTCGGCAGGGCAGCACCGGTCATGGCTTGGGCGGGCATGCCGTAGCGCGATTGCGGGGATGGATTCAAGTCTGATTGCATTGTTTTCCTCTTCTCAGGGAACGTCTTATTGGAGGATTCCGAACTGGTGGCGGCCTGTTGTCGCCTTGAGGCGACAGGCTCTGATTGCGACCAGCACACACTATATATGGGGTCTGGGCAGCTGACAAGCCACTACCGGTAGTGTATCGACCACACCGTGTCCGAATGCGCCGGCACCCGCATGCGAGGCCGCGCATGGGCAATGGCGACCTTGCCCGGCAGGGCCACATCGCCGGTGTGCGCCGCAGCCCTTGCGCCATGCGGACCTGACACCGAAAGCACGCAGGCGTGCGACCGGCAAGAGACTTTCCCGCTGGCAACCGCATCAGCACTGGATGCAGAAACCAGACCGTCAGCGCATACGCTATCCGCCGCAGGCCATTGCAGGTCCGCGAAAGCCGTCAAACTTTTACATTTGCCGGTGGGAAAAATGCCGCAGGCCAGGGCAAGGCCCGTTGCAATCGTGCCCAGTCGAAACCACTGCCAGGATCCGATTTGCGGCCGGGCGCAATATGTTCATGCCCGGCCAGGTACGCAATCGGATAGTGCTGCGCCAACGCCGCACACAAAGCAACCATGGTTTCGTATTGGGCCAGTTCGAAAGTGTCGCCCTCCAGACCTTCGATCTCGATGCCTACCGAGTCGTCGTTGCAGTTGTCGCGCCCGCGGTACACCGACGCACCCGCGTGCCAGGCCCGCTCATCACAACTGACAAACTGCCACAAGGCGCCACACCGCTGTACAAAGAAATGCGCGGATACGCTCAAGCCACGGATGCTCTGGTAATACGGATGGGCATCCCAGTCCAGCGTGTTGGTGAACAGTTGCCGTACCGCGTCACCACCGTATTGGCCAGGCGGCAGACTGATCGAATGCAGCACCACCAGATCGACCCGGCTGCCTGCGGGCCTGGGCCCATGGTTGGGCGAAGGCTCATGGCGCGCGTGACGGTACCAGCCCTGCTGCCACAACCCACCGTCGGCCCCGATGTCCGGTGGGGGGGCGTCAGCGGCTGCCATCGGCAGGGTCTGCATCGGCCGGCACGTCAATCTGCAACCGCGCGATGCGGTAACGCATCTGGCGCAGGCTCAGGCCCAGGCGCGCGGCAGCCGCAGTGCGGTTGAACCCGGTTTCGCGCAAGGCCTGCACCAGGATTTCACGCTCCTGCCGGTCCAGATGGCCTTGCAGGTCGTCGGGAATCGTCAACGGCGTGGGTTGTGTTGTCGGGAACGCAGCCGTCGCACCGCTGGTAGCCGCTGTGGGTTCCTCCGACAACTGCGCCGCTAGCGTGTGTTCGCCGAGAACATCGATCTGCGCGCCGTTGCCCTCGCTCAGTGCCACGGCGCGGTGCAGCAGGTTCTCGAGTTCGCGCACATTGCCCTTGAGCGGCGCCAGACAGATCTGCTCGAGCACACTGGGCGAGAGTGCGGGCGCCGCGATGCCAGACTCTGCGGCAATGCGCGCCAGCAGGCTGGAACACAAGCCTGGCAAGTCGTCCAGCCGCTCGCGCAGCGGCGGAATCACGATGTCGATGACGTTGAGCCGGTAATACAGGTCCTGCCGAAACCGCCCGGACTGCACATCGGAGACCAGGTCGCGGTGGGTGGCGCTGATGATGCGCACGTCGACCGGCTCTTCCTGCGTGGCGCCGACACTGCGCACACTGCGTTCCTGCACCGCACGCAACAATTTGGATTGCATCGCCAGCGGCAAATCACCGATCTCGTCGAGGAACAAACTGCCACCCCGCGCGGCCTGGAAAAATCCCTCACGATCCTGCGTTGAACCGGTGAATGCACCTTTGCGCGAGCCAAAAAATTCGGCCTCCATCAGATGCTCCGGGATAGCGCTGCAGTTGACCGCCACCAGGGGGCCGGCCGAGCGATGGCTGTTCGCATGCAAGGCGCGCGCAACCAACTCCTTTCCAGTGCCCGATTCGCCGGTGATCAGCACCGGCGCCATCGAGCGTGCAACCCTGACCACACGATCCTTCACCTGGCGCATCGCCGCAGATTCGCCCACCAGACGTTGTAACGCCGCCTCGCCAATGGCGGGAGGGGTATCGGTCTTGCGCCGGTTGTGCCCAGGATGCGGCACCGCGCTGGTATTGTGACGGCGCCCCACCACCGCCGCACTGCGCGCGCCGAGCACGGCCGATGCAATGACGGAGCGAAACTGCTGGATGTCGACCGGCTTGGTCAGATAGTCGAAGGCACCGGCCTTGAGCGACTCCACCGCGTTATCGGCCGACCCGAACGCCGTGATGACGACGCACCGTTCGCTGCGGCGCTCATCGCGCATCTGGTGCAACAGATCGATGCCCAGACCATCGGGCAGGCGCATGTCGGTGATGACGACGTCAAAGCGGCGCTGCGCGAGCTTCTCGCGTGCCTGCGCCAGATCGCCGACACCCACCACCGTGTAGCCTTCACGCAGCAATGCGAGTTCGTACAGGGTGCGCAGATCCGGCTCGTCATCGACGACGAGCACATGGACATCATTGATCAGTTGGCGTTCGGTCATTCAACGGCGCATTTTGTCAGATGCGGCCCGCGCAAAAAGGATCCGGAACTCCTTGCCGTCAACCGAGACGCCCCCGACCAAACGACGGGTGCGCGTAAACGCGATCGCTGCGCCATGGCCATTGCACAACTCGCGGCAGATGTACAGCCCCAGGCCGGAGGAACGGCTCTCGGACGAGAAAAACGGCTCGAACAGGTGGCGTTCGACCGACGGGTCCAACGGCTGGCCATCACTCCAGACCACCAGCGCGGCCTGGCCACCGGCAGCTATCTCGGTGACAACCTGGATCGCATCGGCGCTGGAGCCCGCGTACCGGCGTGCGTTGTCGAGCAGGTTCACCAGCACCCGGCGCAGATGTTCGGGATCGAAAACGACCTCAGGGGCACCGGCGTGCAGATTGGTGCGCACCGTGTTCCCGTGGGCAGTGTGTTGCGCCCAGTCCAGACAGATCTGCGCCACGGTGTCGTCAAGTCGGGTGCGCGCATGCCCCGCCAACGCGTCGGGACGATGGATGCGGGAAATATTGAGCACCTCATCGACGATACGCTCGAGTCGCCCGGCGTTTTGATGCACCATGCGTATCAGGGACTTGAGCCGGGGATCTTCCACCTCCTCGTCCAGCAAGGCGTTCGCCTGCACGATCGCGGCCAGGGGATTGCGGATCTCATGGGCCACCGCCGCCGACATGCGGCCCATGCTGACCAGCTTTTCGCTGCGCATGCGCGCCTCCACCTCGCGCTGATCCTGGACGAACATCACACACAGGCGCTCGGATCCATCTTCGTCGGTACTGGCCATCCGGGTGCGCACATGGGTGTATTGCGGCCCGATACCGGGCAAGTCCAACACGATGCTGTCGCCGTGTGTTACGTCGCCGGAAAAGCTGCGCTGATTGAGCTGGACCAGTTCCTGCCAGGTCGGCTCCTGAGAGAGTGAAAAAGGCTCCAGCGCGTCAGTGTCATTACGCCCCAGCAGCTTGCAGGCCGCCGGGTTGGCCGCCAGCACCGTGTCCTGGGCGTCCACCACCAGGATGCCATCGGTCATCGACTCGATCACCAGCGTGTTGACCTGGCGCTGCACCCGCGCGAGCATCTGGCTGCGCCGCGAACGCTGCTCCTCAGTGGCCAGTCGCGCCGACATCTGGCTGGCCAGGAAAGCGATGACGAAATACCCGGCACCGGTCAACGCCGATTCTGCAATCATCGAGGTGGCACCGGGATCGGCCCGCACGATGGCCAGGCTGGCCTGGGCCAGCAATAGCAAGGTTGCGGCAGCGGCGGTAGCCAGGGCCAGGGCCATGGAACCCAGCACCGCCGCCAGCAGGACCGGCAGTGCCAGCAGCGGAGAATAGTTGATGCCCGACTGGCCCTGCACATACTGCAGCAATGCGAACGTGACGACGTCGACTCCGACAATCGTCACCCAGCGTGGATCCAGGCTCGCGCCGAGCCGGCGTGCCTTGCCCACAATCCGTGTCACCAGTGTCGCTGCAAGGTAGACGGCACAGACCAGGATCAGCATGGGGTGGCCCGACTGGCCAAGCGCGTACAGCGCCGATTGCAGGCCAAGCAACACCAGCCCCAGTGTCACGCGTGCGGTCATGAAGCCGCGCCACAAGCGTGCAAATTCGTCGGGACCTTCGTGGGGACTGACCTGACCTTGCTGACCCAGGCGCAGATCCAGCCAGGGTTGCTGCGCCGGTCGGGCCATGGCGGCTTTCAAGCCTCTGCCTGATCCCGGTGCTGGGTGCAGCAATACACGCCCTTGCGCCCCTTGACCAGATCATTGCTGGGGCAATGCACACCGCACAAGTCACAACTGACCATGTCGACCGCGCTGGTGACTGCGGCGGGACGCCGCCCGCGGAGTGATTCCGCCCGCTTCTCAGCCCGCTCCTCGGCCCGGTTTCCGCGCCAGACCCAGATGCCAATCATGACCACCACCAGCACCAGCAGGTATTTCATGACACTCGCCCGAGCAAGACTTCAGTGACAAAGCGCGAACCGACGTACGCCAGGAACAACAAGCCGGCACCGGCATATAACACCCGAACCGCACGCCGGCCGCGCCAGCCATAACGGGCCCGACCCAGCAACAATGCGGCAAAGGTCAACCAGGACAACACCGAAAACACGTTCTTGTGGTCGAAACGCCAACCCTGGCCTGGCCCATACAAAACTTCACCAAACACCACGCCGACCAACAAGGTGGCAGTCAACAGGATAAAACCGGCGACAACGAAGCGGAATGTCAGCCGCTCAAGCGTGAGCAGCGGCACACTGCCTTGGGTCTCGGACGCCAGACGCATACGCGCCTCGGCGCGACCCATCAACCAGGCATGCACCACGGCAGCGGCGAACAGGCCATAACAGGCAATACCGAGCGCCAGATGCAAGGGCAACCAGACCGACGCTTCCCGGTGCAGCAGGGCACCCGGAAAAGCCAGAGGAAGCAGAACCGACACTGCGGCAAGCAGACACATGGCACGGCGAATACGCATTTGCGGGTAGAACTGGGCCTCGACGGCATACACACCGCCGACCAGCCAAAAGGTCATCGACAGGGCCGCCGCAAAACCGAACCGTGGCGTGCCATCGAGCAAGCCGAGAGCCAGCACCACGGCGTGCAACACCCAGGCCAGCAACATCACGCGCCGCGCGGGCCGCTTGCCCAGGCGCGGCAACAGGGCCGGCAGCAGGTAGACGATGGCAGCCACCCATGCAAGGACATGGGCCCACTGGATGCCGCTGGCTAGAATCATGGGTACAGTTTAGCCTTTTGCCCGCAGCAAACCCACACCATCATGGCCTCCTCGCTTTCCGAAAAACTGTCCCGCCTGGTCAAGGAAATGCGCGGTCAGGCCCGCATCACCGAGTCCAACGTGACCGACATGCTGCGCGAGGTGCGAATGGCCTTGCTGGAGGCGGACGTCGCCTTGCCGGTGGTGCGCGACTTCATAGCCAGGGTCAAGGACAAGGCGCTGGGGCAGGAAGTGATGGGCTCGCTGTCGCCCGGCCAGGCGCTGGTGGGCATCGTCAACAAGGAACTGGCCGCCACCATGGGCGAAGGCGTCAGCGACATCAACCTGGTGGCACAACCGCCGGCGGTGATCCTGATGGCCGGCCTGCAGGGATCGGGCAAGACGACCACAACCGCCAAGCTGGCCAAGCACCTGATCGAAAAACGCAAGAAAAAGGTGCTCACCGTCTCGGGCGACGTCTACCGCCCGGCCGCCATCGAGCAGCTCAAGACCGTCACCGCCCAGGCGGGCGCCGAATGGTTCCCCAGCACGGCGGACCAGAAGCCGGTGGATATCGCGCGCGCTGCGCTCGACTATGCGCGCAAGCACTATTTCGATGTGTTGCTGGTCGACACCGCCGGCCGGTTGGCGATCGACGAAGTGCTGATGCGCGAGATCACCGAACTGCACCAGGTGCTCAATCCGGTCGAGACGCTGTTTGTCGTCGACGCGATGCAGGGCCAGGATGCGATCAACACCGCAGCCGCATTCAAGCAAGCCTTGCCGCTGACCGGCATCATCCTGACCAAGACCGACGGCGACTCGCGCGGTGGCGCGGCACTGTCTGCACGCTTCGTCACCGGCGCACCCATCAAGTTCGCCGGTACCAGCGAGAAAATCGACGGGCTGGAGGTGTTCGACGCCCAGCGCCATGCCGGACGTATCCTGGGCATGGGCGACATCGTCGCGCTGGTCGAGCAGGTCAGCTCCGGCGTGGACTTGCAAGCCGCGCAAAAGCTCGCAGCCAAGGTCAAAAGCGGCGCGGGCTT
>CAJDVP010000052.1_pt1 | contig 13218 bp, 10 predicted proteins | sample 7391311 | NCBI WGS metagenome assembly CAJDVP01 (sample SAMEA7055711, study PRJEB34461) | soil metagenome | biome: terrestrial ecosystem; feature: Peninsula; material: soil | place: Antarctica | collected 2016
GGCATCGTTGATGCGGAAACAGGTACACGTGGATTCCTGCTCACTGGCAACACGGATTATCTCCCACCCTACGAGGCAGCGCTGCATCAAGTCAACGCATCGATGCAGCTGATCGACAAGTATTACGACGAATCGCCGCGCCAGGCAGCATCGCTGAACCAGTTGCACGAACTCACAGGCGCCAAGTTGTCGGAGCTGGCCTTGACCATTCGTCTGGTCGAGGAGGGGCGTACCAAGGCCACGGCAGACATCTTGATGAGCGGCATCGGCAAGGAAAAGATGGACGAACTGCGCGCTATCGGCGATACGATGATCGCCGACGAAGATCGCAACATCGCGCATAGCCGTACCGCGATTTACCGCACCTTGCTGGTCGGCCGTTTCGGCATCATGGCGCTCAGCGCCAGCGGACTGCTGGCGCTGTTCCTGTACTTGAGGCAAACGATCGCACTCAAGCGGCAGCACCTCGAGCAGCAGCGTCTGGTCCAGGTCGAGCGCGATCGTCTGGAGACGGAGGTCGGCGAGCGCACGTTGCAATTGGTGGCACTCGCCCAGCACATCCAGTCCACGCGCGAGGATGAGCGCAATCGGCTTGCACGTAATCTGCATGACGACCTGGGCTCCTTGCTGACATCGGCCAAGCTCGATGCAGCTCGCATCAAGTCACGTATCAGCACCACGGCACCCGAAGCGCTGCCACTGCTGGCGCATCTGGTGGAAACGCTGAACAGTGGCATTGCGCTGGGCCGGCGCATCATCGAAGACCTGCGACCGTCTGCGCTGGGTAACCTGGGCCTGGTGGCTGCGCTGGAAATACTGTCGCGGGAGTTCGCCGAGCAGTCGGGTGTGCAGATCGACTGTGATCTCGATGAGGTAACTTTGACGCCCGAGGCAGAATTGACGATCTATCGCCTGGTGCAGGAGGCCATCACCAACATTGCCAAATACGCGCGGGCACACCAGGCCTGGATCCGACTGTGCACCACCGACGGCTTCGTCGATATATCGGTGCGCGACGACGGCGTCGGTTTTGATCCGGCGCTCAAGCGCCAATCGGCCTATGGCCTGATGGGCATGCGTTATCGTGTCGAGGCGCTGGGTGGCAGGCTCGAACTGGTCTCCCGCCTGGGACATGGCGCTACGGTACGCGCCCGGATACCGCAAGCTGTAGCAACCCCCTGAGCAAGTGTGTGTGCGTGTGGGCTGTGGTGCTCAGCCGTCAGGTTTGCCAACGTCTGCATCGGGAGCGAGCATGCGCCGCGCATCGACCCACTGGTCGAACTGCTCAGCTGTCAGCAGTCCCAGTGACAGCGCCGCTTCCCGCAAATTCGTGCCGTCACGATGGGCCGTCTTGGCGATCTGCGCCGCCCGGTCGTAACCGATGTGGGGCGTCAGCGCGGTGACCAGCATCAGCGAGTCGTCCAGCGATGCCTGCAAGCGCGCAGTGTTGGGCTCGATGCCGGCCACGCAATGGGTCGCAAAGCTGCGCATCGCGTCGGCCAGCAGACGCAGGCTGTCCAGCGTGTCGAACACGATCAACGGCTTGTAGACGTTGAGCTCGAAGTGCCCCTGGCTGGCTGCGAACCCGATCGCCACATCATGGCCGAGCACTTGTGCGCAGACCATGGTGAGCGCCTCCACCTGGGTGGGGTTCACCTTGCCCGGCATGATCGAGCTGCCAGGTTCATTTTCCGGCAAATGCACTTCGCCCAGTCCGGCGCGTGGTCCGCTTCCCATCAGCCGGATATCGTTACCGATCTTGGTCAGTGCCACCGCCAGCATCTTGAGCGCGCCGTGAAAGGCGACCAATGCCTCGTGGCCGGCCATGGCGGCAAACAGATTGTCCGACTGCACCAGCGGGAGCCCGAGTTGCGATGCAAGACAATCGGCGACACGCTCGCCGAATTGCGGGTGGGTGTTCAGGCCGGTGCCGACGGCGGTGCCACCGATGGCCAATGCGTACACTGCCTGCATCGCATGGCGAATCTGGTGTTCGCACAATGCGAGTTGGGCCGCATAGCCACCAAACTCCTGCCCCATGCGCACGGGTGTGGCGTCTTGCAGATGGGTGCGCCCGACCTTGATCGTGTCGTGCAGACGGCGTGCCTGGGCCGCCAGTGCGACGTGCAAGACATCGATCGCTGGCAGCAGGGTCTGCGTGGCCTGCTGCACGACTGCAATGTGCATGGCACTGGGAAACACGTCGTTCGATGACTGTCCGAGGTTGACTTCGTCGTTCGGATGAATGGCGTGCGCGGAAGCGGTTTGCGACTGCAAAGCCTGTGTCGCGAGTCGGGCGACGACCTCATTCACGTTCATGTTGCTTTGGGTGCCTGAACCCGTTTGCCAGACCGACAATGGAAACGCGTCGTCGTGCCGTCCTTCGGCCACCGCGCGGGCTGCCTGGGCAATCGCCTGCGCACGTGGCGGAGCAAGTCGCTGGAGTTCCTCGTTCACCCGTGCGGCGGCCCATTTGATCCATGCAATCGCGTGGATCTGCTGCAATGGCATGTGTTGTTCGCCGATCGCGAAAAAATGCAGGCTGCGCCCGGTCTGGGCACCCCACAAGGCATCGGCCGGCACCTCGATGCTGCCGAAGCTGTCGGTTTCTATGCGTGTGCTTGCCATGGTCCATCCTTTCGGGTTGGCCTGGTCATGCTAATCCAGATGCGACGTGGGTGTCGGTGTCGGCGCTAAAGTACCTGCGGCCCAGAATCTGATTGCCGATCGCTTCGGCGCGGCATCGTCCTACGTGGGCTGGGGGCGCGCACCGATGCCGGCCGCGGTTGGGACGGCCTACATTGCATGCATGGACACGGCACATGGTGTGCCGACCAACCACCTCAGGAGATTTTGATGACCATTCGAACCACTTTTGCAGCCGCTATTGCCGCCGCAGTGTTGATGACCGCTGGATGTGCTGTCTCGCGCGGCCAACAGACCACAGGCGCCTATATCGATGATGCGGGCATCACGGCTACGGTCAAGACCCGCATGCTCGAAGACAAGCAAGTGGCCGGTACATCGATCAAGGTCGAGACTCTCAATGGCACTGTGATGTTGTCCGGCTTTGCCAAGAACGCGACTGAGCGCGTCACCGCAGAACGTATCGCCCGCGGTGTAAACGGTGTGAAGAACGTCAAGAACGAGATCGCAGTACGTCCGTGATCCATGCGCGACGACGAAGTGGCTTTGCTGCAGCACTTCGTTGACGCGCCGATACCTGCTAATGACTGCAGCCCGTGAAGGACAAGGAGATCGACATGAATAAATTCCAATTCAGGACGCTGACGATGCCAACGCTGGTGCTGGCGGCCGTGTTCGGTCTGGCAGGATGCGCCGGGTTGACGTCGCAGGAAAAAGGCACATTGACTGGCGCTGCCGTTGGCGGCGTGGTTGGCAATGTGTTGTGTGGCGGCGTTGCCTGCACCGGTGCAGGTGCTGCAGTCGGTGGGGTGATCGGGCACGAGGTCACCAAGAAGAAGTAAAGATGCCCACTGGTCCTGATGGGGCCAGTGGCCATGCGGCGCAGGTGTCTCGCGATACCTGCGCCGTTCGTTTTTGTGCGCCTGTATTACCGCAGTTGAGTCGTCACTTGCGCTTGAACGCCAGCAGGAATATGCCCAGTACCACAGCGCCCCCGCTCACTATCAACGGAACATTGACGGATTTCTTTTCTTCGACCTTGATTGCGATCGGGCCCAGCTGCACGCCAGTGCTCTCGCGGGTATAGCTGAAACCACCATAGATCAGGCCCAGGCAGCCGGCTGCAATGAGGACAATTCCGGCGAGTTTGGTGAGGTTCATGGCATGGCTCCAGTGCAGCTGAGGTGAAAGAAAGCGAATCGGCGGTTACACAGCGTAACCGAACCGCACTTTGCAGGGCTCGGTTTGTCGACTGCGTCGACATGGTGGCTCAGTGCCGGGTGTCGGGCTCTGCCGCGCGTGTACCCGTTCGTCCAATGGAGATATTGCCTCGCCATTGGCAGCTGTGGTTGCGACAACGGTAACGCGCCACAGGCAAGAACAGGCTCATCAAACGGTCTATCCAGCGGCGCGAAATACGGATCAATGACTCGCCGCATTCTGGGCAGACCTGTCTGGCCGAACCAGCGTCGGGCGCTGAAACAAGAGGATCATGGTACGCCATGTGCCATTGTCGATAGGATCATGGAAATGCGCGTGAGAAATCGTAAGCAAGCAACGAGGCAGCTTGCGCATTGCATAGGCACCTGATCACGGCTGTATGGCAGCCAGATTCTGGCTTGCATCTGAGATGTGCTCCTGTGCACCGATTTGAGCAACAGCCGTTGTGGATTGTTCGGCCCGTAGTGCCTGCCCACGTTGCATCTGCATGTGCAGCGTGTCGATGAACTTTGCGAGTAGTACGAAGGCCAGAACACACGCGACGGCGGCCAAAATCCATGGCGCAAGCGCGAGGGCAGTGTCAGAACGGAAATAGCTGCGTGCCGGCATGCGGGCCTCCTGTAGCAGTTGCATAGGTAGACTTTCGCGCAGATGGCAACAGCCGCCTATCGGCTGCGGCAACGCGGTGGTGTAGGACAGTGCCGCGCCAAGGCGGCCCCAGGAGTCAGAATCGCGGCAGGCCCGCAAACGCAGGATTCGCAGGCGTGTTGTTGCGTACCAGTTCGCGACCGTATTCTGCGCAGCGCTGCAAGGTCGGGATCACCTTGCCCGGATTGAGCAGGCCCTTGGGATCGAACGCCTGTTTGAGCGCCAGCATGGCGGCGTTTTCGTCCGCGCTGAATTGCACGCACATCGAGTTCAGTTTTTCCACGCCCACGCCGTGTTCCCCGGTGATGGTTCCGCCCATCGCCACACTGGTTTCCATGATCTCGGCGCCAAACCGCTCGCAGCGTTGCAACTGGTCGGCATCGTTGGCGTCGAACAGGATCAAGGGGTGCAGATTGCCGTCACCGGCATGAAATACGTTGGCGCAGCGCAGCTGGTATTTTTTCTCCATCTGCTGGATGGCCAGCAGGATGTCGGCCAGCCGTTTGCGCGGGATCGTCGAGTCCATGCACATGTAGTCCGGGCTGATCCGACCGCTGGCAGGGAATGCGTTCTTGCGCCCGCTCCAAAAGCGCAGTCGCTCGGCTTCGTCCCGGCTGACGGAGATCCTGGATGCGCCATGGTGATTGAGCACGTCGCACATGCGTCCGATCTCTTCCTCGACTTCTTCGGGTGTTCCGTCGCTCTCGCACAGCAAGATCGCCTCGGCATCGAGGTCGTAACCTGCATGCACGAAATCCTCGACCGCCGCGGTCATCGGTTTGTCCATCATCTCCAGTCCGGCCGGGATGATGCCTGCCGCGATCACGGCCGCCACCGCGTCACCTGCCTTGCGCACATCATCGAAACTGGCCATGATGCAGCGCGCCAGCAGGGGTTTGGGTACCAGCTTCACGGTGACTTCGGTGGTGACTGCCAACATGCCCTCGGAACCGATCACGACGGACAGAAGGTCATAGCCGGGCGTGTCCAGTGCGTCCGACCCGAATGTGACGGCCTCGCCGGTGATCGTGAAGCCGCGCACCTTGAGCACGTTGTGCAGCGTCAGTCCGTATTTGAGGCAATGTACGCCGCCCGAGTTTTCTGCGACATTCCCACCAATCGTGCAGGCAATCTGGCTCGATGGGTCGGGCGCGTAATACAGGCCCAGTGGTGCTGCGGCTTCGCTGATCGCCAGGTTGCGCACGCCGCTTTGCACCACGGCGGTGCGACTCGCAACCTCGATGGACAGGATCCGGTTGAACTTGGCCAGACTCAACGTGACCCCCATTGCGTGCGGCAAGGCGCCACCGGACAAGCCGGTGCCGGCGCCCCGCGCGACGACCGGGATGGCCATGCGGTGGCAGGTCTGCAGAACAGCCTGGACCTGCTGCTCGGTCTCCGGCAGGGCCACCACCAGTGGACGCTGCCGGTAGGCCATGAGGCCATCGCATTCGTAGGCCGTCGTGTCTTCCTTGTGCCATAACAGCGCGTGGCCGGGCACCACCGCCTGCAGTGCCTGCACGACCGCCGCCTGGCGTTCGGCGCGTGCGTGTGCCTGCGTCGTGTCGTTGGAGGTGGGTGCATTCATCGTCAAACCCTGGGTTGCGTTACTGGCTTTGACTGTAGTGCATCAGCTACCGACGACCGGCATGAAGCTGTTGCGCCGCTTCGTGCAACGGGTATTTCCCGATTCGCTGTACCAAGGGCCCATGTTAGAGTTTGAGATCACGATCGCGTGGTCACGCGCGACCTCTTTTCACATGGTTTTCAGGAGACCCGATGTTCAAGACACAGACCCCCATGACACGCCGTTCCGTGGTGCTGGGCGCAATCGGCGCCGCTTCCATGACCTTGACCCCGCTGGCGCATGCGCAGCAGAAGTTCGTCAATATCCTGACGGGTGGTCAGAGTGGCGTGTATTACCCTCTTGGCGTGGCTTTGTCGCAGATCTACGCCAAGGTGCTGCCCGATACCAAAGTCACCGTGCAGTCCACCAAGGCTTCGGCCGAGAACCTGAATCTGCTGCAGGCCGGACGCGGCGAGATTGCACTGACGCTCGGTGATGCCTTGTCCGATGCCTGGAATGGCGACAAGGACGCCGGCTTCGCAACCCCGCTCAAGAAGCTGCGCGCAGTGGCCGGTGTGTATCCGAACTTCATCCAGATCGTTGCCAGCGCCGACTCCGGCATCAAGACAATGGCCGACCTCAAGGGCAAACGCATCTCGGTTGGTGCACCGAAGTCCGGTACCGAACTCAATGCGCGCGCGATCCTGAAAGCGGCCGGATTGACCTACAGCGATTTTGCCAAGGTCGAATATCTGGCGTTTGGCGAGTCGGTCGAACTCATGAAGAACCGCCAGCTCGACGTGACACTGCAATCCGCCGGCCTGGGTGTTTCCTCGATCCGCGACCTGTCGACTTCGGTCAAGATCGTGGTGGTGCCGATTCCGGCCGACATCGTGGCCAAGGTGGGTGACCCAGCGTACCAGGGCGCGACGATTCCGGCCAACACCTACACCGGCCAGACTGCCGACGTGCCGACCGCGGCGATCAAGAACTTTCTGGTTTCGCATGAAGGTGTTCCGGCCGACGTGGTGTATCTGATGACCAAGTCGATGTTTGAGAACCTCGCTACCTTGGTGGCTGCGCATGCCGCTGCAAAGGGCATCACCAAGGAAGGTGCGACAACCGGCACGCCGGTGCCGTTCCACGAGGGCGCTGAGAAGTACTACCGCGAAGTCGGCCTGATGAAATAAACGCAAGACGCCATCATGGCCAGCACCGCGCCCAGTATGGCGGACCGCGAGTCCGCCGTACTGCACGCAACCGAGAGTCACACGCCGGCATTTGCCGGCGCTTTGTTCTGGGTTGCGATCGTTTTCTCCACGTTCCAGATCATCACGGCGGCATTCAGCCCGTTGTCCAGTACGGTCGTGCGTTCGGTGCACGTGGGTTTTCTGCTGGTGTTGGTGTTCGTGCTGCATCCGCCTCTGCGCCAACGGCCGCTGGGCTGGATTGTCGCGGCAGTAGCCTTCGCCGCCGGGCTCTACCACTGGGTATTCGAAGCCGATCTGGTGCAACGCGCCGGCGAAATGACGCCATCCGACATGGTGGTGGGCATCCTCACGATCGTGCTGGTGTTTGAAGCGTCGCGGCGCATCATGGGTTACGCGTTGCCGCTGATCTGCCTGGGTTTTCTGTTGTACGGGCTGTTTGGCGAGTATCTGCCGGGCGTCTTGGCTCATCGGGGGTACGGGCTGGACCAGATCGTCTCGCAACTGGGATTCGGCACCGAGGGCATTTACGGCACACCGACCTATGTGTCGTCGTCCTACATCTTCCTGTTCATTCTGTTCGGTGCATTCCTGGAACAGGCGGGCATGATCACCTTGTTCACCGACTTCGCACTGGGTTTGTTCGGCCACACCAGGGGCGGTCCGGCCAAGGTGGCGGTGGTGTCGTCGGGCTTGATGGGCACGATCAACGGTTCGGGTGTGGCCAATGTGGTTACCACAGGGCAGTTCACGATCCCGCTGATGAAACGGTTTGGCTACAACGCCGCGTTTGCCGGCGGGGTCGAGGCGACATCGAGCATGGGTGGCCAGATCATGCCGCCAGTGATGGGGGCAGTGGCCTTCATCATGGCCGAGACCATCGATGTGCCCTATCTGGAGATCTGCAAGGCGGCGACGATACCAGCGCTGCTGTATTTCATCACCGCGTTCCTGATGGTGCATCTGGAGGCCGGCCGGGCCGGTTTGCTGGGCATCCCGAAGGAAGAATGCCCTGACCCGTGGGCCGCGATGCGCCTGCGCTGGTACCTGATCCTGCCGCTGGCCATCCTGGTCTATCTGCTGTTTGCCGGCTACACGCCCTTGTTCTCGGGCATGGTCGGGCTGGCGTTGACGGTGGTGCTGATCTTCGGCGCGGCGATGGCAAAAAATTTCGGCAGCCGCCCATTGCAGATTATTTTCTGGGTGATGATCGGCTTGGCGGCATCGAGTTTTTTCAAGTACGGCATCCAGGCCATCATCGGCCTGGCGTTGGCCATGGCCGCGGTATTGTGGTTTGCCAAAGGCGGAAAAGAAACGCTCAAGGTGGCGCTCAACGCGTTGGCCGACGGCGCCCGCCATGCCCTGCCGGTCGGTATTGCCTGTGCGCTGGTGGGTGTCATCATCGGCATCCTGACTTTGACCGGTGCGGCTACGCTGTTTGCCGGCACCATCATCCAGATCGGCAAGAACAGCCTGTTCCTGAGCCTGGTGCTGACGATGCTGGTGTGCCTGGTGCTGGGCATGGGCATTCCGACCATTCCCAACTACATCATCACCAGCTCGCTGGCCGCACCGGCCTTGCTCGAACTGGGTGTGCCGCTGATCGTCTCGCACATGTTCGTGTTCTATTTCGGCATCATGGCCGACCTGACGCCTCCGGTTGCGCTGGCGGCTTTTGCCGCGGCGCCGATCGCCAAGGAAAGTGGGATGAAGATTGGCGTACAGGCGATGCGGGTGGCGATTGCCGGCTTCATCGTGCCGTACATGGCGGTGTATGCCCCAGCGCTGATGCTGCAGGGCGGCACTTGGTGGGACACCGGTTATGTCGTGTTCAAGGCCATCGTCGCCATCGCGTTGTGGGGTGGCGCGGCCATCGGCTACTGGATCGGACCGTTGAAGCTGTTCGAGCGGGTCTGGGCGTTTGTAGCGGCAGCTTTCCTGGTCACCGCATTGCCGGTGTCCGATGAGATCGGGCTGTCCATGACCCTGGCGCTTGTGGTGTGGCACGGTTTTCGTGTGCGGCGGTTCAAACAGGCCTCTGCCTGATTGACGGGACGGCGCGGCAATGTCGATGCTGGCAACACTGTGTCTGGTAGCTGCTGGGGTGCAAGTGCAATTGCCCGTGCACGAATTCACCTTACGTTGGCAACACTCGATCGAAAAAATTACCTGGGCCGAGGACTATGAGGTCGTCGGCCCATGGCTGCATCTGTCGCAGGCGCGTATCCGCGGATCGGGCGCCGGCATGGACCCACCGGACGGTGCCACGCTGATCAAGGGTGTCTGGAATTACAGGTTGGCTGACCCGTGGCGGCGTGAGGTCGTGCTGGCGCGTTCGGAGTTCGTGCCGGACTTTGAACTGTGCGTCGGCGATCTATGTCGGCGTTTGACACACTGGGTGCCGATCGCTGCCGGCCCGACGACGTTGCGTTCGTGTGCTTCAGACTAATGCCTGCGCATTGGCCCTTCTGGACCTGATTTCTGCGCTCGTGACTTGAGCGGGCGAAGGTGTGTAGTGGCCAGGACGCCCCGGTGGGCAGCTCCGCTCATGTCCTCCTCAATGGGCTTCGCCCATTGATTCCCCCTTTACTTCGCTACGCTGCCCACCGGGTCGTCCTGGCTGCGAAGGCTGTTGGCTCGTCGCGCCAAAAACGCTACTGGATCAGGACAGTTGGGCAATTTGTGTAGCGAAATAAAGGCGGAGGCCGTAGGCCGGGGGACATTCGCGGAACAAAGTGCCCAGCTGTCATGATCCCACCATCACATCACGCATTGGGCCGGCGCGACATGATCAATGATTGGACACCGATACGGGGTATCTGACTGGGGACACATGAGATGCGAGGGCGCTGGCCCGAGGCCGGCCGATATAATCCGCAACCTTTTCCCCGTCTCGGTACTCCGATACTCCCGCCCGTGTCTGATCGCTCCAAAGTTTTGCTCCAGTACATCATGCCCAAGCGGCTGATGACCCAGTTCGGCGGCTTTGTCGCCTCAAGGCGTTGGGGCAAGTTCACAACGGCCATCATCCGTTGGTTCGTCGGCAAATACGATGTCAACATGGCCGAAGCGGCAGACCCGGACATCGGCAACTACGCCAGCTTCAATGATTTCTTCACCCGCGCGCTCAAGGACGAAGTCCGGCCGATTGCGCAGGCCGAACTGGTTTGCCCAGTGGATGGTGCCATCAGTCAGTTCGGCGGCATTGCGGCCGACCAGATCTTCCAGGCCAAGGGTCACCAATATTCCACTGGAGCGCTGCTGGCCGGGGACACCGCGCTGGCAGCGCAATTCCAGGACGGTCTTTTCGCCACCCTCTACCTGAGCCCGAGGGATTACCACCGCATCCATATGCCGTGTGCCGGTCGTCTGGTGCGCATGGTCTACGTGCCGGGGGATCTGTTCTCGGTCAATCCGGGCACCGTGCGCGGCGTGCCCGGACTGTTTGCACGCAACGAACGCGTCATTTGTGTGTTCGATTCCGTCAAGGGCCCGTTCGTGCTGGTGCTGGTAGGCGCAACCATCGTCGGCAGCATGGCTACGACCTGGCACGGCGTCGTCAACCCGCCCCGTTCGGGCAAGCCGCGCCGCTGGGACTATGCAGGACAGGCGATCGATTTCAGGCCGGGTGACGAAATGGGTCGGTTTCTGCTCGGCTCCACCGTGGTCGCGCTGTTTCCGAAGGGACGTTGTGCCTTCAACCCCGATTGGACGCCAGGAAGGTCGACCCAGTTGGGTGAAGTGATGGGTTTGGCCTAGTTCTTGAACTCGGCCGCGCGTTTGCCCATGTTGGCCATCATGGCTTCCTGCAGGTCATCGCCCAGCAACATGGCAGCGTTCCAGGTCGCGTTGTAGTTGAGGCTGTCGGCCACCGAGTGGTCACGGGCGTAGGTAATCATTTCCTTGGTGCCGCGGATCGCCAGCGGTGATTTCGCCGCAATGGTGGCGGCGATCGCCTGCACGCCGGCGTAGAGGGCTTCGCGCGAATCGAACACCCGGTTGACCAGGCGCAGTTCACGCGCCTCGTCCGCCAATACGCGCCGCCCGGTATATGCCAGTTCACGCGCCATGCCTTCACCGATCAGTTTCGGCAGGCGTTGGAGCGTGCCGACGTCGGCCGTCATGCCGATGTCGATTTCCTTGATGACGAAATAGGCGTCATCCGAGCAATAACGCATATCGGCGCAGGTGACCAGATCGATGCCGCCGCCGATGCAGCCACCATGAATGGCGGCCAGCACCGGTTTGCGGCAGCGCTCCAGGCTTGTCAAGGTGTCTTGCAGGTCCAGGATCACACGGCGCAGGTTCTCGCGCATCCGCGCCTCGCAGTCGTTCTGGATCGTGGAGCCCATGCCCATCATCATTTCCAGATCGATCCCGGCGGTGAACAGTTTGCCGTCACCTTGCAGGATCGCAACCCGGGCCTCGGGTGTGTCGTCGATCCAGTTGAACGCCTGGCGGATTTCCTGCCACATGTCGACGTTCATCGCATTGGCCTTTTCCGGCCGGTTCAGCCGTACGGTGGCGATATGGTTCTCGAGTGTGACGGTGAGGGTCTTGTAATGCATGGCCTTGTCTTCGCTGACGGGTTGGTCACGACTCTGGGTTGGTGAGGGGGGCGTTGCGACCGGCGGCGATTGCAGCGCGACGGCCAGTTCGAAGCCCTGCTTGATCGCGCGTTTGGCGTCGAGTTCGGCGGCTTTGTCGGCGCCGCCGATCAGATGCACTGCAACGCCGGCAGCGGCCAGTGCCGATTGCAGTTCGCGTTGCGGCTCCTGTCCGGCGCAGATAACGATGGTGTCGGCGGCAATCAGCCGATCCTGCCCGGCCACGGAAATGTGCAGCCCTGCGTCGTCGATCTTGCGATAACTCACGCCTGGCACCATCTCCACCTGGCGTTGCCTGAGCGAGATGCGGTGAATCCAGCCGGTGGTTTTACCCAGGCCGTCGCCGACCTTGCTGGCCTTTCGCTGCAGCAGCACCAGCTTACGAGGGCTTGGTTCGATCTGCGCCGGCTTCAATCCCCCCCGTTCGGTGTAACCGGTGTCCACGCCCCATTCGGCGAAGAACTTGGGTGGGTCCAGGCTCGGGCTGGTGCCACTGTGCAGCAGGTATTCGGCCACGTCGAAACCGATTCCGCCGGCGCCGATCAGCGCCACGGTCGTGCCGACCTCGCATTTGTCGCGTAACACATCAAGATAGCCGCGCACCTTCGGGTGGTCGATGCCGTCGATCGCCGGCAGGCGGGGCGTGACGCCAGAGGCCAGCACCACCTGAGTGAAACCGGCGTCGATCAGTTCCTGTGCCTGGACCCGCGCGCCGAGCCTGAGCGTGACGCCGGTCAGTTCGATCTGGCGCTGGTAAAAACGCAGCGTTTCGTAGAACTCTTCCTTGCCCGGAATCTGCTTGGCGATGTTGAACTGGCCGCCGATCGCGTCGGCCGCATCGAACAGCGTGACGTCAAAACCGCCGCGTGCCGCCGTGGTGGCGAAACTCAGCCCGGCGGGGCCGGCGCCAACCACCGCGATGCGGCCTTTGGATTTGGCCGGCTCTATGTTGAGCAGCGTCTCGTGGCAAGCGCGCGGGTTCACCAGGCAGGAGGTGATCTTGCCGGCGAAGGTGTGGTCCAGGCAGGCCTGGTTGCAGGCGATGCAGGTGTTGATCTCGTCGGCACGACCTTGTTCCGCCTTGCGAACGAACAGTGGGTCGGCCAGGAAGGGGCGCGCCATCGACACCATGTCGCAATACCCGTCGGCCAGCAGTTGCTCGGCCACCTCGGGGGTATTGATGCGATTGGTGGCCACCAGCGGAATGCCGACCTTGCCCATCAGCTGTTGCGTCACCCAGGCGAAAGCGGCGCGTGGCACCTTGGTCGCGATGGTCGGAATGCGGGCCTCGTGCCAGCCGATGCCGGTATTGATGATGGTT
>CAJDVP010000080.1_pt1 | contig 12760 bp, 11 predicted proteins | sample 7391311 | NCBI WGS metagenome assembly CAJDVP01 (sample SAMEA7055711, study PRJEB34461) | soil metagenome | biome: terrestrial ecosystem; feature: Peninsula; material: soil | place: Antarctica | collected 2016
TGGGTCGATCTGGTCGCGCTCGAAAACAGTCTGGGCGCCGAAGTGCCAGACCTGCTGGAAGCGGCTGTCGCCCGTATCGCCGACACCGACGGTATCGCGACCCTGGCCTTGTTCTATGTCGCGCGCGCTGGTGCGGCTTCATCGGTCGAGCAGGTCTTGCAAACACGTTGCCAGCAACTGACGTCCCACCAACGCCCACGATGGTTGCTTGCGATGGACGCCTTGCCGCGGACAGCCACCGGCAAATTGCTGCGACGGGAATTGGCCGATCGCGACGCGCCAGCGTCGCCGCGCACGGTGGCTTGATGGCCACTGCTGCGCAGGAACCGGACATGGCAGACAGTCAGATGCAACCCTGGCAGGATGCGCAGGGATGGCATATCGACGTGCGCGGACTTCCACCACCCCAACCGCTGGTGCGCATTTTGCGGCTGGTGCATTCGCTGGACCCAGCCAGCGTCGTGATCGTGCACCATGACCGCGACCCGCAACTGCTGTACCCGGAACTGGCACAGGTGGGCTGGCAAGCCGAACCGCTGGCTGGCGAACCGGGCGAAGTGCGTTTGCGGCTGAGCCGCCTGCCGTGAGCACAGGTTCCGGGCCGGGGCACCCGCCTGCGCGACCCGAGCTGATCGTGGCCTCGCGGCGCGGGCCGCGGCAGGCCAAAACGCCGGCCGGCGCCTTCATCAGTGGCGCCAAGGGGCGACTGCTGCCGGCCTCGATTCCGCTGCGGTATTTTGGCGCTGCCGTCGTCTACCACCTGCTGGCATGGCTGGCGCTGGCCGTCGGCGCAGCGTACGGGACGACATTCGCCACTGGCCTGGGCTGGCCATTGGCCGCCTTGCACCTGGTAACGCTGGGTGTGCTGGGCATGTCGGTGCTTGGGGCCGGTGCGCAACTGTTGCCGGTGGCGTCGCGCCAGGCCGCCACCGGTCCGCATCTAATGGCCGCAATCTGGTGGTTGTATACACCGGGCGTGGCGGTGCTGGCGCTGGGCATGGGCCTGGCGCGTCCGCCGCTGATCGCTGCGGGCGCTGCCGCCTGCGCTCTGGCGCTGCTGTTCTGGTGTCTGGTCACCGCGCGCAACCTGCTCGGCGCGCGTGGCATGCCTGGCGTGGTCGGCCATGGTTGGGCGGCTCTGGCCGCACTGGTTGTGATGTTGCTGGCCGCGCTGGCGCTGGTCGCAGTCTGGCTCGGCTGGCCGGCCCCGGCGCGTGACACGATGCTGGCGCTGCACCGGGTAATGGCGCCGTATGGTTTCATCGGCCTGTTCTCACTCGGCCTGTCCTACGTGCTGGTGCCGATGTTCGTACTCGCCGACACGCCCACTGACCGCCATCAGCTGATAGCGCTGGCGCTACTCGTGGTCGCATTGGCACTGGCCGGGTTGGCGGCATGCGGCCTGCGGCCATCTGCACTGATGGGGTTCGGCCTGCTGGCCGGCACTGCAGCAATCCTGTTGCACCTGTGGCTGATGGCACGGGTGTTGCGCCACGGCATGCGCCGGTTTGCCGGACCGTCCGCCATGCTGATACGCCTGGGCTGGGGCGGTCTGGGTGCCAGCCTGGTGATGGCATGGGTGCTGTGGCTGCAATGGCCGTTGCCAGACGCCGGCCTGTGGTTCGGCCTTTGCCTGATCGGCGTCTGGCAACTGAGTTTCCTGCTGGGCATGTTGCAACGGATTGCCCCGTTCCTGGCTGCGATGCATGGCTCCGGCGGCAGACGCGCACCGACCCCGTCAGCGCTGAGTCATGATGGCGCGTTGCGCTGGCACCGGTTCTGCCACTGCAGCGCCCTGCTGCTGCTGGCTGGTGCCATTGCCACCGGCCACCATGGAATCCTGTTCGTCGCGGCGTGCGTCGGTGCGATCGGCGCCGTGGCGTTCGGGGTATTTTTCGCTGTGTTGTTATGGCGCCTGCGACCGCGCGCAGCCACCACCGCGATATCGACACGGGTCGGCACTCCATGAGCGTTGTCGGCGCGCCAAAATTTGACAATTATCAAACTGCCATTGGCCCAAGCAGCTATTCTGGTATTTGAATACCAATTTATTAAACCATGTCATTCACAAGCCAGGTCGGTCGCACGCTCGACGAAGAACATCGCAACAACCTTGCACTGCTGGACAAGGTGGAACAGGCGCTGCGGCGGGCCAATCACGCCGAAACACCCTTGCGCGATCTGATGGCTCAATTCGCACGTGCGATGGAACACGACATCGAGCGCCACTTCCGGTTCGAGGAAGAATCGCTGTTCCCTTTGATGCGGGACGCGGGTGATGGTGATATGGCCGATCTGATGGTCGAGGAACATGCCGTGATCCGCGAGATTGCCAACGACTTATTGCCATTGGCGCGCGCCGCGGCAGCCGGGCCGATCGCCGATACGCAATGGGCCGCGCTCAAGCAAAATTCTCTCGAGATGATCGAGCGTCAGGTCACACATATCCAGAAGGAAACCATGGCACTGCTGCCAATGCTCGACGACATGCTCGACGAGGAGGCCGACCGCACGCTGACTGTGAGCTACGCCTGCGATGAATGAATGGCTTTTCACGGGAACCTATGATGGCACCGGGTCGGCAGACGATCACCATGCTCACTGCAGCCAGGCTGCGGCAAGCGCGACCGCGCGTTACACCGCCCGGAGACCATCCATGAATCTTGTTGCCTCAGACACTGTTGCCGCCGCCGCCCTGCGCACATTACAGGTCGACAACGTCGAGACGATCGGGCCTTGCGCCGACCTGGCACTGCGGAATTTTTTCCAGCTCAACGGCTTCACGCCCACCCAGCGCTTGCCGTTCGTGCACACACCGGAGACGACACGATGACCCTGCCTTGCAACGAAGAAGCGGTGCGCGAGGCACTGCGCAGTGTGGATGACCCAGAAGCGGGAATGAACATCGTTGATCTCGGACTGGTTTACACGGTCGAGGTCGGGCCCGACGTCGTGATCGTGGAGCTGACCATGACGACCGCCGCCTGTCCGATGGCCGACATGATCATGGATCAGGCGTATGACGCAGTCAGCGCCATCGTTGCACCGGACATCACAGTGAAGATCCGCCTGGTATGGGACCCGCCCTGGACGCCGGACAAGATGACCGACACGGCGCGCGAGTTTTTCGGCTGGTCATCCTGACGGCGCAGCAGCATTGCCCTGCCCAACAACGCTGTGCACAATCCACCTCCCCACGCCCCTGCGCCACCGTCTGCAGGAAGATCTTCGCTGAACCTGCCGCCTGCGGGTCGGTTTCCGCTGTTGCTGCTGGGATTCTTCGCGTTGTTTGCCGGCGTCGGAGCAGGCCTGGCGCGGCTGGGTTGGACCATGCCGGAGATCGCAGCATCGAGTGCTGCCCTGCATGGGCCGTTGATGGTCTGCGGCTTTTTTGGCGTCGTGATCACGCTCGAGCGTGCGGTGGCGATGGCGCGTCTGTGGACCTATCTCGGACCTTTGCTGGCCGGTCTGGGAACCGCCAGCGCCTTGCTCGGCCGCACCGACCTGGCCATCGCGCTGTACCTGGGCGCCAGCCTGATCCTGCTGGTCGCTTCGCTGGACATTGTGCGCCGGCAGTTCGCCTTGTTCACCGCGACGATCGCCCTGGGCGCGGCCTGCTGGGCCGTAGGCAACCTGCTGGCACTGCTCGGTCACGAGGCGCCCGTCTTTGTTCCCTGGTGGCTGGCCTTTCTGGTTCTGACGATCGCCGGCGAACGGTTGGAGTTGTCGCGCTTCCTGCAACCGTCACCCAATGCGCAGCGCCAGTTCGGCCTGGTGCTGGCACTGATCTTCGCCGGGTTGGCTGGAATCGCCCTGCCCTGGGGCCCCACCTTGCTGGCGGTCGGGTTGCTCGCGCTGGCGGCATGGTTGCTGCGTAACGACATCGCCCGGCGTACCGTACACCAGCGCGGCCTGACGCGGTACATCGCGGTCTGCCTGTTGGCTGGATATGCCTGGCTGATCGTGGCGGGCCTGGTGATGCTGGTCAGCGGCGAACTCGCACCCGGCAGCCGCTCGTATGACGCCATCGTCCATGCCCTGGGCATGGGTTTTGTCTTTTCGATGGTGTTCGGCCATGCGCCGATCATTTTTCCGGCGGTGTTGCGTGTGTCAGTGCCGTACCACCGGTACTTTTATGCGTCGCTGGTCGTATTGCATGGGTCGCTGGTGTTGCGCCTGGGTGGAGATGCGCTGGGCGAATTTACGCTGGTGCGCGCCGGCGGTTTGCTGGGCGCCGTTGCGCTGGCCGGCTTCATCATCGGCACCGCCAGCGCAGTGATCCGCGGCCGGCGCTGACACTGGCCCGATAGAAGGCGCGAGCTGGGCCGTGGGCCGAAATCGGCTCGGCGATTCATAATCGCCCCCCATGGGTTCACGCGTCGGCCCATGCTATCCGCTCGCACACGCGACGCCGCAGGAATGCAATGCCCATTGTCTTGACTCCCCCACTGAACCGTTCCCCTTTGCGCGCGGCGGTCAGCGCCGCCACCCGGCAACCCGAACCCGAACTGATGCCTGGCTTGTTGGAGCAGGCCAAGGTGAGCGCAGACCAGGCGCAGGCGATCGAGGCTTTGGCGCTGCGCATTGCCGGCGGGGTGCGCACTCGGGCTCGCGCCAGCGGGCGCGCCGGGCTGGTGCAAGGGCTGCTGCAGGAGTTTGCGCTCAGCTCGCAGGAAGGCGTGGCGCTGATGTGCCTGGCCGAGGCATTGCTGCGCATACCGGACGCGGCCACGCGCGATGCGCTGATTCGCGACAAGATCGGCACCAGCAACTGGCAGACCCACCTGGGCCAAAGCCCCTCCCTGTTCGTCAATGCCGCCACCTGGGGATTGCTCTTTACCGGCAAGCTGGTTGCCACGCACAGTGTGTCGGGACTGAGCACCGCCTTGCGCAAGGTCGTCTCGCGTGGCGGCGAGCCGCTGATCCGCAAGGGCGTGGACATGGCGATGCGCATGATGGGTGAGCAGTTCGTGACCGGCGAGACGATCGAGAAGGCGCTGATCCATGCGCGTGTGCGCGAGGCCGAGGGATTCCGCTATTCGTACGACATGCTCGGCGAAGCGGCGATGACGGCCGGCGACGCGCAGGCCTACCTGGCAGCGTATGAACAGGCGATCCATGCGATCGGTCGGGCCTCCGCGGGCAGGGGTGTCATCGAGGGACCCGGCATCTCGATCAAGCTGTCGGCGCTGCATCCACGTTATGTGCGCGCCAAGGTTCGGCGCGTGATGACCGAGCTGTACCCGCGCCTGTTCCAGCTGGCACAACTGGCACGCCAGTACAACATCGGCCTCAATATCGACGCCGAGGAGTCGGACCGACTCGAGTTGTCGCTCGACCTGCTGGAGCGTCTGTGTTTCGAACCGGCGCTGGCCGGCTGGAACGGTATCGGCTTCGTGATCCAGGCCTACCAGAAGCGGTGTCCGGCGGTGGTCGACACGCTCATCGACCTGGGCCGACGCAGCCAGCACCGCCTGATGGTGCGCCTGGTCAAGGGCGCGTACTGGGATTCCGAGATCAAACGCGCCCAGCTCGATGGTCTGGATGGTTATCCGGTCTATACCCGCAAGGCCTACACCGATGTGGCCTACATCGCCTGCGCGCGCGCCTTGCTGGCCGCACCCGATGCGGTCTACCCGCAGTTCGCCACCCACAATGCGCAATCGCTGGCCACCATCCACCAATTGGCGCAGGATCAGGGGGCCAGCGGCGAGGACAGCTACGAGTTTCAGTGCCTGCATGGCATGGGCGAACCCTTGTACGAGCAGGTCGTGGGGCCCATTGCACAAGGCAAACTGGGGCGCGCCTGCCGTATCTATGCACCAGTGGGCAAACACGAAACGCTGCTGGCCTACCTGGTGCGCCGGCTGCTGGAAAACGGTGCCAACACCTCGTTTGTGAACCAGATCGCCGACGAGGATATCGCCTTGTCCGAACTGGTCGAAGACCCGGTTCGCACGGTACAGACGATGGCCAAGCGGGACGGTCTCGTTGGCACCCCGCACCCGGCAATCCCTCTGCCCCGCGCTTTGTATGGAGAGCGTCGACCCAATTCCCGCGGTCTCGACCTGGCCGGCGAGAGCACGCTGCAATCCTTGTCACAGACATGGGCAGCAACGTCCGGACATCCATGGCAGGCAGAACCCTTGCTGGGCGTCGATCCGGCTGCTGCCGCGCCGCAGGCCGCGCGCGATGCGTTCAACCCGGCTGACCGCAATGACCGGGTCGGCGCCGTGCGTGATGCCACACCGGAAGATGTCGAGATGGCATTGGCCTGCGCGGTGCAGGCGGCGCCCGGCTGGGCCGCCACTGCGCCGGTCGAACGCGCCGCGATGCTGGAGCGGGCAGCCGATCAGCTGGAGCAGGACAGCGAGACGCTGATCGCCTTGCTGGTGCGTGAAGCCGGCAAGACCTGTGCCAATGGCATCTCTGAAGTACGCGAGGCAGTTGATTTCCTGCGCTATTACGCATCGCAGGTCCGGCGCGATTTTGACAACACGACACACCGCCCGCTCGGGCCGGTGGTGTGTATCAGCCCATGGAACTTTCCGCTGGCGATCTTCACCGGGCAACTCTCTGCAGCTTTGGCCGCGGGCAATCCGGTGCTGGCCAAACCGGCCGAACAGACACCGCTGGTGGCCGCGGCCGCCGTGCGCGCCTTGTGGGCTGCCGGTGTGCCACGTGCCGTGCTCCAGTTGTTGCCCGGCCCAGGCGAGACGGTGGGCGCCAGCCTGGTTGCCGATAAGCGGGTGCAGGGGGTGGTCTTCACCGGTTCGACCGAGGTCGCACGGCTGCTGCAACGCACACTGGCCGCACGCCTGGGTCAGGACGGCGAACCGGTGCCGCTGATCGCGGAGACCGGTGGCCAGAATGCGATGGTGGTCGATTCGTCGGCGCTGACCGAACAGGCGGTGGCCGACATCGTCGCCTCGGCCTTCGACAGCGCCGGTCAACGTTGCTCGGCGCTACGGGTGTTGTGCGTGCAACACGATGGCGCCGACCGCCTGATCACGATGCTCAAGGGTGCGGTCAGCGAATTGCGGGTCGGCGATCCGCGTTTGCTGGCAGTGGACATCGGCCCGGTGATAGACCGCGATGCACAAGGCATCATCGAGCGCCACATCGACGCGATGCGGGCCAAGGGCCATGTTGTCACCCGGCCCGCGGCGATCGATGGCGAGGCCCACAACCAGGGCAGCTTCGTGCCGCCCGCCCTGATCGAGATCGACCGGATCTCCGAACTGCAGCGCGAAGTTTTCGGGCCGGTGCTGCATGTGATGCGCTACGAACGTCAGTCACTTCCCGAGATGCTAGACCAGATCAACGCCACCGGTTATGGCCTGACGATGGGCGTGCACACCCGGATAGACGAGACGCTCGCGCAGGTGGTGGGCATCATCCAGGCGGGCAATCTGTACGCCAACCGCAACATCGTTGGCGCGGTGGTGGGCGTACAGCCCTTTGGTGGCGAAGGCCTGTCGGGCACCGGCCCCAAGGCGGGTGGGCCCTTGTACCTGCTGCGCCTGTTGCGCCAGCGCCCGGCCGATGCGGCGCGGCGTGCGATGCTGGCCGACAGCGTCCAGGACCTGCCGGCGCAACGCGGCTGGACACCCGCAGCCTCCGACGATACCGCCCACACGGCCAGCACCACCTTGCGTGACTGGGCAGACACCCGCGGCGACACCGATCTGGTCCAGTTCTGTGACCAACTGAAGAATGTGGCTCCAACGGCCCGCTGGCACACCCTGCCTGGCCCGACCGGAGAGATCAATCTTTATGCAGTGCTGCCACGCGAGGCGGTGTTGTGTCTGGCGCCCAGCGGCCCCGCTGGCGACGCAGAACGGCTGCGGCAATTGGCCGCTGTGCTGTCGGTGGGTGGTCGTGCCGTCTGGCCGGCCGATGCACGGCCGCTGCAGGAACTGCTGCCGCAAACCGTGCGCGACCGTGTCGTGCTGGCACAGGACTGGCAGGCCGCGGGCGTGCCAGTCGATGCGATCCTGCACCAGGGTCCGGCAGGCGAAAGGCTGGCGCTGCTGCGCACGCTGGCCGATCGGCCCGGGGCGATCGTTAGCGTCATCCCGTCGCACTCCGGGGTCAATGGGGTCGCGTTGGAACGTCTTCTGGTCGAACGGTCGCTGAGTATCAACAGCGCGGCAGCAGGCGGTAACGCCAGCCTGATGACGATCGGCTGAACGACAACTACGCTGCCAGCGCAGGTACGCCAGTCAGCATCCGGTCCAGCTACCGTGCAGGGTCACTAGCTCCGGGTGCCATGGGCAAGAAAAAACGCGTTTCATCGAACCTGGTCTTGCTGCCTTTGGTTCCGGCGGGGCAATCGCCCGGTGGACGTGCCTCACTGATGCGAACCATTCTCGACAGCGCAATAGCTCAAGTCCTTGAACTACGTCAAGGACAAACCGGTGGCGCTCAACGACCATATATATGCCAGAAGGTGTGAGCATCTTGCTCCCCGGGACTTGCGCTATCAACCGATAGGCAGGTCGTACTCGCACAGGGTCTGCATCCGGGCCCGCCAGAAGGTTGATCGCATGAAATTACCGCGCCCAGCACGGCTTGCCGCACTGATGTTTGCCACGCTGTCGATGGTGACACTCGCGCAGGACAAACCCCTCACCCAGCCCGAGTTGAACTACCAGGCCGCGCCCTCCGCCATGGGTAGCGAGCCGATGGTGCAGAGCATCAATCCCAAGGCTCCGCCCATGACAAAGGCCGAATTCGACCAAGGGCAAACCATCTATTTTCAGCGCTGCGCCGGCTGCCACGGCGTGTTGCGAAAGGGCGCCACCGGAAAGCCGCTGACGCCCGATATCACGGTGGCCAAGGGCACCGACTATCTCAAGATCTTCATCGCCTACGGCTCGCCGGCCGGCATGCCGAATTGGCAGACATCGGGCGAGATGACCGAGAAGGAAGTGGATCTGATGGCGCGTTACATCCAGCATGAACCACCGCAGCCACCCGAGTTCGGCATGGAGCAGATCAAGGCGACCTGGAAAGTCATCGTCCCGCCGGCGGAGCGCCCGACGAAGAAGATGAACAACTTCGACATCAGCAACATCTTCTCCACCACCTTGCGCGACACCGGCGAAGTGGCGCTGATCGATGGCGCGAGCAAGGAGATCATCGGCATCGTCAAGACCGGTTACGCGGTACACATCTCGCGCGTGTCGGCCTCTGGACGTTACCTGTTCGTGATCGGCCGCGATGGCCGCGTGAACATGATCGACCTTTGGATGGAAACGCCCGGAAACGTCGCCGAGGTGCGCATCGGCCTGGAAGCGCGCTCGGTCGACACCAGCAAATACAAGGGCAAGGAAGGCGATTTCACCGACAAGCTGGCGATTGCCGGAGCCTACTGGCCACCACAATATGTGATCATGCGCGGCGATACGCTCGAACCACTCAAGGTCATCAGCACCCGTGGCATGACGGTCGGCACACAGGAATACCATCCCGAACCGCGTGTGGCATCCATCGTTGCCTCGCACTTCAAGCCCGAGTTTCTGGTCAACGTCAAGGAGACCGGCAAGACGATGATGGTCGACTATTCCGACCTGAATGCGCTCAAGACCATCGAGATCGGCTCCGCGCAATTCCTGCATGATGGCGGCTGGGACTCCACCAAGCGCTATTTCATGGTGGCTGCCAATAACAGCAACAAAATTGCGGTGATCGACTCCAAGGAGGACAAGCTCACGGCCGTTGTCGAGGTAGGAAAAACTCCGCACCCCGGACGTGGCGCGAATTTCATCCACCCCACCTTCGGTCCAGTCTGGGCCACCAGTCACCTGGGTGACGAGAACATCTCGCTGATCGCAACGGACCCTATCAAACACAAGAAATACGCCTTCAAGGAGGTCGCGCAACTTCGGGGCCAGGGCGGCGGTTCGTTGTTCATCAAGAGCCATCCGAAATCGACCAACCTGTATATCGACACGCCGCTGAACCCGGACGCGAAGATCTCCCAAATCAGCGACGGTGGCGCGATGCGTGTCGTACACCCGGAGTACAACAAGGACGGCGATGAGGTCTGGTTCTCGGTCTGGTCAGCCAAGGACAAGCAAAGTGCGATCGTCGTCGTCGACGACAAGACACGTAAACTCAAGGCGGTGATCAAGGATCCGAGATTGATCACGCCGACCGGGAAATTCAACGTTTACAACACGCAACACGACGTCTATTAAAGGAAAACGACAGTATGAAAGCATCCATTTTTGCCACCCTCGCCTGTGCCACGGCACTGGTCTTGGCGGCACCCGCCGCAATGGCGGCGGGCCCCGAGGACGCCATGACCAAGGCCGGTTGCATGGCTTGCCACAACAAGGACAAGAAGATCGTGGGGCCGAGCTTCAAGCAGATCGCCGAGAAGCACAAGGCCAAGAACGATGTGCCGGCACTGATGGAGAAGGTGCGCAAAGGCGGCTCGGGTGTCTACGGACCGGTGCCGATGTCTCCCAACCCGCCCGACAAGATCAGCGACGCTGACCTCAAGGCTTCGATCGAGTTCATCCTCAAGCAGTGACGCCCGTGCGCACCATGCTGATCGGCGCGCTGCTGACTGCTGCGCCAGCATGGGCGCAACAGGCAACGGCGGTGGCGCCATCCGCCACCGACCCGGCACGCCAGCAGACATTGATCCGCATCGTGTGCCAGGACTGCGGTTCCTGTCACGGCATGCAATTGACAGGCGGACTGGGGCCAGTCCGGTGAACATGCCCCCCCTCACGACCCTGCCCCGTATCGATCCGATCGATGCCATGCTGATTCATCGGCTGCATGGTGATTTTCCATTGGCGGATCGGCCCTTTCGCGAGGTCGGCGAACAACTCGGATTGTCCGAGGACGAGGTGATCACACGACTGCAGCGCATGCTCAGCGACGGCATGCTGACACGGTTCGGCCCACTGTTCCAGATCGAACCAATGCAGGTGCCCGAGGAGCGCTTCGATGCAGTGGCAGCACAAGTCAATGCCCATGACGAGGTCGCGCACAATTACCAGCGCGAACACGCATTCAACATGTGGTTCGTACTCGCCTGCACATCGCCAGAAGCGGTGCGTGCAGCCTGCGAACGCATCGAACGTGAAACCGGATTGCGCGTCTACGCATTTCCCAAGGAAAAGGAGTTTTTTGTCGAACTCCGGCTACCAGACTAGAACCATGCTGAGCGACTTCGATCGACGACTGATTGCAGTCACGCAGGCAGGCCTGCCCTTGGTGCCACGTCCATACGATGCCATCGCGCAGCGCCTGGATGTCGACGCTACCCAAGTGCGCGGACGCCTGCAGGGCATGTTGCACGAAGGACTGATCCGGCGCATCGGTGCAGTACCGAATCACAATCGCCTGGGATACACCGCCAACGGGATGTCGGTCTGGGACGTCGACGACGCCCGCGTCGACGAACTCGGCGAGAAGGTCGGCGCGCTCGAATTCGTCTCGCACTGTTATAGACGCCCGCGTGCCCTGCCAGACTGGCCCTACAACCTGTTTGCCATGGTGCACGGACACGGCAAGGCCGAAGTGGAACGCGAGGCCTTTCAGATCCATTGCCTGCTGGCCGACGCCTGCCGGCGCCGCGACATCCTGTACAGCAGCCGCATCCTGAAGAAGGCCGGCCTGCGGATGCCCGGCACATCCCCAGGTTGAGAGGGGTCATGTGCATCCCGACACCATGTGGTGGAACCATGACCTCGGCGACGTGCGCAAAGGCCTGTTCTCGCAGATCTGGCCGGACACCTCCGCCCCTCTGATGGGCAGGGCTCAAGTGCCAGCCGCGTCCGGTCACAGGTCGTTGAGGTGCTTGGGCCTACCTCCGATCACATCGTGCTGAAATGCACACTGGCCACTGAGATACGCGGCGCGGTGGCCAGCGTGTTGCTGCTGCTGGCGCCGCTATTGCAAGCCCAACCGGTAACCGACAGCGCTGCGTTGTACCGTGAACACTGCGCTGCCTGCCACGGCGCACAACGCCTGGGCGGCGTGGGTCCGGCACTGCTGCCCGAGAGCCTGTCGCGGCTGCGCAAGGGCGAATTGCTGCAAGTGCTCAACCAGGGTTGCACCGCCACCCAGATGCCGGCCTTCGGCGACACACTCGACAAGCAACAGATCGAAGCACTGATGCAATGGATCACCATGCCGGTTGTTCCCGCGCCGCAATGGCAGGAAGCAGACATCGTGGCCTCGCGCGAGGAAACCGCGGGCGCCCGGAACCTGCCCGCACGACCGCTCTGGTCAGCCGACCCGATGAACCTGTTCGTGGTCATCGAAGGCGGCGACCACCATGTCTCGCTGCTCGACGGCGACAGCTTCAAGCTGATCCACCGCTTCCCTTCGCGATTTGCATTACACGGTAGACCCAAATTCACGCCCGACGGGCGTTTCGTATTCTTCGGTTCACGTGACGGCTGGATTACCAAATACGACCTGTGGAATCTCACCGTCGTGGCCGAGGTACGGGCCGGAGTCAACATGCGAAATGTCGCCGTCAGCGGCGACGGCCAATGGGTCATGGCGGCCAACTACCTGCCCCATACGGTGGTGTTGTTCGACGCCGAACTCCGGCTGAAAAGGATCTACCCAGCCGGCGACGCCGAGGGCAAAACCAGCTCGCGCGTGTCGGCGGTGTACGACGCCGCGCCGCGCAGCAGCTTCGTCGTCGCACTCAAGGACATACCCGAACTATGGGAGATCTCTTACGACCCCCAGGCGCCGGACATCCACGACGGGTTGGTACATG
>CAJDVP010000062.1_pt1 | contig 12656 bp, 12 predicted proteins | sample 7391311 | NCBI WGS metagenome assembly CAJDVP01 (sample SAMEA7055711, study PRJEB34461) | soil metagenome | biome: terrestrial ecosystem; feature: Peninsula; material: soil | place: Antarctica | collected 2016
GCACGCCAGTGCCACACCGATCCTGACGGAGTTGCCTGGCGCACAGATCGAACGACTCAAAAATGCGCCTGACGCCGACATGCTGGCGGGGTTGCTGGCTGGTGTCGAGGTGCTCGGGCTGCGATCACGCACCCAGCTGACGGCGCAGATATTGAGCCAGGCGCCACGACTGATGGCGGTGGGCGCCTACTGCACCGGCACCAACAATATCGATTTGAAGGCCGCTGCCGAACGCGGAGTCGCGATCTTCAACGGGCCGTTCTCCAACACCCGTTCGGTCGCTGAACTGGTCATCGGCCATTCGATCCACCTGTTGCGCCGTATCCCGGAACGCCAGGCCGCCGCACGTCGCGGCCAGTGGCTCAAGGACGCACGGGGTTCGAACGAGATCCGGGGCAAGACGCTGGGCATCGTCGGTTACGGCAAGATCGGCACCCAGACCGGTCTGCTGGACCGGTCTGCTGGCCGAGTCCATCGGCATGCAGGTGCTGTTCCACGACATCGAGGCCCGCTTGCCGCTGGGCAACGCCAGGCCGGCCGGCTCGCTGGACAAGCTGCTCAAGGCCGCCGATGTGGTCACGCTGCATGTGCCGCAGACGCCGCAGACCCGCAACCTGATCGACGCGGCGCGGCTGGCGCAGATGAAGCCCGATGCGGTGTTGATCAACCTGGCGCGTGGCCATGCGGTCGACATCGATGCCTTGTTTGCCTCGTTGCGTGGCAGCCATCTGCGCGGCGCGGCGATCGATGTTTTCCCGATCGAGCCGACCTCGAGCGACGATATCTTCGTCTCGCCGCTGCGCGAGCTGGACAACGTGATCCTCACACCGCACGTTGGTGGCTCCACCATCGAGGCGCAGAGCAACCTCGGCGTCGAGGTGTCGGAAAAGCTGCGGGACTACCTGCTGCTGGGCGCAATCAATGGCAGTGTGAACCTGCCGGAACTCTCGGTCGGCGTATCCCGGTCGGCGTCGCGCCTGGTCCACCTGCACCGTGACCAGCCGGGTGTCATGTCCCATCTCAACGGTGTGCTGGCTGCAGCAGGGTACAACGTGTCGCAGCTGCGCCTTGAAACCGGTGGCGGCATGGGCGCGGCGGTGGTTGACCTGAGTGCGCCGCTTGACGCGCAGACTCTGGCCGAGGTTCGGGCCGTCGACGGCACCGTGCGGGCCTTCGCCGCGCTGGCGCAGCCGTCTGCGTGAGCCGAACCGCCACCCGGTCGGGGGGCGGTCGAACAAGACACGATAAGCCTGAAGCGATCCCGCGCATGGATGCTTGTGTCAGGCCGGCTGACGAAGAAGCGCCGCGTGGCCTACAGCGGTGCAGGCGCAGCCCGCTCAGAACCGTCTGTCGGTTGCGCGGCGTCCGGTCGCAGCAATTGCCGCAATGCCAGCGCCCCCAGCACCAGCGCCAGCAACACCAAGGCGATGCCGGTCTGGCGCTGATCGTCCTGTAGATAGTTCACGCACAACCGGGCTGGCGCATCGATGTAGAGCATGCCGGCGCTGGCCATCATCCAGGCGACATTGCCTGCCAGGAACATCAGCAACTCGGGGTCCATGCGGCGCAGGCTGCCGGCAAGCACCCAGCCGGCAATCCACCAACTGGCGTATTTGGCAGCGGCCACCACCGGGTCGAGCAAGGCCATGTCCAGCAAGGTCGGCAACATCCATGCCGCCGTCACGATGCTGGCCAATGCGGCACCGGTCCAGCCGCGCCAGTCGAGCAGCACCAGGCCACGGGCCAGCCACTGCGTCGCGGGGCGTCGCAGGCACAGATGCTGCATCGCCCATCCAGCTGCCAACAGCAGCGGAAACTCGACCAGCATGTGCAGCGACATGCGCGCTTCGACGGTGTGGCGCAACGCGGGCCAGAACAAGACCAGCGGCAGTGTTGCCAGCACGAGCGGCGCCGTATGGCGCAACCATGATCCGATGCGACGAGGAATGGTCATCGGCTTGCCACCTGCGGCGCCGCCGCCAGTAACCTGGCCGCTGCAAGGGCCTGCGGCCATGCATCGAGCTCAAACAGGCCACGCAGTTTGCCGTGTCCATCGATTAAATGGATTGCGCCGTTGTGCACGAAACCACCCTGGCCATCCGGTACGGCCACGACGCCCAGGCCGCGCAACAGTGTTTGTGCGTCCTCGGCCGTGGCCGGAACCGCGAAGGTCCACCAGCGCGGATCGGCACCCAGTCTGGCAGCATATTGCGCCAGTTGCTGCGGGTCGTCATGTGCCACGTCGAACGACAGCGACACCAGATGCACGCCGCTGGAGGCGGCAGCGCCGTGGCTTGCCAGTTCGCGCTGCATCTGCTGGTATTCACTGCCCAGCGCCACGCAGATGCTGGGGCAACGGGTGTAGATGAAGTCGACCAGGTAGGCTGCAGGTATGGCGTCAGCATCGTTCCACAGTGCTCTTGGGTGGCCGTCCACGCCACGCAGAGCCACCTCCGGTGCTTGCACGATGCCGGCCTGCAGTTGCACCTCGCGCCGACCCTCGAAGGTCCAGACCTCGAAACCGCTCGTGATCCGGTTCAGACCCCACGCGGATGCCACCAGCAGCACAAGGCATACAGCCGCACTGAGCCGGCGTGCAAGGGTTTCGCGCGGACTGCCGGATGCGACCACGGCGGTGTCTGATCGTGCGATCAGTTCATCGACGACAGTTCGACGTCGCCCTTGAACGGCTCGGTGCGGTCTGCCGAGTCCTTGCGCACTTGTGCCACAAGCTCGGGCGTGATGGCGTCGCCCTGATTGCCCCATTGGCTGCGGATATAGCTCAACAACGCGGCGATCTCCGCGTCGCCCAGCTGGTCCTTGAATGCCGGCATGGCGCCGTTGTAGGCCGTGCCCTTGACAGTGAGCGTGCCGTTGATGCCGTGCAGCACGATGTTGGCCACCGTGGTGTCTTTGCCGACCACCCACTCGGAACCGGCCAGTGGCGGAAAGACCCCGGGCAGCCCGGCGCCGGTTGCCTGGTGACAGGCCGCGCAATGCGAGGCGAATACCGCCTTGCCGTCTACTGTGGCACCGGCGGCTGCCGGTGCGGCGCCTTGCAGTTCGGCCACGGTACGGCCGTCGCCGTACGACGGTGGTTCGTCGAGCGACGATCGGACGATGTAAACGATGCCAAAAATCAGCAGCGCGGCGGTCAGCAGCAGGACGAACCAGGGCATCGGGTTGCTGCCCTCCTGCGGCTCCGGGTTCTCGCGTTGTTGCTGGCTGTGGATTTCCGGGTCGGTCATTTCTGCTCTCCCGACGGTGATGCTGCCGATGCCGCCGGCGCGGGCAGCACCGGGTAGCTGCGGTTCAGCGACAACAGGTACTTCACCAGGTCTTCGGCTTCCGGCTTTGCCACGACGACCTGGCCCTCCGGCACCAGTCCGGCGGGCAACTGGACCTCGGTCTCATCCTTGTCGGCCTTGGCTTTGACTTCGAACATGTACGGGTAACTCGGCATGATGCTGCCCGGCACATACGCACGCGGCTGGAACAGGTGACCCAGATGCCAGGCCTCGCTGGGTTGGCGCACGCCGATGTTCATCAGATCCGGTCCGGTGCGCATGCTGCCCAGCAGGTGCGGCGTGTCGTAGGCATAGTCTCCGGCCACCGTGGCGCGGCCCCAGCCCCGTTCGAAATCCGGTGCGAAGTTCTTCGCGCGCGGCTGCTGCGAGTGGCAGTAGAGGCATCCGTTGGCGATATAGACCTCGCGGCCGCGCAATTCGGCGCTGGTGTAGGGTTTGAGACCAGGCACCGGCGGTACGTCGTGTACCTGTATGTAGGGCAGCACCACCAGCGCGCTGGTCGATAGCGCCAGCATCACCATGGCGCCCGAGATCAGTTTGATTTCACTCTTCATGGTGTGGCGATCCTGTGGCCGAACAATTGACGGAACAAGGCCGGCTGATTACGCTGCGGTCCGTAATTGAGAATCAGCAGCACGAAGTGGGCGGCAAACACCAGATGCCCCAGCACCATGAAACCACCACCAATGCTGCGCGCCTGCAGGTAAGGCAAGGTGACTGCAACCGAGTCCATGAAGGGCCGCGTCGCATCCAGCATGGCCAGCCCTTGCAGCCACCCGCCGATGGTCAGGCTGATGAAATACAGCGCGAAACCGCCACTGACCAGCCAGAAGTGGGCGGTGATCATCCAGGGGAACGGCCACTCACGCGCGGTGATGCGTGGCATCACGAAGTACATTGCGCCGAAAAACACGAAACTGACGAAGCCGTACATGCCCAGATGCGCGTGCGCCACCGTGTAGTGCGTGAAATGGGTGATCACGTTGACGCTGCGCAGCGCTTCGATGGATCCTTGTATTGAACTGGCGGTGTACATCAAGCCACCGACTCCGATGAAACGCAAGGTCGGCGACCAGCGCAGCGCCGAGAGCCTGCCTTGCAGCGTCTGGTACTGGTTGACCGTGAAGGCCGCCACCGGGATGATCATCATCATGCTTTGCACGATCGACAGGGTGACCATCCATTCCGGCACCGGCCCGCCGATCAGGTGGTGTCCGCCGACCTGGCCATAGAAAAATGCCAGACCCCAGAAGCCGAGCAGCGACAGGTTGTAGGACTGGATCGGCCGTCCGATTACCTTGGGCAGGAAGTAATACACCGAAGCCAGTGCCAGCGGCGTGTAAAACAGGCCGAGCACGTTGTGGCCAAACCACCAGTTCATGGCCGCCTGCTGCACACCGTGGTGGATGCCGGGGAACTTGGCGACGATGAACAACACCGGTATCCAGAACAGGGCGCAGGCCATGTACCACACCGATACATACAGATGTTCGACCTTGCGGTTGACCAGCGTGAACACCAGCGGCAGCGCGATCAGACCGCCGCCCAATGCAAACAGGGTGCCAATCTGCCAGGGGATCTCCAGCCACTCCAGGCCGTCGTTGATACCGGCGCCGATGCTGCCCAGGCCGGCGATCAGCGCCGCGTTCCACAACACCGCGCCGACGAACGCAAAACGCGCGCCCATCAGCGGTGTCTTGAGCAAGCGCGGGATCACGAACATCGCGGTGCCCAGGCCAGCCATCGGCGCCCATCCGTAGGCGACCGCGTTGAGGTGGATGGTGCGGATGCGACCGAAAGTCAGCCAGCCCTGCTGCACCAGCCAGTCGGGCGCATGCAACTTGATCGACGCGGTCAGCCCGACGGTCGACGCCACCAGCAGCCAGATCACCGCGCAACAATAGAAGAAGAAGACCAGCGGCCCGGTCGACGCGTCGGCGCGCGCACGTTCCAGCAGTTCATCGGCATCGCCGTGCGCGCCGGTTGTGCCGGTGGCCTCGTCCGCCGCCTCCTGCAACGAACCACGGTTCTCGCGGGTGGCCGATGGGTCCTCGATGCGACCGATCTCCTGCGGCGCAAAGATCACTTCGGCGCCCCGGCTGTGGCGGTCGAACAGTCCGGTGCGTTGCGACCAGATGAAGACCAGCAAGGCGACGAAGGACAGCACGAAGGCGGACAGCAGGATGGCGACAGTGTTCACGGTCAGTCTTTCAGTTGCGCCCGGAGTGCGCCTTTGCATATGCGTGCGCACACACACGGATCGCGACAAGCGACCTGCCATCGGTATGCAGCATGCGGTTGAAGATGTATTTTGTTGGCATCTTAAGTTGCATCACGGCGTGAGGCAATACTTTGATAGCAAACCATTACACACACCGGGGGTTTGCTTGCGCCAGCGCGCAGGTGCCTCGGCGCCAGCGGGCAAGCCAGGCTACCAGGCGCGCTGACCGGTCTGCAATGCGCGACGCGCCAACAAGAACGTCGCAGCGTTCCAGCTTTGTCCGGCCATGCCCATCGGTGTCAGCGTGCGCCCGTGGAACCACTCGGTGAAGCGCCAGTCGTCCAGCGCATTGACTTCAGCCAACTGCGCAAGTTGCTGCCAGGCCATCTGCGTGCGCCCTGCGGCGGCCAGTGCCATTACCCAGAAGCCACCGACAAATGGCCAGATGCCACCGTTGTGGTACTGGTGCATCAGGTTCTGCTGGTGACGCTCCATGTAGCGTCGCCACAACGGATGCTGGCGTGTGAGTGGATGCAGCACCACGCGCACCGGATACGGCTCATGTGCCCGCGCCGCCGTGATCGTGTTCAGGATGCGTTTGGTCTGCGGCGCATCGGACAGGCCACACAACACCGCCAGTACATTGCCGAACACGTCTCCCTCATCACCTGAAAACGCCAGGTTGACGAAACTCAGGTACATGCCGGGATCGCGTGTGCCGCGCCGCGCATAGTGCCGCAGTAACCGGGCGCGATGGTATTCGGGCAGGTCGCGCTGGAACGGGTTGAACAGGCCGTTGAAGTGGTGGCGCGTTGTATCGGAGTCGGACAGCTTGAAGCGCCGTTTGACGTCGAACCACAAGGCATTGGTGTACAGCACATATCCGGAGCGCGGCATGATGTCGGCCCAGTCGCTGGCCTCGTTTTGCTGCAGCAACCGGAAGTGCTGGTGCTCCTGCGCCAGCAGCCACTGGATCGCAAGCTCCACCCGCGGCTGCCAACGTGTCGCACCGGCCGTGCCGTGCCGACGTGCATGGTCCACCGCGATCAACCACCACAAGGTCGCGTCGATGCAGCCCAGGTACCAGAAGTCGGCGTCGTGCCCCTCGGGGTCGACGTATTTCGGTATTTGCCCGTTGTTGGCCTGTTCTTCTGCCAACGCGTCCAGGCTGTCGACAGCCGCCTGCTCCAGCTGCGCATCACCGCTGCCGCTCATGGCCAACACACAAACAGCGGCGTCGCGCCCGAAGATGCGGGTGTATCGACGTGCCACGGCCGCGTCGGTGCGGCTGGCGGCCAGGATGCCGTGGGGGCTGAGATTGCGCTTGAGCAAGGCCAGGCTGGCGCTGGCGCATTCGTCGATGACAGGTGTGCAGGCTGATTGCGGTGGGGGAGTTGTCATGTGTCGCGGGGTGAGCGCCATGCAACCGTGGCGCCGATGCGAGGGATTTTGTCAGAAGCACCACCTGTGGCACGGCGCTACGACGGTCGCTGCGCATCGGGCAATGCCGCGCGGCAACACGCCTTTATGCCGCCGGGCGACCGGCCTTGAGCAGATCTCCCACGATCAGGTCCCAGTGTGTCTTGTCAACCGGCGTGATCGACAGCCGGTTGCCACGGCGCAGCACCACCATGTCGGCCAGTTCAGGTATGGCGCGCAATTCGGGCAAACCGAGCAACCGCGTCTTGCGCACCGCCTTCACGTCAACCAGCATCCACCGCGGGTCTGCCGGGTCTGATTTCGGATCGAAGTAGTCGGAATCGGGTTCGAATTGCGTCGGGTCGGGCCGCACCTTGGACGCCACCTGCGCGATGCCGGCGATACCCGGCTCGGGGCAACTCGAGTGGTAGAACAACACCCCGTCGCCGGCCTGCATATCGTCGCGCATGAAGTTGCGCGCCTGGTAGTTGCGCACGCCGGTCCAGGGCACGGTGCGTTTGGGCGCGGCCATCGCGTCGTCGATCGAACACTCGTTGGGTTCGGACTTCATCAACCAGTAGCGCGCCATGGTCGGTGTGCGAAGGTGATGCGGATGAGGCGCAGGTTGTCGATGACCGGCGACTCAGGCTTTTGCCGCCAGCTTGTCCGCGGTCCTGGTATCGAAGTCGCTTGCGTCGTGGCGCTCGGGCAACTGGTTGGACAGATCGCCGGACACCCGGTTCACCATGCGCCCGCGCTTGACCGCCGGGCGCTTGGCGATCTGGTCGGTCCAGCGTTGCACGTTCTTGTATTCCTGCACCTGCAGGAACTCGCCAGCGTCATACACCAGGCCCTTGGCCAAGGCGCCGTACCAGGGCCAGACTGCGATGTCGGCGATGGTGTATTTGTCGCCGCCCAGGTACTCCGTCTGTGCCAGGCGCTTGTCCAGCACGTCGAGCTGGCGTTTCACTTCCATCGCAAAACGGTTGATCGGGTATTCCATCTTGCTCGGCGCGTAGGCGTAAAAATGGCCGAAGCCGCCGCCCAGATAGGGTGCGCTGCCCATCTGCCAGAACAGCCACGACAGGCATTCGGCTCGCGCGGCCCGCGCCGTGGGGAAAAAGGCATTGTCGAATTTCTCGGCCAGGTATTGCAGGATGGCACCCGACTCGAACACCCGCACCGGCGTCGGTTCGCTGTGGTCCATCAGCGCCGGAATCTTCGAGTTCGGGTTCACACCGACAAAACCGCTGCCGAACTGGTCGCCGTCGCCGATCTTGATCAGCCAGGCATCGTATTCGGCCCCAGGATGGCCTAAAGCCAGCAACTCCTCGAGCATCACCGTCACCTTCTGGCCATTCGGCGTGCCCTGGGAATACAACTGCATCGGGTGCTTGCCAACCGGCAGTTCCTTCTCATGCGTGGGGCCGGAAATGGGGCGGTTGATATTGGCGAATCGGCCGCCGCTTTCCATGTCCCAGGTCCAGATGGCGGGGGGCGTGTAGGTTTCGGTTTCGTTGGTCATGTGGTCGTGGCTCCAAAAATGGGGTGACGCGCGTGCTCGGCGCGCAAGAATAGCTGCGCCTCGCTCAGAGCTCCACTGCGGCCCTGCCTGCAGCCAGCAGCACCGGATCCCAGACCGGCGAGAACGGAGGAGCGTACGACAGGTCCATCCCGCCCATCTCCTGCACGGTCATTTCATTCCACAGCGCGGTGGCCAGCACATCGATGCGTTTGCCTGCATCTTCGCCGCCGACGATCTGTGCACCGAGCAATCTACCCGTCTGGCGCTCGGCCACGATCTTGATGCGCATCGATTCGGCGCCCGGGTAATACCCCGCCCGGCTCGACGACTCGGTGGTCATGGCGAAGGCCTCAAACCCGGCCTTTGCTGCCGCGCGTTCGGTCAGCCCGGTACAAGCAATCTCCAGCTGCTGGAACTTGGTGATCGCCGTGCCCAGCACCCCACCAAAACTCGCGTCACCGCCCCCGATGTTGGTGCCGACCGCACGGCCCTGCTTGTTGGCATGCGTGCCAAGGGCAATCACGACACCACGTTGGGTGATCCGATGGAGCGACTCCACGCAATCACCCGCGGCCCAGACATGCGGCGTGTCGGTGCGCAGATGGTCGTCGACGACGATGCCGCCGGCCTCTCCCACTTTGACGCCGGCGGCGCTCGCCAGCTCTGTGTTGGCGCGTACGCCCAGTCCGATGACCACCAGATCAGCCTCGACAGACCCTGCCTCGGTCTCGACGGCCGTGACGCGCCCGTCGCTCACCGTGAAACCGGTGACCGAGGTGCCCAGCCGCAGGTCGATACCGGCGCTGCGCATCGCGTCTGCGACATCAGCGGCCATGTCGGCGTCGAGCACCGCGCCCATCGGCGTGTCGAGCTTCTCGATCACGGTCACAGAAAGACCGCGTGCCAGCAGGCCCTCCGCGACCTCCAGCCCGATGTAGCCGGCGCCGACCACCACAGCGCGCCGAGCCCCAGCGACAAGCCGCTGCTCCAGCTTGGCTGCGTCGTCGAGCGTGCGCAGCTGCAGGACACCTTCGGCGTCTATGCCCGGCCACGGCGGTGTGATGCCCGATGCGCCGGTAGCGATGAGGAGTTCGTCGTAATGTGTGGCCGACTCTCGGCCCGTGTCCAGGTCGCGTACCGTTACCGTGCAGGCCTTGGTGTCGATGGCGGTGACCTCGTGCCGAATCCGGACGTCGACGCCTCTGTCCCGATGCTCTTGCGGCGATCGCGCGACGAGCTTGTCCGGTGACTCGACGAGCCCCTCGATCAGATAAGGAAGGCCGCAAGCGGCGTAGGAGGTGTGAGTCCCGCGCTCGAAGGCAACAATCTCAAGCTCGTCGGCAGATGCCATCCGACGCGCCTGCGCGGCTGCGGACATCCCTGCGGCGTCTCCACCAATGATCACCAGTCGTTTTGCCATTTTTATTCCTCCATTTTTGTAGCGTGGCCATCGCTCGATCAGAGACTTGGTCTGGGTAGCGTGCGTGACGCGGCCCGTCTCATGCGGTCAGGGTGGCTCGGTCTCCGCTGGAAATGCTCGGTTCACCGGTTGAGCACGATTCGCGCGGCCGCAGTGCAACCGAGGGGCTCAGCTCCTGAGGTGTCAGTCTAAAGGGTATTGCCAATTGCTGGAGTGCAGTCGGCAGTGAAAGGCTGGAAGTGGCCGAGTCTTGAACCTTGGATGGTTCAGTTGCTTGGCGGCTTTAGACTGGGCGCGGTCGGTCAGATTTGGGTCTTGAACGACTGCGGCAACCGATTCCTCACGTTGGCCGCCTATTGGGACAGGTGTCCGCTCACATCTGAAGCAACGAGGAGCCGCATGAATGAGGAACTTCAGCGTGCGCTGCAAATGCTCATTGATCTATTCACGGAATTGCCGCCCATGGCATTTGTGGCTGCAGGCGTGGTCTTGCTGGCAATCGGGCTTTGGGCCAGCCACGCCACCTGGCGCAGCTATCGCATACTGGATGCTTTGACGGGACCTCTGAAACCACCGTGAAACCACGAGACTCTGCCCCAACCAAGCCACGGCAGAGTACGCCCTCGGCACTATCGACGCCCGAGCCGGCGACGCGCCCAGCCGTGGTGTTTGGCGTGGTTGCGCTAGCCCTGCTGATGAGTTCGCTGGACCAGACCATCGTCGCCACTGCCCTTGGCACCTTGCAGCGCGACCTCGATGCGTCGATCACGTGGGCGGGCTGGACGATGACGGCCTACTCGCTCGGACTGGTGTTGATGCTGCCGGTTGCCGGCACGCTCAGCCAGCGATACGGAAGGCGTCGCATTTTTATGCTGTCTGTGGTGCTATTCAGCGGCGCCTCGCTGTGCTGTGGTCTCGCCGAAAACATCTACGTCCTGGTGGCGCTGCGGTTTCTTCAGGCGGTGGGCGGCGCCGGGTTCACGCCTTCGGCGACGGGGCTCATCGTCGAGCATTTCGGAGCAGCCCGCGACAAGGCCGTCGGTCTGTTCGGAAGCATTTTCTCCATCGGGGCGATGATCGGGCCGATATTCGGGGGGCTATTTGTATCTTACTGGTCGTGGCGTGGCATCTTCTTCGTCAACGTACCGATCGGCGCACTGTTGATCGTGCTGTGCCTGCGGTTCATCCCACGCGATGCGCCTCGCGCGCAGGCGCCGCAAGCGCGTTTCGACTTTCTCGGGATGGCACAACTGGGCATCGGCTTGCTGGGTGCGATGCTTGCACTCAATGCAATGAGCGCTGGCGCCGGCGCGCTCAGGACGCCAGAATTTCTTGTTCCAACAGCGGCGGCAATCGTCTCGCTGATCCTGTTCGCGCGCCACACACGCGATGCTGCCCACCCCTTGATCCCCGCACGATTCATCGCCGGGCGCGGATTTGCCGCAGCCAACATGGTCAGCATGGTTTACGGAGGCATGGTGGCAGGTGTTGTGGCCCTGGTTCCGCTGTATGCAACCACGCGCTACGGCATTTCCGCGCTGGGTTCGGGGACACTGCTGATCGCCGAAGGTGCGGCAGTCATCATCATGTCAACGCTCGGGGCGTTGACACTTCGAAGGACCGGCTACCGATTGCCGATCTACGGGGGCGCGATCTTCATGGCCATCGGTACCTGCATGCTCGCACTCGACCCACGCGGCATGTCGCCGTACGCCTGGCTTGCAACCGCGGCGTGTCTGATCGGGCTCGGCGCGGGCTGGTCGTCGCCAGCGAGTCGCAACGCGGCCGACGCTCGCCGCGATGCGCAGCATGACCCGCCAACTCGGCTCCATTGCCGCGATTTCGATCACGACCGCGATGGTCGCCGGCGCCTCCAGCGCGGGGCCGGCCCACGCGTATGCCTACCTGATGTGGGCTGCGATCCTTGTGCTGGCGATACCAGTCATCGCGCGTATCCCGGAACACCGCGGCGCGTGGTGAGTGCCGTGCAGACTGAACGGCCGCGGGAATCCGACAGGTCTCGATCGGTGCACAAAGAACCTGCGCGCCGTGCAGTTGCTGCTTGGGCACTCCCAACTCGAGTCGACGGTGAGGCATCTTGGCATCGAGGTGGACGACGCTTTGGAGATTTCCGAACAGACAGAAATCTGATCAGCCTTTCATGCCGGCTGCCAGAGCGTCGAGAACTCGCTATCAGGCGGCCGAACGAATCGGGCCGGCACTAGGTCCTGGTGCGACGATGGCGTCGCACCGAATGCAATGTCCCACGCCGACAGGCTGCTTCCGGGCGCGCCCGGGTACGCACACTTTCGGCCAGGAGCGACGTTTGCTTTGCCCCTGCCAATGGCAGCACATGGCAGGAAGCCGCCGCACGGCCCGGCGTCGTCTGTACGCGCATCTCAACCGCTACGAGCCTCCAATCCAAGTGGTGGATTGCCTGAAAGCGGTTCTCCCTGAATGCGGCTGAGGAACCAGCATCGCCTTCAGCCCGGTCTGGTCGAGCGGATCACACGGTGCATGACTTGCATCACCGGCGTCGCCAGCAGCAGCCTCAGCGGAATTGACATTGACAGCTCCCACTGGCGTACTGCCACACGAGGGTGCACATGAGCGACCAGTCGCGCGGCGGTCTGCAACATGCCCCCCCACTAGGAGCAGAACCCACGGAGCTTGCAACTTAAGGCAGAGCTTTTTCGTGACCATCAGACCAGCCCGGGCCACCCCACCGTCCGTAAAAATGGAATGCCATGGCTATTTCTCCTC
>CAJDVP010000081.1_pt1 | contig 12500 bp, 12 predicted proteins | sample 7391311 | NCBI WGS metagenome assembly CAJDVP01 (sample SAMEA7055711, study PRJEB34461) | soil metagenome | biome: terrestrial ecosystem; feature: Peninsula; material: soil | place: Antarctica | collected 2016
CGCAAGGGCGGGAAAGGTGCCAGCGCCGAGGGCCGCAATCTGGATCACCTGTGCCTGCGCATCGAACCCTTTGACGCTGCGGCAGTGGCACGCCACCTGACCGCCATGGCCATCGAACCGTCGGGGCCGGTGCGAGTCAACTTTGGCGCCGAAGGCGATGGCCCTTCGCTGTATATCCAGGATCCCGACGGCAACACCATCGAACTCAAGGGTCCGTCCACGCCATGAACATCCACACCTGGTTGTTGTACCTGCTGGCATCGATCGGCCTGTCGCTTTCGCCCGGCCCCAACGGGTTGCTGGCGCTGGCCCATGGCGCCATTCACGGGCGGCGCAAGACACTGTTCACGATTTTTGGCGGATCGCTGGGTTTCACCCTGGTGATCGGTCTGTCGATGTTCGGCATCGGGGCCTTGCTGCAGGCCTCGCTGGCCTGGCTCACTGTTCTGAAGTGGGTCGGAGGCAGCTACCTGATCTGGCTCGGCATACAGGTATGGCGCTCGCCGCCGATCGGTCTCGATGCGCTGGAGTCGGCGCGCACGCGTTCGAGTTGGTCCTTGTTCCGGCAAGGGGCCTTGTCGGCACTGACAAATCCCAAGGGCATCCTTTTTTTCGCCGCCTTCCTGCCGCAGTTCATCGACCCCGCCCGCAGCCTGTGGCTGCAGTTCGGGATCATGGCCGGCACGTTTGCAGGCGTCGAGATCCTGACCGAATCGACCATCGCCAGCATGGCCCATCGCATTCGGCCCTGGTTGCGCCGGGTCGGCCGCCGTTTCAACCAGACCTGTGGCGCGATCTTCATGATCATCGGCGCCGCTTTGCCGCTACGCGCCTGAGGCTATCAAGGCGCAGGCGCGATCAGCAATCGCCTTCACAGCACCAGGATCGCCCGGAAATCATTCACATTGGTGAAGGTCGGCCCGGTCATTACCAGATCGCCCAATGGTGCGAAGAAGCCGTAAGCGTCGTTGCGGTCCAGGTATTCGGTGATCTGCATGCCCTGGGCAGTCGCCCGCGCCAGGGTGTCTGGCGCGACAAACGCGCCGGCATTGTCCTCGGCTCCGTCGATGCCATCGGTGTCAGCCGCCAGCGCATACACGCCGCCTTGGCCCCGGCCCGGCCACCACGACCGCCAGGGGCGCCTGGCGAGCGTGCACGCAGGCTGACCGTGGTCTCACCGCCGCTGAGGATCAGGCAGGGCCGCGCAAAGGGCTGGCCGCGCAGCGCCACCGCACGGGCGATGGCAGCGTGTACCTTGGCCACTTCGCGCGACTCGCCTTCGATCGCGTCACTCAGGATGAAGGCGGGTACACCAGTGGCACGCGCAGCATCGGCGGCAGCCTCCAGACTGTGTTGCGGCGTCGCGATCAGGTGCACGGCGTGGTGTTCGAACCGCGGATCACCCGGTTTGGGTGTCTCCAGTTCACCGCGCTCCAGCGCCTGCACGATGGCGGCCGGCACGTCGATGGCATACCTTCGCAGGATGGCCAAGGCATCGGCGCAGGTGCTGGTGTCGGGGACGGTTGGTCCGCTGGCGATGACACCCGGGTCATCACCGGGCACATCGCTGATGGCCAGTGTCACCACCCGCGCCGGTGCGCAAGCCACGGCCAGGCGACCACCCTTGACGCGGGACAGGTGCTTGCGCACACAGTTGATCTCGGAAATGCTGGCACTGCTGGCCAACAGCGCCTGGTTGACCGCCTGCTTGCCGGCAAAGTCCAGCCCGTCGGCCGGCAGGCTCAGCAGGGCCGAGCCACCACCCGAGATCAGGCACAGGACCAGATCATCCGGCCCAAGCCCCTGCGCCAGTGCCAGCATGCGCCGGGCTGCATTCTGGCCCGCGGCGTCTGGCACCGGATGGGACGCTTCGACCACCTCGATACGCCGGGCCAGTCCGTTTGGACGCGGCGGCACATGGCCGTAGCGGGTGACCACCAGACCCGACAAAGGCGCATCGGCCGGCCAGGCAGCCTCCACCGCCTGGGCCATCGCCCCACCCGCCTTGCCGGCGCCCAATACCAGCGTGCGGCCGCCGCTGGCCAGTGTCGGTGGGATGGGCAACCAAGGCGTGAGGGTGTGCGCGGGTAATGCACGCCGAACGGCGACTGCGAACAAATGTTCCAGCAAGGCACGCGCCTGGGTGGCGTCGTGCGGCAAAGATGGATCTGCGGGTCTGGGCGGAGAAGACATGCAGCGATTGTGCCGATCCGGACAGAGGACCTCCGCCGACTGGTCGCCGTTGCTGGAACGCCATAATGTTCTGGCGAAGGCGCGGGCGATGTGACAATAGCCAACAATGACGGTGGCCGAATGCGCCAGCGCTTCATGACGAAAGCACTCCCGATGCCGATAACTTGCCCGGTTTCACCAGCTGCCAGCCGATCTGTCCTGGGGGCCGCGCCATGAGTTGGCTGTCCTGGCTGATCCCGGGTCGCAGGTCAACGAACCGCCCGACCAAACGGGCCCCTGTGACAGCGACGCCGGCACGGATCGAACCGACCACCGACACCGTGCCGATGACGCTCGAACATCCGGATCCGGTATTGCCTTGGTTGCTGGGCTGCACGGACTTGACCGACACACCGATCACACCGGTTGAACGCAGTGCACTGGAGGCGATCTCCCGGATGCTGGCACAGCCCGAAATTCCCGACAATTTGTTGCCACGCGCCGCAGCCCTGATCCCGCAGTTGATCGCGCTGGTGCGCCAGACCGACCTGAGCACGCCGGCCATCGCCGAGCGTATCGGAAAGGATGCGGTGCTGGCCGCCGAAGTCATGCGCCTGGCCACCAGCCCCTACTACCAGGTGCAGGGCCAAATTGCCGACCTGGAGCAAGCGATCCAGCTGATCGGCATGCAAGGCTTGCAAACCGTGATCGCACGGGTCTTGCTCAAACCGATTTATCGGGCGGCGCCGGGTCAACTCAGCGCGCGCTCCGGTCCGCGCATGTGGGACCATTCCGAAGCGCTGGCGCGGCACACGGCCATCTTGTCCGTTCCAGCCGGGCAACCGGTGTTCGATGCCTACCTGGCCGGCATGTTGCATGACACCGGCTGGATCGTCGCTTTCAGCATCATCGATCGGGCCGGGCTGCCGGCGCCATTACCGGTGCCACCTTCGCAGGCCTTCGGCGCGTTGCTGACCGAACAGGCACATCGCCTGTTCGGACTGGCGGCGCAACGTTGGGACATCACCCCCGGATTCACCGCGCTGGCGCAGGATGCGCGGCGCAACGGTCTGGTGGCCGCAACCCACCCGCTGGCACAACTGCTGCGTCAGGCACAACAACCTTGCCTGGACGAGCTGGCCTCAGCCTGAGCCCACACGCACGACGAAGGCGAATGCGCTCAGGCCTCAAACCGCAACATAACGTCCAGGCCTGTGGTTCACGGCCAGCACCATATTCAGCACCACGGCCCCCAATATCGACCAGGCCACGCGTTGCCAGTCGGTGATCCATAACGCGGCGACGACGATCAGGCCATCGATGACCATCTGCACCGTTCCGACACGCCAACCGTAACGCGCCTGCAGGTGCAATGCCAGCACATTGACGCCGCCCAGGCTGGCGCGATGCCGGAACAGGATCAACATACCCACGCCACACAGCAAGCCACCGAGTATTGACGCGGTGGCGGGTGCCAGGTAATTGATCGCAATGCCATGGGGCAACAGTTGGGCAAACAACGACAACAGAGCCACGGCGGCGAAGGTCTTGAGCGTGAACACCGGACCCAGGCGGCGCCAGGCCAGCACATAAAACGGCAGGTTCACGAGGAAAAACGCCACCCCGAAGTCCACGCCGGTCGTATACCGCAGCAAGAACGCCAATCCCGCGGTGCCGCCGGTCAACAAGCCACTCTGGCCGAACAACACCACACCCAGGGCGACCAGCAAGGTGCCAGTGACCAAGGCATGCACATCCTCATACAGGCCGTGGTGTGGATTGTCAGGAACGGGCATTGCCAGCGTGGTGGGGATGGCAGACAGGGCGATGGATTCGGCGGATAAGAGGGATGGCATGTGCTGCAATCGACGGTTGGCTGGACAGCCCCGGAAAAAAGGCGCAGCTTAGGGCAGATCGCTGCAAGGCTGGTTGATTCATCGCAGATGCCCGTAACCGGACTGCGGACGCCAGGCAACGCGCGATGGCCCTGTCATTGCGTCTTCGCGCCGGCCTCGAACCAACGTCCGATCAGTTCCCGCTCGGCCTCGGTGATACCGGTGGCGTTGTTCATCGGCATCACCTTGGTCACCACGGCCTGCTGGTACACCGCCTGGGCATGTTGCTTGAGAAGGACCGCAGAATCAAGCCGCACATTTTTCATCTGGACCTGTGCGCCGTGGCACATCACACAGCGTTGCCCGACCACGGCCAGCACCTGCGCAATCGTCGGCGGCCCCTGGTTTGCGGTTGGCGCAGTGACGCTGGCCAGCACTGGCGGTGGCCGCATCCAGGCCACGGTGGCGACGATCACCAGCACACCCACCAGCGCATAGGGCCATGGATGGCGATTGCGGCCGAGCTTGTAACCGTGGCGCATGACGAAAAACTGCCGGATCGCAGCGCCGGCGAACATCATCAGGATCAGCACCAGCCAGTTCAGCGGATGGCTGTAGGTGAAGCTGTAGTGGTTGCTGAGCATCGCGAACACCACCGGCAACGTGAAGTAGGTGTTGTGCACGCTGCGCTGCTTGGCGCGCTGGCCATGGATCGGGTCGACCGGCCGGCCTTCGCGCAAATCCTTCACCGTCGTGCGCTGGCCCGGGATGATCCAGAAAAACACATTAGCGCTCATCACGGTGCCGATCATCGCGCCCACCAACAGAAAAGCGGCACGGCCAGCGAACCAGTGGCAGGCCAGCCAGGCCGCGACACAGACGACCAGCGAGACCAGCACACCGACGATCGCATCGCCATGTTTGCGACGGCCAAACCCCCGGCAGATGAAGTCGTAGGCGATCCAGAACACCACAAGAAAGGACAGTGCGACGCTGATCGCCACGCCGCTGGACCAGTTCATCCGCGTGGGGTCGATCAGGTAGATTCGCGCATTCCACAGGTAAGACACCGTGAACAGGGCAAAACCCGATAGCCAGGTGCTGTAACTTTCCCAGTAGAACCAATGCAGGTGGTCAGGCACCACCTTGGGCGTCACCGTGTATTTCTGCGGGTTGTAGAAGCCGCCGCCATGCACGGCCCACAACTCACCGCCCACACCCGCTTCCTGCAACTCGCGGGACGTCGGCGGCACCAGACTGCTATCGAGGAACACGAAGTAGAACGACGACCCGATCCAGGCGATCGCGACAATCACGTGGGTCCAACGCAGCAGCAGGTTGGCCCAGTCCAGGTAATAACTTTCCATGCCTCAAGACTCTCGCAGATCTTCCCACTGCTCACCACTGCGGGCGCTGTAAGCAGGAACGGGTCGCGACCAAGGACTGGCAGGCAGTCCGGCTCCGCTGCGACATGGCGGGCCAAGTGTAGTCAGTTCTGCGCCCAGATCAAACCCCCGCGTCGCGCATCTGCAGCAACTGGGCTGCCACCGCGATCGCGATCACGCCGGGCTCCTTGCCCACGACACCGGCAATGCCGATTGGGCTGGTGACACGCGCCAGTTCGACTTCGGTGAATCCACGCCGCTGCAGGCGATGGCGAAAGCTGGCCCATTTGGTCCGGCTGCCAATCAGCCCGACATACGGCAGGTCGTCCTGCGCGCGCAAGCGCAGCAGGCAGGCCGCCACGATGTCCAGATCCTCGGCATGGCTGAAGCTCATGATCAGCACCCGGCTGTGCGGCGCCAGGTCGGCCACGGCCGACTGCACCGGGTCCGAGTGTTCGGTCTGCACCTGTGCGGGCAAATCATCAGGGAACACCTCGTCGCGGCTGTCGATCCAGTGCACCGCAAATGGCAACCGGACCAGCACCGAAACCAGCGCCTGCCCGACATGGCCGCCGCCAAACAAGGCGACCGGCGTCAATGCGGCGGACACACGCTGGCGCAACATGTCCAGCGACGCTGCGGTGACCGGTTCGAATTGCAGCACCATGACACCGCCGCAACATTGCCCCAGACTGGGCCCGAGCGCAAAACGCCGCTGCAACGCCACCGGCTCGCCTGCCAGACAGGCCCGCGCATGGGCAATGGCCTGGTATTCGACATGGCCGCCGCCGATGGTGCCGATGCAATCGTTGGCCAAAACGACCATCCAGGTGCCGGTGTCGCGGGGCACCGAGCCCTGGGTCGACGCCACGGTGACCCAGACCGCCGGCTCCAGCGCCAGGCGAGAAAAAGCGGCGTCAGCTTGCATCACGTTCGGTTACCGTTCTCATGTCGATGGCCCACTGCACGCAGGCGATTTCAGGCACAGTATGCCTGCCCCACACTGTCGCCGTGTCGGTTGTGCTGCGTCGCCCGGCAGGCGGTGATAATCCGCCAGACAAATCGCTGAAAGACACTGCGTGAAATCGATCCGCCACCCGTTGTTGCTCGCCCTGGTCTGCGTCGTGGGCGTCATTCTGGCCGCCTGCAGTGTGCCCACCCCGCCACCGCCGCCAAGCGTTCCGCCGCCGCTGCCCACACCAGCACCCCCTGGCGTCCCGATCCCGCCGCCGACGGCGGTGATACCGCCTGTCGCCCAGCTACCCACGGTGTCCTATGCGACAAGCGAATTGGCGTATCGCCGTGATGGCGCGACCCATCTGTATGCCCACAATGGGGCGCGTATCTACAAGGGCGTTCTCAAACCCCACCTGTACGCCATCGGCGTGGTCGACGTCTTTCTCGACCGGCAAGGTCGGGTGACGCGCATCGACTGGCGACGCGCACCCCGCCATGCGCCCGAGGTCATGGCCGAAATCGAACGCATCATCCGCCAGGCTGCGCCATATCCGATCGCGGTGCGGCTGGGCCAGGTGGTTTACAGCGATATCTGGCTCTGGGACAAGAGTGGGCAGTTTCAACTCGATACGCTGACCGAAGGCCAGATGTAATCTGTGCCAGGCGTTTGCGCCACAGCGCATTGCGCGAAGGTGACCTTATGACCGCTCAGGATCCCCGGTAGGTCGAATAACTCCAGGGGCTCACCAGCAGCGGAACGTGGTAATGCTGGTCGGCATGGGCTACGCCGAAATCCAGGTTGACCAGGTTCAGAAAATTCGGCTCCGGCAGTTCCACCCGCTTGTCGCGAAAGTAGGCCGCGACATCAAACACCAATCGGTAATGACCAGCCCGGAGGTTTTTATGGTCGTATAGCAGGCCATCCGGATTGCGGCCGTCCCGGTTCAGCGTGAACCGCTTGACCAGCGTCGGCGTGCCCGCCTCCACCGTGAACAAGGCAACCTGCATGCCATCTGCCGGCACACCGTGCATGGTGTCCAGTACATGTGTGCTCAATCCCATCGGGTTCCTCCTGGGGGCAAGCGCTGCGACGCGGCAATCGGCCGGCTGGGCGCATGTCCGATAGTGTGGTGAAAAACAAAAGTGTATACAACTTTTGCCGCCCCGGCTATCATCCCGGCATGGAATCGTCGTCCACCGCGGTGATCGTGCAGTCGCTGACCAAGGCCATCGTCGAGCATCGACTGCTACCAGGCAGCAAGCTGGCTGAGCAAAAGCTGGCCGACCACTTCGGCGTGTCGCGCACCCTGGTGCGTCAGGCACTGCTGCAGCTCTCGCAACACCAGTTGGTGACACTGGAGCGGGCCCGCGGCGCTTTTGTGGCTGCCCCGTCGGTGGACGAAGCGCGCCAGGTATTCGCGGTGCGCCGCATGCTCGAATGCGAAATGGCGCGGGCGTTTGCCGCCCAGGTCACGCCGGCCAGGATCAAATCGCTGCGGGCACACATCGCACAGGAAAAACACGCCATCGCGCAAGGCGACACCAGCCGACGCACCGAATTGCTCGGCGACTTTCATGTGCGCATGGCCGAGCTGATGGACAACCCGGTACTGGCCCAGTTGCTGGGCCAGCTGATCGCCCGTTGTGCGCTGATCACACTGATGTACCAGAGCAGCCACGGCGCCGGCCATTCGAACGACGAGCATGCGCAGATCGTGCGCGCGCTGGCTGCGCGCGACGGTGATCTGGCAGCCCGGTTGATGGGTGAACACCTGAGCCATGTCGAGACGCAGCTCACCTTCGAGCGCAGCTATCCCAGCAATGACATTCGTCAGGCATTGGCCTGAACACACCACCATGCGCCAAGCCCTGCCTGTCTACGATGCCACTGCGACTTACCCGCGCGACCTTGTCGGTTACGGTCAGAACCCGCCGCATGCCCGCTGGCCGGATAGCGCACGAATCGCCGTGCAGTTCGTGCTCAACTACGAGGAAGGTGCAGAAAACGCGGTGCTCCATGGCGACATGGCTTCCGAGCAGTTCCTGTCCGAGATGTTCAATCCGGCCGCTTTCCCGGCGCGCCACCTGAGCATGGAGAGCCTCTATGAATACGGTTCACGCGCCGGCGTCTGGCGCATCCTGCGCGAGTTTGAGGGCCGCAAGCTGCCGCTCACCGTGTTCGGTGTCAGCATGGCACTGCAACGCCATCCTGAGCTGACCGCCGCTTTTCGGCAACTCGGCCATGAGATCGCCTGCCACGGATGGCGCTGGATCAACTACCAGACCATGGACGAGACGCTGGAACGCGAGCACATGCGTATCGGCATGGAGATCATCGAGCAACTCACCGGCGAACGCGCGCTGGGCTGGTATACCGGGCGCGACAGCCCGAACACCCACCGTCTGGTGGCCGATTACGGTGGCTTCGAATACGACAGCGACTACTACGGCGACGACCTGCCGTTCTGGATGCGGGTGCGCAAGACCGACGGCAGCATCGTGCCGCAACTCATCGTGCCATATACGTTGGACACCAACGACATGCGATTTGCCTCGGCTCAGGGCTTCGCGCAAGGCGACGACTTTTTCACCTATCTGCGCGACGCCTTCGACGTGTTGTACGCCGAAGGGGACCCGAACGGCGTCGACCGTCCGAAGATGCTCAGTGTCGGCATGCATTGCCGGATGCTCGGCAGGCCAGCGCGCATGAAGGCCTTGCAGCGCTTCCTTGACCATGTGCAAGCCCACGACAAGGTCTGGATCTGCCGGCGCCTGGACATTGCGCGCCACTGGAAACACGTCCACGCCTACCCGGGCTGAATCCTGAACCCAACGCTCTTTTCTCATGGCCAACCCCACACTGCAACAACTCAACGACGCCCCACCTGACCAGGCACTGGCCATGGTCGACGGGCTGTACGAACATTCACCCTGGATCGCCGAACAGGCGCTGAGAAGCCGTCCATTCCGTTCTCTGGCGCATTTCAAACATTGCATGGCACAGGTGGTGCACGCCGCCAGCCGCGATCAACAACTCGCCCTGGTGCGCGCCCACCCGGAACTGGCCGGCAAGGCGATGCGCGACAACAGGTTGAGCACCGAATCCACGCATGAACAGAACAAGGCCGGGTTGACGAACTGCACACCGGAAGAACTGGCCCGCATCGCCCGGCTCAATACCGATTACGCGTCGCGTTTTGGTCACCCGTTCGTGTTGGCGGTGCGTGGGCCACGCGGCAGCGGCTTGTCCAAACACAATATCCTTGCCACATTCGAGCGGCGCCTGCACCACCATCCCGAAACCGAACTACAGGAATGTCTGCGCAACATCCATCGCATCGTCGAACTGCGATTGAACGACAAGTTTGGCATCACACCCTCACTGGGCAACCAGGTGTGGGACTGGCAGGAGCAACTCAGCGTGTTCTCCGATCCGGGGTATGCCGAAAAGGGCCAGCTCACTGTCACCTACCTGACCGATGCGCACCGCAGTTGTGCCGCGCAGATCGCAAGCCAGATGCGGGAATGCGGCTTCGATCAGGTCGAGATCGATGCGGTAGGCAATGTCGTCGGCCGTTACCATGCCGACCAGCCCGGTGCGCGCGCCCTCATGACCGGCAGCCACTACGACACGGTCCGCAACGGCGGCAAATACGATGGCCGCCTGGGCATCTTCGTGCCGATGGCCTGCGTGCGCGAACTGCACCGAATGCAGACCCGGCTGCCCTTCGCCATCGAGTTGATCGGTTTTGCCGAGGAAGAAGGCCAGCGGTACAACGCCACCTTCCTGGGCTCTGGCGCGCTGATCGGCGACTTCCGCACCGATTGGCTGACGCAGAAAGACGCCGACGGCATCACGATGCAGCAGGCGATGGAACATGCCGGATTGCGCGTGCAGGACATTGCCGCGCTGCAACGCGACCCGGCCCACTACCTGGGTTTTGTCGAGGTGCATATCGAACAGGGACCGGTCCTGAGCGAGAGTGATCTGCCGCTGGCGGTGGTTACCTCGATCAACGGCAGCGTGCGTTACCTGGTCGAGATCGTCGGTACCGCGTGCCATGCTGGCACCACCCCGATGGATCGACGCAGCGATGCGGCCGCAGGAGCCGCCGAGCTGATTCTGGCCGTCGAACGCCGCGCCGCGCAAGACGCCAACTCGGTCGCCACGGTCGGACAACTGACGGTGCCGTCGGGTTCGATCAACGTGGTGCCCGGTCGCTGCCAGCTGTCGATCGACATGCGGGCTCCCACCGACGCCGGGCGCGATGCGCTCGAACGCGATGTGCAGGCCGCGTTGGCGGCCATCTGCGAACGCCGCCAACTGCGCTACACGCTGGAAGAAACCATGCGCGCCGACGCTGCGCCGAGTGCACCCGCCTGGCAGGCGCGCTGGGAACGTGCAGTCCAGGCGCTGGGCGTTCCGCTGCACCGCATGGCCAGCGGCGCCGGTCATGACGCGATGAAGCTGCACACGGTGATGCCGCAGGCGATGTTGTTCGTACGCGGACAAAACGCCGGCATCAGCCACAACCCGCTCGAATCCACCACCAGCGACGAGGCAACAACGCCCCCCATGCTGAACGCACCGCACAGTTGCTGCAGGCAATGGGCATCGAGGTGGAAAAACACCCGGTACCACAGGCCGAGGTACAAGCAGTGGGCATGGAGTCGGTCACCAATCTGGTGGCCCGCCGGCGTTATGGCGCCGGCCCGACCATCCTGCTCAACGCCCATGGCGACGTGGTGCCACCGGGCGAAGGCTGGACCCATGACCCGTATGGTGGCGAGATCGAAGATGGTCGCATCTTTGGCCGCGCGTCAGCGGTCAGCAAATGCGACTTCTCGACCTATACCTTCGCGCTGCGCGCACTCGAAGCCGTGGCCCGTCCCGCCAAAGGCAGCGTCGAGTTGTTATTCACCTACGATGAAGAGTTCGGTGGCGAGGTCGGCCCGGCCTGGTTGCTCAAGCACAACATCGTCCATCCCGACCTGGTGATCGCCGCAGGCTTCAGCTACCAGGTCATCACCGCGCACAACGGTTGCCTGCAGTTGGAAGTGACAGTCCACGGCAAGATGGCGCATGCAGCGATTCCCGATTCGGGCGTCGACGCGATCCAGGCTGCGGTGCAGATCCTGAATGCGCTGTATGCGCAAAATACGCTGTACAAGCAGGTCTGCTCCGAGGTGGAAGGCATCACCCATCCCTACCTCAACGTCGGTCTGATCGAGGGCGGCACCAATACCAACGTCGTGCCCGGCCGGGCACGCTTCAAACTCGATCGCCGGATGATTCCGGAGGAAAACCCGTCTGAGGTCGAGGCCACGTTGCGCCGGATCATCGAGGACACCGCCGCATCCCTGCCTGGCGTCACGGTCGACATCCGGCGCCTGCTGCTGGCCAACGCGATGCGTCCGCTACCTGGCAACAAGCCCCTGGTCGACGCGATCCAGCAACACGGCGAACAGGTGTTCGGCGAGAAGATACCGGCACTGGGTACGCCGCTCTACACCGACGTGCGTCTGTTCCGCGAGGCCGGCATCCCGGGCGTGATCTACGGCGCCGGCCCGCGCACCGTGCTGGAATCGCATGCCAAACGCGCCGACGAGCGCTTGGTGCTGGAAGACCTGCGCGGCGCCACCAAGGTGATCGCGCGTTGCCTGCATGACTTGTTGGCATGAGCGAGGCGCAACACGCATGAGCACAACGCTGCCCGCAGCACGGTGATGTCTCCGCGAGCGCCGCTGCGCGCGACGGCCCGCCGCCTTATTTGGTCAGGAACGCCAGTATCCTGCTGGCAAACTTGCCGTAGGGCGGCATCATGAACTTGAGCGTCGAAAAACGCGCCTGGTAGAACACTGGCCGCAACTTCGAAAACGTCGAGAAGCCTTCCTTGCCGTGGTAGTGGCCCATGCCCGAGTCGCCGACGCCGCCGAATGGCAGATCATGCTGGCCGACGTGGAACAACGCGTCGTTGACCGACACGCCGCCAGACATCACCCGATCGAGCAACATCTGCACCACCTGCGGGTCCTTGCTGAACGGGTAGATCGCCAACGGCCGCGGGCCGGCATTGACCGCGTTCACCACCTGTTCCAGGTCTTGGTAACCGCGGATCGGCAGAATGGGCCCGAATATCTCGCGTTGCCA
>CAJDVP010000142.1_pt1 | contig 12455 bp, 18 predicted proteins | sample 7391311 | NCBI WGS metagenome assembly CAJDVP01 (sample SAMEA7055711, study PRJEB34461) | soil metagenome | biome: terrestrial ecosystem; feature: Peninsula; material: soil | place: Antarctica | collected 2016
CGCCTTCGGCGTCGGCTGAGCACAGACGTTATACGGGGGACCACAGGACGAGGCGTGACAATGCAGCGTAGTTTGTGGCAAGCTTCCGGTATCGCGCCAGCACAGGAGATCCCATGTCCATCCCGCTTGACACGCTCGAGGCGGAAATACTGAAGCTTTCGGCAGGTGCACGTTCGCATCTTCTGGACCGACTGATAGCGAGTCTGGAAACTGACTCTGAGATAGAGGAAGCTTGGGCGCTCGAAGCCGAGCGCCGTGATGCCGAGGTCGAAGAGGGCAAGGTTATCACCGTGCCAGGTGCTCAATTTCTCGATCATTTGCGGTCAGCGCTTCAGTGACGTACTCGCTTCATCCTGAAGCGGCCGCAGAGCTGGAGGAAGCCCTTGAGTTCTATCGGAAGCAAGGTGGAATCGGTCTGGCGCGCGCATTCCTTGCGGAATTTGAACGCGTGGCAGTGCTGCTGGTTTCCAACCCGGGCTTTGGCACGCCAACGACTGGGGGCAGGCGCAGCTTCCCTCTCAGACGTTTCCCGTACTCCCTGATCTATAGAAGCACCGCTACAGATCTCCGGATTCTTGTAATTGGCCACCAACACCGTCGCCCTGCCTATTGGTCAGGCCGGAAGTAAGGAAAAGGGATAGGGCCGTGAATACGTATAACAGGCCGCTGCATCCGACCGCCTTCGGCGTCGGCTGAGCGGCGACGTTAGGCGCCATGAAAAAGAATTCGTCCACCAGCCTCTTAAGGTCAGATCTGACCCTAGTGGCAGTGCTGGCGGGTTTCGCGATCGCCGCATTTGTATTTCGAGAGAGCCTGGGGATTCTCATATTTCTAGCCGTTGGCTTGGCAACCATCGTTCAGCTGGTACGTGTTGTGTTCCTCCGTGGGGAAACAGGAACTCTCAAGAAACTCTGGGACGCTCTCAAAGATGCCTTCTGGGGCATGGGCTAGATCAAGCCGCAAAAGCCGCGGGACTGGCGCCTAACTATTCGTTCAAGCCGAGACCGCTTCGCGGCCTCGCCTTGTGCGCTATCGTGTAGCACACCGCTCGGCCGCTGCACGGCCCGGCTTAACTCAGGTGTTAGAGCGCATGTCCAGTCGGCATACCTCTCTTATCAAAAGTCAGCGTTGGAAGCTGCGCATCGCATTTGTAATGGTCGTCTTGGCTGGTTCGTTGATGTGGTTCGATCAGAAGCTCTCAGCGTCGATAGGCGTTTCACGGCATCTGCCAACATTCGTAGGTACGCTCCTGGCGTTTGCGGCTCTCGGTATTTCAGTAGTGGCAGTGCGGTGCCCAAAGTGTGGCATCAGCCTAGTTTGGTTCGCGTTGTCAAAAAAGACTGTGAGCGGTTGGTTGGCATGGCTCCTCGACGAGACGACGTGTCCAAAGTGCGGCTTTTCTGTTGGAGCAAATGGTGCTGACAAACACTCGCTTTAACATGTCGCCCAAGGCGGAAGCATCCGGCTCCGCTTGGCATCGACGTTAGATGCCCGAAACTCCAGTCCTCTACGACACCATCGGGGCCAACTATGGCGCTACCCGCCGTGCTGACCGCGGAATTCTCGATGAGATCGTCAATAACGTCTAACTGCGTGCTGGTGACCTGCCTTCTGCAGGCTGGTGAATTCAAACGTTAAGCCGCCAGAGGTAACATCGACTCTTAACGTTTTGGAGTTCTGCATGGACGCCTCACTCACGAGAATTGAAGCCGAAGCGCTGCAGTTGACTGCTGCGGAGCGCGTGCGCCTCGCAGACCGTCTTCTCGCGAGTGTGGCTGGCGATCCCGGGATTGAACAGGAGTGGGCCGAAGAGGTCGAGCGGCGACTTACCGAGGTGGAAGCAGGCGCTCCCCTGGTATCCCTCAACGATGCAATTACTCGTGCCCGCCAAGCTATCTTGTGAACATATCCCTCAACTCCCAGGCGGAGCTTGAACTGGTTGAGGGTGCAGCCTACTATGCGCGTGAAGCCAACACGGAAATTGCTGACGCATTCGTTTCCGAGTTCGACCGCTCCGCCAAGTTGCTCGGTGAATATCCGATGCTGGGGTCAACTTGGCGCGGCCGCATTCGAAGGCTGCCGCTTTGCGGCATGAGTTGCGGGCCGGGCAACGCCAACGTTTGCCAGCGACGAACACGAATGCCGCAAATGGATCCCGCTCGTCTTGTGCCGTGCGGCGTCCAGCAGGTGTGTCTGTCGACGCCACCAACTGACTCCACACGAAAGCGAAGGATCACCCGATGCGTGAGTGCGCATTGCCAAGACAATACCCGCAGCTTTTGACGGGATGGTGTTCGGTTACGTTATAGCGCCGACGGCGCGGGGATCCGGCGATGCAAGCTGTTTACGATCTGCTGATTCAGCGCGGCATCGTCTTTGACGGTACCGGTGCGCCGCCGCGCGTTGCGGATATCGGCGTGCGTGATGGCCAGGTGGTGGCCATCAGCGAGGCGCCGCTGGTGAGCACGGATGCCGCCAGGGTGATCGACGCGACTGGCTTATGGGTGACGCCGGGCTTTATCGATATCCACACCCATTACGATGCCGAGTTGCTGCTGGAGCCGGGCCTGCAAGAGTCGGTGCGGCACGGGGTTACCACGTGTTTCGTCGGTAGCTGTTCGATCAGCATGATCTACAGCGATGCCGAGGACGCCTCGGACATCTTTACCCGGGTGGAGTCGATCCCGCGCGAATACGTCTTGCCGGCATTGCTTGAAAGGAAGACGTGGAGCGATGCGGCCGGCTATGTCGCGCATCTGCGCAGCTTGCCGTTGGGGCCGAACATCGCCAGCTATATGGGACATTCGGACTTGCGTGTAGCGGCGATGGGTCTTGGGCGCTCGGTCGACCCGAAGGTAGTGCCGAGTGAGGCTGAGCTGCGCTGGATGGAGGGACAGTTGGAGGACGGCATCGACCATGGTCTGCTCGGTATGTCGGGCATGACAAATCCATGGGACAAGGTGGATGGCGATCGCTTCCGCTCTTCGGCGTTGCCGTCGGTGTACGCACGCTGGAGCGAATACCGCCGTCTGCACAAGGTGTTGCGTCGGCGTGGGGCGATTCTGCAGTCCGCACCCAACCTCAACAATCCGATCAACGCGGTGTTTTATTTGTTCACCTCGGCCAGCCTGGCAGTGCGCCGTCGGCTGAAGACCACTTTGATCACGTTGATGGACGTAAAGGCAAAGCCACGACTGGACATCGTGATGGGTTGGGTCACGCGCGTCTTCAATACATGCCTGGGTGCTTCGTTCCGCTGGCAGGCACTGCCACAGCCGTTTCAGGTGTATGCCGACGGTGTCGATTTCATCATCTTCGAGGAGTTTCCTGCCGGTGAAGCGGCGCTGCACCTGAAGCGCGAGTTCGATCGCCAGAAGCTGTTTGCCAGTCCCGACTACCGGGCGAAGTTCAAGGCCGACTACCAGCGCAAGTGGGGCGGGCGCGTGTGGCATCGTGACTTCGGTGATGCACATGTGATTGACTGTCCCGATCCGGCTTTTGTTGGCAAGACAATCCGGCAAATTGCCGACGAACGCGGCGCGCACGAAGTGGATACGTTTCTCGACTTGGTGATCGATCACGGCCCCAAACTGCGCTGGTCCACGCTGATCGGCAACCACAATCCCAAGCGCGTGGCGATCAACCTCAACCAGCCTTACGCGATCATGGGTTTCTCCGATGCCGGCGCGCATCTGCGCAACATGGCGTTCTACAACTTCGGTCTGGCGCTGCTGCAGTTGGCCGTGCAGGATGCTCCGGTGATGGCGCCGGAGAAGGCGGTATGGCGGCTCACCGGTGAGATTGCGCAGTGGTTTGACATAGACGCCGGCGTACTCAAACCTGGAGCGCAGGCCGATATTGTGGTGCTTGATCCGCTAGCGTTGAAACACGCCAGGCTGAATACGTATGCCGAGGCACCGTTTGAGGCCATGGGCGGCCTGCAGCGTGTGGTCAACCGCAACGACGGTGTGATCAAGTACACGCTGATTCGTGGTCAGGTAGCGTTTGAGAATGACATTGCGTCAGCACTGCTTGGCAAGCAGGCAATGGGCCGATTCCTGGCGCGAGGAAAGTAAAGCAGCGTTTGCCGGATTCGTGGCGCAAACAATCGGGGGCGTCCATCCCATCAGTTGAGGCGAGGTCTAAAAGCAAGCGGCTTGGACCGGTTTCAGGTTGGGAATATCATCCTTCCAGCGGGCCAAGCGCCTCGCTGTCGGTCCCGCCTCACTTTGAACGTCAGGCCTCACAAGAGTCGTCAATGCCAGCCACCTACTTTGCTCGCTGCACCTGCGGCGCATTCAGCTTCAATTCAACCAGCGCGCCCATCCTCCAGCTCACCTGTCACTGTCAACAGTGCAGGGAAGCGTCCAAGGCCCCGTTCACAAGCTTCGCGTTTTTCAAGAAGGCGGACGCGACGATCACGGGGGAAACGGTTGTCCGGGAATTCGTAGCCGACTCAGGCAGCAAGACCTTCAGGGAATCATGCGCATCCTGCGGCCAACTACTCCTCGATCGAACGGAGGCGTACCCGAAAATTGTCGGCATCGTCGTGGATCGTATTCAAGCTCCGTACGTGTTCGAACCCCGGTGCCATGTCTGGCTCGAAAGCAAGGTCGTCGATCCTGCGATACCGGCAGGCGTCAAGGCGTTCTCGCGCGGCATGGAGTGAGGCTCCGTCAAACCGAACGTGGTGATGAGCCTGAATCATGACTATTTCCATCGAGGCCGCGAGGCACGTATTGCAATCCCAGCCATTCAGCAGGCTGCTCAACGCCAAGCTGCTCCAATTCTCAACAGACGGCGTTGAACTTCGCCTGCCCGTGTCCGAACAGGTGAAGCAGCAAAATGGGTTTGTTCACGGGGGTGTCATTTCTTACGCAGCCGACAACGCTCTCACCTTTGCCGGTGGTGTCGTGTTGGGGCCAGCCGTCGTCACGTCGGAGTTCAAAATCAACTATGTGCGACCAGCTCAAGGTCACGAGATTATTGCAAGAGCCAGCGTCATTCACGCAGGCAAGACGCAAGCAGTCTGCCGTTGTGAGGTTTTCAGCCTTGCCGATGATCGTGAGACCTTGTGTGCCGTTGCGCAAGGCACCATTGTCGCCATGCACGGACGCAATGACGCCTGACTACAGCGTTATGCTCACCGATCTTGCGACAAGCGAAGGTTCGTTCGGCTGTTTCCATGATGCATCGATCCAGGCACACGAAAGGAGCAAACCATGATCCTCGACCACGTGGGTCTGTCTGTCAGCGACTACGAGAACAGCAAGACGTTCGCGATGGCAAGCCCGAGTTCTGGTTCGGCATCGGCGAAGCCGCGCAGAAGCCAATGCACATCGCGTTCCAACAACACAGTCATCGCCTCGCGGCCAGATAACCATGAAAGCAATCCCGACAGTTCAAGTTGAGAATGAACGAGTGATCGTCACGAAGTGGAGCTTTCCACCGGGTGCCGATACAGGTGATCACGTTCATGGCCATGACTACGTCGTAGTACCACTGACGACGGGAAAGCTCAGACTGGTCGAGCCAAGCGGAGTTCGGGATGTTGAGTTGACCGCAGGTGAGTCATACGCGCGCCTCACAGGCGTAGCCCACAACGTCATCAACATCAATGACTATGCGTTCGCCTTCGTGGAGATCGAACTCAAGTGAAGCGAACACGACTTGGTCTCGCCAAGGTCAACGATCCAGATAACCCGGCATGGACTGAAAACATGATTGGCGCGCCGGTGCTCAAGCGTGGACGCGGACCACAAACTACTCCGACCAAAGTGCTTACATCCATTCGACTGGACGCTGATGTTCTTGAGTTTTTCAAGTCACATGGGTGCGGTTATCAGTCTCGAAAAAATGAGGCCGTTCGCCAGGAAGTGAATCACAATTTGGCGGCCCGTCCATGCACGAAAACGCACTAACGCGTTGCGGCTTGACTTTGACGGTAGACCGCGTGTGAGTCGGCCGCTACCTCTGTCGAAATCACGCAGTGCGCTGGGCTTGCTCGGCTGGCTGTTGGTCGCATTTGCTGCGGCGGCGGTCGGTGGGTTCGCCTCTGCCAGTGCCGGTGACTTTTACCGTGCGCTTGTTCGCCCATCGTGGGCGCCACCGGGGTGGCTCTTTGGTCCAGTCTGGTCGGCTCTTTACGCGCTCATGGGAATCTCGGCCTGGCTGGTTTGGCGTGTGCGAAGCTTTGCTGGCGCGCGTGGCGCTCTAGGGCTGTTTGTCTTTCAACTCGCGGTCAATGCCCTCTGGACCTGGCTTTTCTTTGTGTGGCACCTGGGCGCCGTGGCGTTTGGCGAGATCTTGCTTCTGTTGCTGCTCATCGTTGCCAACATCGTCTTGTTCTACCGGGTCAGTAAGTTCGCCGCGTCCCTGCTCGTGCCTTACCTCGCGTGGGTCTCGTTCGCGTGTGCACTCACGTTTGCAACCTGGCGGCTCAATCCAGGTGTTCTGGGGTAGGGGCGAGAATGCGGTCCAACCCGTCCTGTCGGCGTTGGCCGCTTAACTCATCTTTGACGCCACTGATCTTCTGACGTCAGGCCCCATCAAGACCCGAATCACCAACACGTGCTTTTCATGACCCCCAGAACCAGACGTGTGCTTCAGGCCGTCCTGTATGAGATCTTCGCCATCGCCTTCGTAGGCCCCGTGCTGAGCTTCGCCTTCGACAAACCGCCGACTTCAACCCTGGCACTGGCAGTTGTTCTGTCCAGCATTGCGCTCGCGTGGAACTATGTCTTCAACACGCTCTTTGAACGCTGGGAGTCACGTCAATCCAGGAAGGAGCGGTCACTTGCCCGGCGATTGGCGCACGCCATAGGTTTCGAAGGGGGCCTTGTCATCCTGTTGGTCCCGGTCATGTCTCTCTGGCTGGATATCTCGCCACTGGAGGCGTTTCTGGCAAATCTTGGCCTCCTGGCATTCTTCTTCGTCTATGCGTTTGCCTTCACCTGGGCATTCGATCGTGTGTTTGGCCTTCCAGAGTCTGTGACGAAGAGCCGTGACGCATGATCTTTCCACTGGGCCGACAATGCATGGGGTGCGAATTGCCCTTTGTGTCGCGCTTCCTGTCAGATGATGGGCCTGTCTTCCCGCTTGAGAACCTATGAGACACCACGAACGCCATAGAACGCAGCGAACAGGCTGGCTTCGCGCTGCGGTGCTTGGAGCAAACGATGGAATTGTTTCCACTGCGAGCCTGTTGTTGGGTGTGGCTGCTGCGGGTGCAAGTGCAACCGCCATCGTCGTCGCGGGTGTTGCCGGGCTGGTAGCTGGTGCCATGTCAATGGCCGCAGGTGAGTATGTCTCGGTCAGCTCACAAGCAGATTCTGAGCGTGCCGACCTGGCCCGCGAAAGCAGGGAACTGGCTGCAGATGCCCATCAAGAGCATGAAGAACTGGCATCGATCTATGTGCATCGTGGTCTGGACAAGACATTGGCATCACGTGTTGCCACGCAATTGATGGAGCATGATGCGCTAGGCGCACACGCCAGGGATGAGCTTGGCATATCCGATACGATGGCCGCGAAACCAGTTCAAGCAGCATTCGCATCCGCTGGATCCTTCGCCGTGGGAGCTGCGCTGCCGCTGTTGGTTGTTCTGATGGTTCCGAACGCAGCACTCATGTGGGGCCTCGCGGGTAGCTCACTCCTTTTCCTTGCACTGCTGGGCCTTATAGCTGCGCGTGCCGGTGGCGCCCCAGTGTTCCCCTCCGTGTTGCGTGTTTCCTTTTGGGGCGCTTTGGCGATGGGCTTGACCGCGGCGGTCGGCGCACTCTTCGGAGGGGCCGGATAAAAAAGCCTCAAGGTGCTTTACCAAGGTGAACTTGCCGTTTACATCCACGCCATGCACCGCCAAAAGATTCTTGGCGAGATCAATGTCAACGTTAACAATAGCACGAGCTGCATAGGAGAACTCCATGGCAACACCCTCGAAACGCCCTCCCAAGGTTTCGGCAAAACCCCGCGCCGCCGCAGCGCCATCAAAGGCCAGCACCAAGGCCAGCTCCAAGGCCAGCTCCAAGGCCAGCACCAAGGGCACCACCAAGGGCACCACCAAGGCCAGTACCAAGGCCAGTACCAAGGCCAGTACCAAGGCCAGTATCAACGCGCTTCCGTTCTTGCGTTTCTACCACTCTGAGGTGCTCCGCACCAAGACGATTGCTGTACTCACCACCCTTGAGGATTCTCCCGATCCCACCAAACACCGCGATGCCCTGGCCAAGTTGGTTGTCGAGTTGAATGATGCCGGCATGGACTATTGCTTCATCAAACCGCTCAAGCTGGCAAAACCGGGATTCATCGTCGAGCAGTCCGCTACCCTTGGCATGGCCGGTGCGCTACAGGTCATTGGATCTGTGGTTCGCAACATCATTGGGCGTATGGACGCGCCTCAACTTCTGTCGGTTTCCGCGTCGATTCGTCAACTCATCCGCTAAGCTTTCCGTTGCACAATGAATCACCACCTGAAGGCGTAGTCTTTCGGGTGCGTTGGCGAACGAAATGAGGGCATGTCCAAATGGGCTTGCGTGTTCAGGAGGTCAGTGACATGGCGGACACATTCAAGATCGGCGATCACGTCAGCTGGAATTCGGAAGCTGGCCGCGTCAGCGGGACGATCCAGAAAGTGCACAAGCGCGACTTTGACTGGAAGGGCTACACGCACCACGCTTCCAGCGACGACCCGCAATATGAAATCAAGAGCGACAAGACCGATCATGTCGCGGTACACAAGGGCGGCGCGCTGACAAAGTCTACGTCCGGTTAGGCGTGCGATGGCGCTGCCCTTTTTTACCGTCGGCCACTCCACGCGCTCGATTGAGGAGTTCCTGGAACTGCTGCAAGCCGCCGACGTGACGTTCGTCGCCGACATACGAACGGTCCCACGGTCTCGTACCAATCCACAGTACAACAAGGAGACGCTGCCTGAGGTCCTGGCTGCATCCCAGGTCGGCTACGAGCAGATTGCAGAACTGGGAGGCCTGCGAGGCAAAAGCAAGGAAGTTGAATCAGACATGAATGGCTTCTGGGAAAACCGGAGTTTTCACAACTATGCCGACTATGCGCTTACCGACGCGTTCCGCGCCGGCCTGGGGCGCCTGATCACGCTGGGGCGGCAGCAGCGATGCGCCATGATGTGTTCCGAGGCGGTCTGGTGGCGTTGCCATCGGCGGATCGTCGCGGACCATCTCATCGTGCGTGGCGAGGAGGTCTTTCATCTAATGGGCAAGGACAGAATTGAACCGGCGAGTCTGACCAAAGGCGCGTTGGTTCAAGAGAATGATCTGCTGACCTATCCAGCACAGTAGCCGTGCTGCGGTACAACAAATCCACAATGCCGAAGAAGAAAACCATGAGCGACGAGGAGAAGCTGACCACCAATTCGGGGTGCCCGGTAGGCCCTTGGCATGCCGCGCAGGTGCGTGACGCGACGCCAGCCGACTTCGCCGGCATCCTTCATCTCAATTTGCAGTGGGAACACTTCCTGAGCCCGATGGATGTGTCGCGCCTGGGCTCGCTGCACCAGATGGCGGCGGCGCATCGGGTGATTGCGGATGCGGGCACGGTGTATGCCTTCATGCTGGTGATGCGCGAGGGCTGTGCGTACGACAGCCCAAATTACCGGTGGTTTTCCGACCGGTACGAGCGCTTCCTCTATGTTGATCGGGTGGTGATCGCGGGTGACAATCAGGGCCGTGGTCTGGGCCGCATGTTGTATGGCGATCTGTTTGCGTTTGCCCGCTTCAGTGGCGTCGACACGGTGACCTGCGAGATCGACGCCGATCCTCCCAATGAGCCATCGCGCCGTCTGCATGCAGCACTCGGATTCCGCGAGGTCGGCGCGCAGCGGGTCGGTGTGGCGGGAAAGCGGGTAGCGATGCAGGCGATGAATGTGGGTGCCGATCCTGTGATCCATCCCACCCTCCCTGCCTGAAGCAAGGGATGGCGCAGACGCAAGCAGCCACGACATATGTGCAGTAGGCCGACCGCTAGCCACACGGCATCGGCGGTTTCGGCTTGCTGCGCAGACGGCTCAGCACGGCTTCGCTGCAGAGTTCACGCAGCGCGTCCGACGCGATCCACCGTGCGCTGCGCGCATCGCTGCGGGCCAGCCGTCGGGCGGCTGCTACAGCCTCGTCGTTTAGCACCTGGTTGCGTTTGCCGATGCCGCGCAGGGCCCAGTTGACTGCCTTCTTGACGAAGTTGCGGTCATCATCGGCCGCCGCCTCGATCAAGGGCAGACAGGTAATGAAACGCGCATCGCCCGACGACTTGTCGTGCACGGCCAGCATCGCCAGCAACGAAAAGGCCGATCGGCGGACAAACTCCGGTTTACGCCGGGACCAGGTCTGGACCTTGCGCCAGGCATGCGGTGACGCGACGAACGTGCCCAGGCAGACCTGATCACACACGTCCCAGGACGCAAAGTCCGCGGCCCACGCGTCCATCTGGCGCGATGTGATCTGCGCAGGGTCGGCGACCAGGCCGGCCACGATCCGGGCGTCGGGAATGCCGGTTTCCCATAATGCCAACGCCAGAGTGTGATCGCGGCCAAACCGCTTCGCAATGCGACGCATGACCGGCATTGACAAGCCCAGCCGATCCGCGCCGACGAGACCGAAACGCGCCATGCCGCCCAGTGCTTCGGGTCTGGCCTCGTGCCGCAACTCGGCGAGTGTCTCCTGCAAACGGTTCACTGTGCAAACCTCCTTGATGCGCACTGCGCAATGGGCCGCAACTACGCGCCGCGTGCGCGCAACCACCCCATGCCTGCCGTGGTTGCGCCCGGCGCCACGCCCCGCTGCGGCCGGTATTCGCATCCGACCCAGCCTTGCCAGTTGCACAGAGCGGCCACTTCGTCGATGACGTCAAACAGATAAGAGTGGTGCAATTCGCCGAGGTCCGGCTCGTGGCGCATCGGCACGCCGGCTATCTGCATGTGACCGACCTGGCCGGTGGGTAACCACTGGCGGATCTTCATGGCCACGTCGCCTTCGACGATCTGGCAGTGGTACAGGTCCATCTGTACCTTCAGGTTTGCAGCACCTACCGCGGCGACCATACGATGGGCCTCGTCCTGGCGGTTCAGGAAAAATCCGGGAATGTCGCGGGTGTTGATCGGCTCGATGAGGATCTCGCGCCCGAGCGTAGCTGCCTTCTCGGCCGCCCAGGCCAGGTTGGTGGTGTAGGTGTGCTGCAGCTGCTGCCGGTTGGCCCCGGCGGGCGCGAGGCCGGCCATCACATGGATACGCGGGCAATCGAGCGCCTGGGCGTATTCGAGCGCCAGCAGCAGGCTGGAGCGGAACTCCTGTTCGCGTCCGGGCAAACACGCCAGGCCACGTTCACCCTGGTCCGATTGGCCTGGTGGGGCGTTGAACAAAACCTGCTGCAGGCCGTTGTCCGCTAATCGGCGGGCCAGTTCATCCGCCGCGTATGCGTACGGAAACATGAATTCCACAGCCTGGAAACCGTCCCTGGCCGCCGCGTCAAAACGATCAAGGAAATCATGCTCGTTGTAGAGCATGCTCAGGTTGGCGGCAAAACGAGGCATTCGAATCTCCGGTCATGGCAACCAAATGACTATAGGGCGGCGCACCAAGAGTCAGACCGCGCGCCGCGACAGCCACATTCACGCCGGATGATGCAACGCGAAAAACGCCGTCACTTCGGCGACCACCGCATCCGTCTGGTCCCGGTGCGGCGAATGCCCGCAGTCGGGCAGGGTGCAAAGCCGGGTCTGCGGCACACGGCGAGCGATGCCGTTGACTTGTTCGAGCGTGCCATAAGGGTCGTCCAGGCCCTGTATTGCCAGCAGGGGGCAGGTAATCGTGTTGATCTCGTTTTCGATCGACCATGCACGAAACGGCGGGTACAGCCAGATCCGGTTCCAGCCCCAGAAGGCAGAATCCGGGTCGTCGTGGTAGCGTGCCAGTCGTGCACGCAGATCGGTGTCCAGATAGGCCTGACGCGCCTCTTCAATACTTGACACCGACAGGTCCTCGACCAGGATGTGCGGCGCCAGCACGATGACCCCGCCAAGCGGCTGTGTACACGCTGCGGCGAACAACAACGCGATCGAGCCACCATCGCTGTGGCCGAAAAGCCAGAGCCGGTCGCGGGACGGGTCGACGTGCAATGCATGCAGCAGCGCCGGCAGTACCTCATGGGCCTGGCGATGCATGAAGTCCAGTTGCCAGACTTCATCCGCGGCGCGTGGTGTCGATCGCCCATAACCGGGGCGCGAATAGACCAGGCCGCGGCAGCCCAGCGCATCGCACAACTGCTGCGGAAAGTCCTTCCACATCGCCAATGACCCCAGCCCCTCATGCAGGAACACCATCAGCGGCTGCCCAGTGCGCTCCGGTGCGAGCCATGCATGTTCTATGCGCACCGTCCGATCGCCCCACGCGATGTCGACGAAGCCGACGTCCGTGCCCAAATCAGCCGCTCCT
>CAJDVP010000159.1_pt1 | contig 12444 bp, 12 predicted proteins | sample 7391311 | NCBI WGS metagenome assembly CAJDVP01 (sample SAMEA7055711, study PRJEB34461) | soil metagenome | biome: terrestrial ecosystem; feature: Peninsula; material: soil | place: Antarctica | collected 2016
ACATCGTCAATAACTCGGGTGAACCCTTAGAACAGCCATGACGAACTTCCGGCAACTCGATCTCAATCTCCTGCGGGTCCTGGCGGCGATCCACCGCACCGGCTCAGTGACGGCCGCAGGCAAGGTGCTGGCGCTCTCGCAGCCGGCCACCAGCAATGCCCTGGCCCGGCTGCGTGACTACTTCGAGGACGATCTTTTCGTGCGATCGCCCGGTGGCCTGCAGCCAACGCGGCTGTGCGAGCGCCTGGCCCCCGAAGTACAGACGCAACTGAAATTGCTGGAGACGATCGTCACGATGCGCGACGATTTCGAGCCGGCACACAGTGACATCCGCTGGCGCCTCTCGCTCTCTGATCTGGGCGAAATGATGTTCCTTCCCCCTTTGGCGGCCGCGCTACGTCAACAGGCGCCGAACGCGCACCTCAGCAACATTTCGGTGGGTGCAGACGACGTGCCAGCAGCGCTCGAGTCGCGCGAGATTGATTTCGCTATCGGCATTCTGCAATCGCGCAACCGCGGCGTGCGCGCTGATTTGCTATTTCGCGAGCACTACGTCGCTATGACCTCCCCACAATGGCGTCCAGCCAGTGGCAAGGTCGGTCGCACCCTCAGCGTGCGGCAGTTGGAGCAGTCATCTCTGGTGGTGGCGGCGCCCACCGCCACTTTTCACGGCGGCGTGGAACAGATGCTGTTGCGTTTGAGACTGAGCGGACGGGTAGTGATTCGGGCACGCCATTTCGGCGCCCTGCCCGAGCTCGCGCTCAACACCGACCTGCTCACCATCGTGCCGCAGATGTATGCGGCCAACGTGGGCAGGCGACTGGACATGCGCATCTGGGAACTGCCGCGCTCCGCCGCGCCGAGCTACGATGTTCGCCTGGTCTGGCACGCCAGCACGGCAAAGGACCCCGCACACCAATGGATCCGGACACAGGTATACCGCTTGTTCCAGAGCACGGTCTCAGCAGCTTAAGCACTATGCGGACCGGCCCTGCATGAAAACTTCAAACGGCACCCCACATCCTGCTTGAACAAGATGCAGCTGACGGCCTCTCCGCCAGAATATATTGGCGCTTCATCTGCAAGGACAACCCTGAAACGCTCTGAATATTCACCGATTTTGGATGCAGTCCGAAACGACAGCTTCACGTCGCCTTGAGTTTGATCGCGCCCGCACCACGCTTGCGCGCCGGTTTGGCCACCAGCGCAGGCGCCCCATCCGTCCTTCGCAACACGCCCTCGCACAGCGTGGCAATGCACTGTTCGGCCACTTGTTCGGGCGTGTACTGGCCACCCGGTTGGTACCAACGGGCGATCCAGCTCAAGGCGCCGGCAATCACGAATGAGGTCATCTTCGGGTCGCAGGGCGCAATCGCGCCATCGGCCACTCCCGCGGCCACCAGGCGGCGGAACTCGTGGTCGATCTCGGCCTTGAGGCGGCGCAACTCGCGACGACTGTCGGGCGGCAGTTGTTCGTCGCCTACGCGGATCAGGCACATGCCGAAATCCTGCATGACGATGTGCGCATACACGCGCATGCAAGCCAGCAGCTGGTCCACGGCCTTGCCGCCGGCGCGGCGCGAATCCTCGATGTGCTCCAGCATCATGTCCAGGCCTTGGCGCACGCAGCTGAGCAGGATCTCGTCCTTGTTCTTGACGTAGTAGTAGAGCGTGGGCTTGCTCACGTTCAGGCGCGTGGCAATGTCATCGAGCGAGGTGGCGTGAAAGCCGCGTTCGTTGAACAGCTGCGTTGCCGCCTGCAGCACCGCCTGGCGCTTGGTCTCGCGTTGTTGTTCGCGATCCAGCGCACTGGCCCAAGGTGAGACAGGCGCCCGGCGGCGGGATGTGGGGGAAGTTGAACTGGGCATGTCGGCGCAACCTTGGGGTTAATCCTGATTCGCGGGTGGCCATTCGCACGGACACTCTACTCGTCAGTAAGTAGTTTACGGGCGAGTAACTTTTACATAGCCCGCACAAACCCTAGGTAAGGTTCGATGCAGATTGCCCCGCGCGGCCAAGCCGCCGCCCCTTTGCTGGAAGTCGATGGCCTCACATTGGCATTTGGCGGCGTGCGCGCGTTGGCCGGTGTGGGTTTCGCTGTCCAGCGCGGCAGCATTACCGCCGTCATCGGACCCAACGGTGCTGGCAAGACCTCGTTGTTCAACACCATCTCGGGTTTTTACCGTCCGAGTGCCGGCACCGTGCGCTTCAAGGGCCAAGACATCACGCAATTGCCAGCGCCGCAGCGCGCACGCCTGGGACTGGGGCGCAGCTTTCAGAACATTGCACTGTTTCGCGGCCTGACGGTGCTCGACAACATCAAGCTCGGCCGCCATGCCCACCTCAAGACCAACGTTCTGGACGCGCTGTTCTATCTCGGTCGCGCGCGGCGCGAAGAGGCGGAGCTGCGTGCCGACATCGAGGCGCGCATCATAGACTTCCTGGAAATCGATCACATCCGCCATGCCAGCGTGGCCTCGCTGCCATATGGTCTGCAAAAGCGTGTCGAGATGGCCCGGGCGCTCGCGATGCAACCGCAGATCCTGATGCTCGATGAACCGGTGGCCGGCATGAATCGCGAAGAAACTGAGGACATGGCGCGCTTCATCCTCGATGTGCGCGCGGAGTGGGGCGTGACGGTGCTGATGGTCGAGCACGATATGGGAATCGTCATGGATCTTTCGGACCATGTGGTGGTGCTCAACTTCGGCGAGGTGATTGCCCAGGGCGCGCCCGAGGTGGTGCAGCGTGACCCCGAGGTGGTGCGCGCCTACCTGGGTTCGGGCGACGTCGGCGATTTGCGTCGCCGCCTGCACGCCGGCACTGCCGGAACGCGGGCATGATCGACTGGCTCACACTGTTCGAGGTCGCTCTCACCGGCCTGGCCAGTGGTGGTCTTTATGCGCTGGCAGCATTGGCGTTCGTGATCATTTACAAGGCCACGCAGGTGGTGAACCTGGCCATTGGCGAAATGCTTATGGCGGGCGCTTACCTGTTCTTCACGTTCGCAGCGATGTTCGCGTTGCCGCTGTGGCTGGCGATCCCGGCCGCGGTGCTGGCCTCGGGTGTGCTGGGCGGCGTGATCGAGCGCACCATGATCCGGCCGTTGCTGGGCGAGCCGCCCATCTCCGTCTTCATGGTGACGATCGGCCTGGGCTCGGTGCTGGTCGGGCTGGTGGAAGTGATATGGAGTGCAGAGCAACGCCGGTTGCCCGACTTCATGCCCAGCGATCCCATCATGGTGGGTGAGGCGTTTCTGGCGCCCAAGGTGTTCTGGGGCGCTGTGATTGCTGCGGGATTCATTGTCACCGTGTTGCTGGTATTTCGCTTCTGGCGTGGGGGCGTGGCGCTGCGGGCCACCGCCAGTGACCAGGCAGCTGCCTATTCGGTGGGCATCAACGTGCCGCGCGTGTTCTCGCTCTCCTGGGTCGTGGCGGCCATGATCGCGGCGGTGTCCGGGATCATCGTCGGCTCAATCGGAGGCATCTCCAGCGCGATGGGCGTGTTTGGCTTGTCGATACTGGTAGTCGTCATCGTCGGCGGGCTGGACAGCGTGCTCGGCGCACTGGTGGGCGGGTTGCTGATCGGACTGATCGAGGCGCTTGCCGGTTTCTATCTGGGCGGAGAATACAAGTTGCTGGCCACCTTCATCGTGCTGGTGGTGGTGCTCATGCTGCGCCCGTACGGTCTGTTCGGCACCCACGACATCGAGCGCCTCTGAGGCACAAGGACTGGCATGCGCATTGGCACCCTCAAGGAAAACTATCGCACTGATGCGGCACTGTTCGACTCGCGCACACAAAAAGCCTGGCTGGTCGTGCTGGCCGCGTTGTTGGTGCTGTTCCCGTTTTATGCTGGCAGCTACTGGCTGTACCTTGCCTGCCTGGTCAGTATCAACGTCGCCAGCGCCAGCGGCCTCAATATCCTGACCGGCTACACCGGGCTTGTGAGCCTGGGTCAAGCAGCCTTCATGGGGCTGGGCGCCTACACCGCGGCTGTGTTGCAGATTCGCCTGGGTACGCCGTTCCTGTTCAACATCCTGGCTGGCGGTTTTGTCGCCATGTTGGGGGGCATGGTGGTCGGTATTCCGTCGCTTCGCGTCAAGGGCCTGTACCTGGCCATCGTCACCATTGCGGCAACGTTCATTGCGCATTTTCTGTTTGCCAATTTCGCGCTCACCGGCGGCACCACCGGGTTGACGGTGCCGCCGGCTCAGATCTTCGGCGTCGTGCTCGACACTTCGTTCCGGCTGTACTGGGTGATCCTGCCGGTCACGATTCTGATGCTGCTGGGTTCGGCCAACCTGTTTCGTACCCGCGTCGGCCGCGCTTTCATCGCCATTCGCGACCGCGACATCTCAGCGGAGGTGCTGGGCATACCGCTGCTGCGCACCAAGCTACTGTCGTTCGGCCTATCATCGTTTTACGCCGGGGTTGCCGGCGGGTTGTGGGCCTACTTTTTTCGCGTGGTCACGCCCGAGAGCTTTCCGCTCTCCATGTCGATCTTCTTCCTGGCCGCCATCATCGTCGGCGGCATGGGCACGCAACTGGGTGCGGTGCTGGGCGCGACCTTCATGACGCTGGTGCCCGAGTTGCTCAAACTGGTGGTCGACGTGATGCCTGGCGGCGCCTCCCTCACCGTGTTCCTCTCGCCGGTCCGTACCATCGTGTTCGGCCTGCTGATCATCGGTTTTCTCGTATTCGAGCCACAGGGGCTCGCTGAAGTGTGGCGGCGCATTCGCCGCTTTTTCCACCTGTGGCCGTTCCGCACCTGAAGCGAACGCCACAACCACGCAAGGAGTCACGCATGACCATCCCCACCACTCCCAAAAGCACGCTTTCCTCTGCGCGCCGCCGCAGCATGCTGATCGCAGCCGGCGCCAGCCTCGCCGCTCCGTTGGCGGTGCACGCGCAATCCAGCGGTGAAGACATCGTCATTGGTGGCTCCATCCCCATGACAGGCGTTTTTGCCTTTGCGGGCATCGGCATAGACGCTGGCATGAAGGACTACGTGAAGATGGTCAACGATGCCGGCGGCATCAAGGGTCGCAAGGTACGCTATGTACCCGAGGACACGGCCTACAAGGTCGATGTGTCGGTGGCGGCGTTCAAGAAGATCACCAGCCAGAACAAGGTCAACCTTTACTACGGCGACTCCACCGGTTTTTCCAAGACCATCAACCCCGAACTCGACCGCAACGGAAACATTCTGATGACGGGTGCCTCGTTTGCCACCGAGCTCAACGACCCGGTCAAGTACCCGCACCAGTTTCTGGTCGGCCCCGACTACACCGAAATGTTCGGCATTTTGCTCAAGCACATCGCCAAGGAGAAGCCAGGCGCCAAGGTGGCTTTCGTTTATTCGGACTCCGAGTTTGGTCGCGACCCGATCGACGAAAGTGAAGCCCTGGCGAAGAAGCTGGGCTTGTCGGTGCCGGTGAAGATCATGACGCCGGCCGGCAGCGTGGACGTGTCCACCGAGGTCATCAAGCTGCGCCGTGCCGCGCCCGACTACACCATCTTCCATGGCTACATCCTGGCGCCCATTCCCGAGTTCATCACCCAGGGCAAGCAACAGGGGATGAAGAGCAAATGGATGGGCACGTTCTGGACCATGGACAGTTCCACCGTCATGAAGATGGGAGAGAACGGTGATGGTTTCATGGGCGTGATGCCCTACCGCTATTACTACGACACCGAGAAAGCCCCAATGCTGGAGAAAATCCGGGCGCTTCACCCGGAATACCAGAGCACTGCCTACATCCAGGGTTTTCTGGCTGCGATGCTGTTGGTCGAATCGGCCAAGCGCACGCTCGATGCCAACAAGCCACTCACAGGCGACAACCTCAAGGCCGCGCTCAACTCCATCAAGGACTTTGACACCGGCGGCCTGTTTGGTGTGCCGATCACGATCAAGGGCAACTCGATTCCGGTAGGTCGTGTCTACAAGGCCGACATGAAGGCGCAGAAGATGGTGCCCACCTCCGACTGGATCGCGCTTTGAACGCATCGGAGCGATGAATCCCGGCAGCACCACGGCGAGCAAGCCGGCCGTCCTCGTTATCAACAACATCGAGGTGGTCTACAACAAAGCCGTGCAAGCGCTGCGCGGGCTTTCGCTGACGGTGCCGCACGGACAGATCGTGGCGCTGCTGGGCAGTAACGGCGCCGGCAAGTCGACCACGCTCAAGGCGGTGTCGGGGTTGCTGGCGCTGGAGCGCGGCGAGGTGGAGCGCGGAAGTATTCTCTTTCAGGGCGCCACCACCGACGGGCGCAGCCCGCATGCGCTGGTGCGCGCCGGCCTCTCGCATGTGATGGAGGGTCGACGCGTGTTCGAAGACCTCACGGTCGAAGAAAACCTGGTGGCTGCCACCTATGCACTGACCGGGCGCAGGGGCGCCAAGCCCGACTTCGATCTGGTCTATCAGTACTTCCCCCGTCTGCACGAGCGGCGAAAGGGCCTGGCGGGCTACTTGTCAGGTGGCGAGCAGCAAATGCTGGCCATCGGCCGCGCGCTGATTGCACAACCCGAACTGATCCTGCTGGACGAGCCATCGCTGGGCCTGAGTCCGAAACTGGTGGAAGACATCTTCGGCATCATCGCGCGCATCAACGCCGAGCGCGGCACCTCGATGCTGCTGGTGGAGCAAAACGCCACCGTGGCGCTGGCGGTGGCGCATACCGGCTACATCATGGAAAACGGCAAGATCGTCATCGACGGCAGTGCCGAGCGCCTGGCCAACGACCCGGACGTGCGCGAGTTTTACCTCGGCATGGGCAGCGACGGTGCCGGCGTCAAGAGTTTCAAGAACATCAAGCACTNNAACATCAAGCACTACAAGCGGCGCAAACGCTGGTTGTCATGACAGCATTTCCACCTCTGCCCGACAAGACCCTGCCGCAGATGTTGCGCGAGCGCGCCCGCACCGATGCGGCGCACGTGGCCATCCGGCAAAAGGATTTCGGCATCTGGAAACCTTTCACCTGGGCCGACTACCACCGGCGGGCCAGCGCGTTCGGGCTGGGACTCGCTGCCCTGGGTGTGGCGCAAGGCGGCCATGTGGGCGTGCTCTCGGAAAACCGCGTCGAGTGGTTGCTGGCGCAGATGGGCGTGGGCCTGATCGGCGCAGTTACCGTGGGCGTCTACCCCACCAGCCCGAGCAGCGAGGTCGCCTATGTTGTTGGCCACGCCGACATCGAGATCATGGTCTGCGAAGACCAGGAACAGACCGACAAGCTGCTGGAGGCGCGCGCCACATTGCCGCGCCTGCGCAAGATCGTCGTGATCGAAACCAAGGGACTGCGCAGCTTCACGGCCGAAGAGCGTGCACTGATCACGACCTTTGGCGAAGTGGAGCAGTTGGGCGCCGAATCGGGCGCGCAGGCCACCATCGACTCCGCGCTTGCCGCGCAGACCCTGGACGACATCGGCCTGATCATCTACACCTCGGGCTCGACCGGCAAACCCAAGGGCGCGATGCTGTCGTGGCGCAACATTCGAGGCGTGGCGCCGGGGATCATCGAGCGCCTGCGCCTCACTTCGGCATCGAGTCACTTGTCCTACCTGCCGCTGTGCCACGTGGCTGAGCAAATGCTCACCAGCTTCGTCCCCGCCTATCTGGGCTCGCAAGTCAATTTCGGTGAATCGATCCGAACGGTACAGGCAGACCTGCGCGAGGTGGCACCCAGCGTATTCCTCGGTGTGCCGCGCATATGGGAAAAAATGTACGCCACGCTGCTGATCAAGCGTCAGGAGGCTGGCGGGTTGCGCGGACTCTTGTTCGACCGCGCGGTGGCCGCTTGCACACCGCTGGCCGACAAGTCCCGTGCGCGCTGGAGCATCGTCGATCGGGCACGTTTTGCGCTGTATTACCTGCTGGTGTTTCGTGCGCTACAGAATTTCTGCGGCTTGCGCCTGACCAAGGTGGCGCTCACGGGTGCCGCTCCGATACCGCCGGATGTTGTCCGCTTCTTTCGCACGATGGGTGTGCCACTGATCGAGGTCTATGGCCTGACCGAATCGAGTGGCATGGTCACCGGCCACCCGGTGGACCAGGTGGTGATCGGGACCGTGGGTACACCAACCGTGGGTGTAGAGTACCGTGTTGGCGAGCAGGGCGAGTTATTGTTGCGCGGCGACATGGTGTTCGTCGGTTACTACAAAAACCCCGAAGCCACGGCCACCTCCATCCAGGAAGGTTGGCTGCACACCGGTGACGTGGTGCGCGAAGAGTCGGGCCAGTTGCGCATCGTGGATCGGCTCAAAGACATCATGATCACCGCCGGCGGCAAGAACCTCACGCCATCCGAGATCGAAAACACGATGAAGGCCAGCCCTTATATCAAGGAGTGCATCGTGGTGGCCGACGCACGCCGTTTTGTCTCTGCGCTGGTGATGATCGATTTCGACACGGTGGCGCAGTGGGCGCAGGCCCAGCGTATTGCGTTCACGCACTTTCGCTCGCTGGTCGAGCTGCCGGTGGTGCGCACCCTGATCGAGGCCGAGATCGCCAGTGGCAACGCGCGCCTGGCGCAGGTCTCACAGATCCGCAAGTTCCACCTGCTCACCAAAGAGCTGGACCACGACGACGGTGAAGTGACTGCCACCATGAAGGTGCGGCGCTCCAGCATCTACAAGGCGTATGCCGACGAGATCGAGGCACTGTACGCGTAGATATCATCCAGATCCACGACGCACTCCGTCGCAGGGAGTTGTACACCATGCCATCGACGTCCAAACTGTATCCTCCGATCGAGCCCACACGCACCGGTATGTTGCCGGTGGACGACCTGCACACCCTGTACTGGGAAGAGTCCGGCAATGCCCATGGCGTGCCGGTGGTGCTCTTGCATGGAGGTCCCGGTTCGGGCACCAGCCCGCAACATCGCCAGTTTTTCGATCCGGCGTTTTATCGCATCATCCTGTTCGACCAACGCGGTGCCGGGCAGTCGACGCCGCTGGGAGAAACCCGGAGCAACACGACCGCGCTGCTGGTGGCCGACATGGAACAGTTGCGCTCCATGCTGTGTATCGACCAGTGGGTGGTATTCGGTGGCTCCTGGGGTTCGACGCTGGCTCTGGCGTACGCACAGGCCCATCCGCAGCGATGCCTTGGCCTGCTGTTGCGTGGCATCTTTCTGTGTACGCCCGACGAGATCGACTGGTTCCTGCATGGCATGGGCCGGTTTTTCCCGCAGGCCGAAGCCGACTTCCACGCGCCGTTGGAACCCCACGAGCGCGATGACCTGCTGCAGGCCTACGGCCGGCGTCTGTTCGGCGACGATGCCGCGCTGCGCCTGCAGGCAGCACGGGCCTGGAACCGGTATGAGAGCCGTTGCCTGCACCTGCTGCCACAAGCCGACGAAGCGCATGACGCTGAAGCGGACGCCCATGCGCTGGCGGTGGCGCGTCTGGAGGCGCACTATTTTCTGCACCACGGCTTCATGGAGCCGCAGCAGTTGCTGCGCGGCGTGGCCCGCCTTGCAGGTATTCCGGCGCTGATCGTGCAAGGGCGATACGACATGATCTGCCCTCCTGCCGCCGCCTGGCAACTACACCAGGCGTGGTCGGGCAGCCAGTTGCAGATCGTCGATGACGCCGGGCATGCGGCGTTTGAGCCCGGCATTCAGGCGGCACTGGTCAATGCCATGAACCACTATCGCGACCTGGGGCGCTTCAGACAAACCGACACCGCCTGATGCGGTCGCCGGGATGCGGGCGCCCGCGCCGGCCAGCCCGTCTTCTCGCAGTTTTTCACGCGTTCATGCGCTGGACGCGCCGCGTATCTGCGGCGCGGCCGATGGCGCTATACCTTCGGGCGTTTGTCGATCACCCGGCGCGCCTTGCCGGTTTGTGTGCGTTCGACCGATAGCGGCGGCAACACATGCACCCGGGTGCTGATGCCCACCAGGCTCTTGATCCGGTGCTGCAACCATGCCGCAATCTGAGCCACCCCGTCATCGGACTGCTGGGCGTGTGCGCTGTGCAGTTCAACCAGCACCTCAACATCGTCCATGAGACCTTCACGGCTGACGACGATCTGGTACAGCGGCGACAACTGGCCGTGCTGCAAAACCAGTTCCTCGATCTGGGTCGGGAATACATTCACGCCGCGGATGATCAACATGTCGTCGGACCGGCCCACGATCTTGCCCATGCGCCGGAACGCGCGTGACGTGGGTGGCAGCAGCCGCGTCAAATCGCGGGTACGGTAGCGAATGATCGGGAACGCCTCCTTGGTGAGCGAGGTGAATACCAGTTCTCCCTCCTGGCCATCGGGCAGCAATTCGCCGGTATCCGGGTCGACGATCTCCGGGTAGAAGTGATCCTCCCAAATCACCGGGCCGTCCTTGGATTCGACACATTCACTCGCAACGCCAGGGCCCATCACCTCCGACAATCCATAGATGTCGACCGCATCCAGGCCGGACATGGCTTCGATCTCGGTGCGCATGGCTTCGGTCCACGGTTCGGCGCCAAAGATGCCGATCTCCAGCGAGGTGCCACGCGGGTCCTGCCCCTGGCGCTGGAACTCCTCCAGGATCACCTGCATGTAGGACGGCGTCACCATGATGATGCGGGGTTTGAAGTCCTGGATCAGTTGCACCTGCTTTTCGGTCTGACCTCCGGAGGCCGGAATCACGGTGCAACCCAGGCGCTCAGCGCCATAGTGCGCGCCCAGCCCCCCGGTGAACAGGCCATAACCGTAGGCCACGTGCAGCAGGTCGCCGGCACGCCCGCCGGCCGCACGGATCGAGCGTGCGACCAGGTTGGACCAGTTGTCGATGTCGGTCAGCGTGTAACCGACCACGGTCGGTTTACCGGTGGTGCCCGATGACGCGTGGATACGCGCCACCTGCTCGCGTGGCACCGCGAACATGCCAAACGGGTAGTTGGCGCGCAAGTCCTGCTTGGTGGTGAACGGGAACCGGGACAGGTCCTGCATACTATGCAGATCGTCGGGATGCACACCTGCTGCATCGAATGCCTTGCGGTAATGTGGCACATGGTTGTAGACGCGCTCGAGCGTGGCCTTCAGTCGTTGCAACTGCAGGGCTGTGATCTCGTCGCGGCTGGCATGCTCAATCGGTTCGAGCAGGTCGGTCGGTGTTGTGTGTTTCGGCATCGCGTGTCTCCTGATGTTCTGTCGGGTCCTTGCATTTTGCGACGCGTCGGAGCGCCAGCGAGGATCCGATTGTGTATGACCGAATCAGGAATGGGCGTGATCTCGGTCAAAGTCGATCAGCAAGTTGTCGGTGATCGGATAACTCTGGCAACACAACACGAAGCCACGCGCCACCTCGTAATCTTCCAGTGCAAAGTTGATGTCCATGTCGACCTCACCCTCCACCACCAGCGCCCTGCAGGTGGAGCAGACGCCGCCCTTGCAGGAAAACGGCATCTCCAGTCCGGCCTTGATGCCGGCGTCGACCAGGTTATCTTTGTTCTTATCCATCACGAAGCTGTGCCGTGTGCCGTCCAGCACCACGTCCACGGTGCACTGGCCACTGCCCTGCACGCTGGCACGTGGTAATCGCAGACGCCCATCGTCCAGCAGCGTGCCGAACAGTTCCGTCTTGATACGCGAGGCCGGAACACCCTTGTCTTTCAGAGCCTGCTCGGTCGCCTGCATCATGTCCTGCGGTCCGCAGATGAAGGCGGCGTCGATACCGGCCGGATCGATCCAGTGGGTCAACAGGCGGCTCACCTTGTCGTGGTCGATACGGCCATTGAACAACTCGATGTCCTGCAGTGGGTCAACAGGCGGCTCACCTTGTCGTGGTCGATACGGCCATTGAACAACTCGATGTCCTGCGATTGCCGGCTCATGATCCAGACCAGGTTGAAACGACCCAGATGGCTGTCCTTGAGGTCTTCCAATTCTTCCTTGAACATCACGGAGCCAGAGGATCGGTTGCCATAGATCAGCGTGACACGGGTCTGCGGTTCGGCCAGCAAGATGGATTTGACGATGGAGAGCACCGGCGTGATGCCGCTTCCCGCAGCAAAAGCCACAACATGACGACGCGCTTCAGGTTGCAGCGGCAGATGGAACTGGCCTTGCGGTGGCATCACGTCAATCGCGACTCCCGGGCGCAGGTTTTCGGCGGCCCAGTTCGAGAACACACCATCACTGACCCGCTTGATCGCAACGCGCAGGCGCTGATCCTGCACCGCCGAACAGATTGAATACGAGCGACGGACTTCCTCGCCGCCGAGGTGGGTTCGCAAGGTCAGATACTGGCCTTGTGTATAGGCAAATGCGTCGGCCAATTCGGGCGGCAGTACGAAGGTGACCGCGATCGCGTCACGTGTCGCAGGCTCGACATGGTGAACCTGCAAGGAATGGAATCGGGTGGTGGCCATAAGGGGTCAATGCGGCTTGAAATAGTCGAACGGCTCCAGGCAGCTGCTGCACTGGTACAAGGCCTTGCAGGGAGTCGA
>CAJDVP010000137.1_pt1 | contig 12286 bp, 10 predicted proteins | sample 7391311 | NCBI WGS metagenome assembly CAJDVP01 (sample SAMEA7055711, study PRJEB34461) | soil metagenome | biome: terrestrial ecosystem; feature: Peninsula; material: soil | place: Antarctica | collected 2016
TTCAACGCGGGCTTTCTTGTCTTTCATCTCGATTTCGGTCGCAGCGCCAACCTTGATCAGGGCCACACCGCCGGCGAGTTTGGCAACCCGCTCCTGCAGCTTTTCCTTGTCGTAGTCGGAGGTCGCTTCGTCGATCTGCACACGCACCTGCTTGACGCGCGCTTCGATGTCGGCAGCAGCACCAGCACCGTCGATGATGATGGTGTTTTCCTTGCTCACTTCCACGCGCTTGGCCGAACCCAGGTCAGCCAGCGTGACTTTTTCCAGCGTCAGGCCGACTTCTTCGGCGATGACTTTGCCACCGGTCAGGATCGCGATGTCTTCGAGCATGGCCTTGCGGCGGTCGCCGAAACCAGGCGCCTTGACAGCGACAACCTTCAGGATGCCACGGATGGTGTTGACCACCAGCGTTGCCAGGGCTTCACCTTCGACGTCTTCAGAGATGATCAGCAGCGGACGGCCCGACTTGGCGACTTGCTCCAGCGTGGGCAGCAGGTCACGGATGTTGCTGATCTTCTTGTCGTACAGCAGCACAAACGGGTTCTCAAGCATCGCTGCTTGCTTTTCAGGGTTGTTGATGAAGTAGGGCGACAGATAGCCGCGGTCAAATTGCATGCCTTCGACGACTTCGAGTTCGCTGTCCAGTGATTTGCCGTCTTCGACGGTGATCACGCCTTCCTTGCCCACTTTGTCCATCGCATCGGCAATGATCTTGCCAATCGTCTCGTCGGAGTTGGCCGAGATCGAGCCGACCTGAGCGATTTCCTTGGAGGTGGTGGTGGCTTTGGAGGCTTTCTTCAGCTCGGCGACCAGTGCAGTCACGGCCTTGTCGATACCGCGTTTCAGATCCATCGGGTTCATGCCGGAGGCGACATATTTCATGCCTTCGCGGATGATGCTCTGGGCCAGCACGGTGGCGGTGGTGGTGCCATCACCGGCAACATCGGACGTCTTGGAAGCAACTTCCTTGACCATCTGGGCGCCCATGTTCTGGAGCTTGTCCTTGAGTTCGATTTCCTTGGCCACGGACACACCGTCCTTGGTCACGGTGGGGGCGCCGAACGAACGCTCGAGCACCACGTTGCGGCCTTTGGGGCCAAGCGTGACCTTGACCGCGTTGGCCAGGATGTTCACGCCTTCAACCATGCGTGCGCGGGCTTCGCCGCCGAAAATGACGTCTTTTGCTGCCATAGTATTTCTTCCTTCATCACCAGCAGCTCGTCGCCGTCGACCTTGACGGTCTGGCCGCTGTATTTGCCGAACAGAACGCGGTCGCCAACCTTGACGGCCATCGCGCTGAGTTCACCCTTGTCGTTTTTCTTGCCCGGACCCACTGCCAGCACTTCGCCTTGATCAGGCTTTTCAGCTGCGCTGTCAGGGATGACGATGCCGGAAGCAGTCTTGGTTTCGTTTTCGACGCGTTTGACGATCACGCGGTCGTGCAGAGGGCGAAGTTTCATGAGATCTCCTTGGATTGAAACGATGGGGTCATCAAAAAAGCACCAACAGACATGTTGGTACTCGTAAATTGGAGGTCACGGGCGTTGTTAGCACTCATGTCCTACGAGTGCTAATGATAAGGGCTTAACGCCGTATTTCAAGGGAAAGCGCCAAAAAAGATGTGCCTGATGGCGTCGGTGGTCGTTCGATGTCGGCCAGTTGCCGACGTGGTCCACAACGGCCAAGGGCCGGAGTCCGCATCCGATGGCGCAGGCTGGTTGCTTGGTGCAAACACCGTGTTGTCACAACGAAAAGTCCTTATGACAATGAAGCATGGAGGGCTTGATGGGCTTCAATCACCTGAATCGATCGAACCGGGTTCGCCGTGGCCATGCAAACGCATGCGCAGTCGCTGGGGTGCATGGCAGCCCGGTCGCACCCAGGCACCACCGTCGCAGCATCAGAACGCCACGATGATCATCTCGCTGATCGACGGGGCGGACCGACCGGCCGACGATGCGCAGGTGTTGGCGGCCCTGCGCCAGGCCGGCGCGCGGGACCCGATCTACGGTGCGTCGGTGTTGATCGCCATCAATAATACCCAGGGTGATATCTACCGGCTTGTCCAATGCCAGGGCATGCGGCAGGCCGAGAGAGTCCTCCGGTGTCTGCGTGCCTTTGGTTTCGTGGAAGCGTTTGCGATTGGATCGCCGTTCCACTACACGTTCGGACGCTGATATCCACCACCTTTGGTTAAGGTCTGACTAAGCGCGAAGACTGATAGTCGGGCTATCCGTGCAACGGAATACCTGCGGCACCACATGCAGCGCCTGGCGGGACTACCATCCACGCCGGGACGCGCGCAGACTGTGCCGCAGAGAGGAAAAACGAAATGCAAGCACCTGGAAAACCCGGTATCAACCCCACTTGGACCAGCAGCGCCAAGGACATGGTCGGCTGCGCCCTGGGGCCGAGCCGATTGTGGTTTACCACCGGCTTCGGCATTCTCAATGAGGTCTACTATCCGCGGATCGATCTGCCCCAGATCCGGGATCTCGGATTCATCGTGGCCGACGACCAGGGCTTCTGGGTCGAGATCAAGCGTCTCGACAACTACCAGACGCGCCAGCCGCAGCCGGGTGTCCCGGCCGTCGACATCGTCCACACGCACCCACGATTCGAGTTGCACTTGCGCATCGTGCCAGATCCGCAACGCGAGGTGTTGATGATCGACGTCGAGTTGCGCGGTGATCCTGCGTTGCGTCCGTATGCCTTGCTCGCACCCCATCTGGGCGGCAGCGGACACGACAACCTGGCCGAAGCTGCATGGCACCACGGGCGTCGCATGTTGTGGGCCGAGCAGGGGCCGTTCGGCCTGGCGCTGGTGTGTGTCGATGCCGCGCAAAACGATTCCTGGGGTGCCGCCAGCGCAGGTTATGTCGGTGCCAGCGATGGCTGGCAGGACTTCAAGCAAAACGGCCGCATGGCCTGGCAGTATGAAAGCGCCGGCCCGGGCAACGTCGCGCTGACGGGGCAGATGCCGCGCTCCGCTACGCTGGCGCTCGGGTTTGGCACCAGCAAGGAGGCGGCCGCGACGCTGGCGCTAGCGGCCTGCTGCCAGCCATTCAATGTGGTCTGGCGTCACCACACCGCGTCGTGGAAGCGCTGGCAGCACCAGGTGCAATGCCCGGATGGTTTGCCAACCGGCTTGCACGGGCAGCTGGCGACGTCGGCGATGGTGTTGCGCGTGCACCAGGACAAGACCTTTGCCGGCGCCATGGTCGCAAGCCTCAGTGTGCCGTGGGGCAGCGCCAACGACAACACCGGTGGTTACCACCTGGTCTGGCCGCGCGATCTCGTCGAGAGTGCCGGGGGCTTGCTTGCCCTGGGGGCATTGTCCGACGCCCGGGATGTGCTGCGATACCTGATCGCGACCCAGCAGGCCAATGGCAGCTGGTCGCAGAACCAATGGCTGGGTGGTCAACCGTACTGGAATGGCAGTCAGCTCGACGAGGCGGCGTTTCCGGTGCTGCTGGTGGCGGCGCTGGCCGAGCGCGATGCGCTCGACGGTATCGAGGTCGCCGCCATGGTCCGAGCAGCGCTGGTCTTCATTGTGTGCAACGGACCTTCCACCGAGCAGGATCGCTGGGAAGAAGATGCCGGCATCAATGCGTTCACGCTGGCAACCTGCATTGCCGCGTTGGTCAGTGGCGCGCAATGGACAGAAGAGCCGGCGCGAGACTGGGTGCTTCGCATTGCCGACGACTGGAACGCACGAATCGAAGACTGGACAACGGTGCAGGACAGCGCTCTGGCGCGCGCGCACGATGTGCCCGGGTATTACGTGCGCATTGCGCCGGCCATCGGTGGCGAAGGCGCCGGTCATCTCGATTCTGTTCTGGCGATCAAGAATCGCCTGCATGACCCTGGCCTTGCAGCCGAGGACCAGTTGGCGACCGATTTTCTGCAACTGGTGCGACTCGGTTTACGCGATGCGCATGATCCGCTGGTGCTGGGCACCGTCAAGGTCGTCGACCAACTGCTCAAGGTTGACACGCCCAATGGCCCGGCCTGGCATCGATACAACGGCGACGGCTACGGCGAACATGCCGACGGCGCGCCATTTGACGGCACCGGAAGGGGCCGGGCCTGGCCGCTGCTGACCGGCGAGCGTGGACATTACGAACTCGCGGCGGGCCACGATCCTTTGCCTTTCCTGGAGGCCATGTCAGCGATGACCGGGCGCTGTGGCCTGATTCCCGAGCAGGTCTGGGATGCCGAACCCATCCCATCGCGCAGATTGGTGCCAGGCAAACCTTCGGGGTCGGCAATGCCGCTGGTGTGGGCGCATGCCGAATTCGTCAAGCTCGCTGCAAGCCGTGCGCTCGGGCGGCCATTTGATCGACGCGAGGCGGTCTGGCAACGGTATGGCGGGCGCCGCCCGCAACCGGAGCATGTGTTCTGGACCCTGCAGTTGCAAACCCGCAAGATCCGGGCCGGCCAGACGCTGTGCCTGGCATTGCCGCGCGCGGCATCGGTGCACTACGGCATCGATGGCTGGCACGACGTGGCCGATTGCGCAACCCAGGACAGTGGCCTGGCGCTGCATATCGCTGTCTTGCCCAGCGCTGCGCTGGCAGCCGGCAGCCGGATCGATCTCACCGTGTATTGGACCGACGACGGTGTCTGGGAAGGCCACGATCACCAGGTCGCGGTGGTCTGACTTAGTGATGCGTCGCGCGTTTGCCGATAGCACTTTCAGGAGAATGACATGTCTGACGCAACAACTGACAACACGACGCCCCGGGTCAACCGCGATCGGAGATCCCAGCCGCAGGTGCTCAAGGGCATCCCAGCCGCAGGTGCTCAAGGGCCAGACGGCACTGGTCACTGGCGCCAATTCGGGCATCGGACGCGCCATCGCGCTGGCTTTTGCGTCCGCCGGCGCTGACGTGGTGGTCAACTACGTGGTTAATCCCGAAGCGGCGAACACCGTCGTGCACGACATCCAGGCCCTGGGCCGGCGCGCGATCGCGGTGCCTGCCGACGTCAGTTACGAGGCGCAGGTCGAGGCGATGTTCGGCCGTGCGATCGCCGCATTTGGCACGCTGCACATCGTGGTCTGCAATGCCGGACTGCAGCGCGACGCGCCGATCGACCAGATGAGCCTGGAGCAGTGGAACACGGTGATCGGTGTCAATCTGACCGGACAGTTTCTGTGCGCCCGTGCGGCGATTCGCGAATTTCGCCGGCGTGGCCTCGACACCAAGGTGTCCACGGCAGCCGGAAAGATCATCTGCATGAGCTCGGTGCATCAGCAGATCCCCTGGGCGGGCCATGCCAACTACGCTGCCTCCAAGGGTGGCGTGATGCAACTGATGCAGACCATGGCGCAGGAAGTGGCGCCCGACCGCATTCGCGTCAATGGCATCGCGCCCGGTGCGATCCGTACCCCGATCAACACCGCTGCCTGGGACACGACGCAGGCGTACCAGGCATTGATGACGCTGGTTCCATATGGCCGCATCGGTGAACCCGAGGACGTCGCCAAGGCGGCGTTGTGGCTGGCCTCTGACGCGTCAGACTATGTGACCGGAACGACCTTGTTCGTCGACGGTGGCATGGCCTTGTACCCGGGCTTCCAGAACAAGGGCTGAACATCCACAATCGACGCATATGTGCCGGCGATTCCACCTGCGCCAGTGATATGACCGTGACATGATCGAGCGCACTGGACGCGCAGGCGTCAGGCATTCAGACTCTTGTATTGAATTTCGAGATGTCCCGACCATGCAAATGAATAAATGGAGTTATCGCGCCGACTTTGCGGTTTACCCGCTGTTGGTCGGCGTCGCGCTGATCCTGGCATTCAGCCATGTGATGCGGGCACGGAGTGTGATCAGCGTCGCGGCGGTGCTGGTCGGAGCCGGGTTGTGGACCGTCCTCGAATACCTGTTGCATCGCTGGGTGCTGCACCAGTGGCCGCCCTTCAAAAAGCTGCACGACGCGCACCACGCGCATCCGTCGGAGTTCATCGGTACACCCACCTGGGTGAGCGTGGGGCTGTTCCTGGCGCTCTGGGCTGCGTTGTCGACGGCGTTGCCGCGCCCCTTGGCAGCGGCATTGATCGGCGGGTTGATGTTCGGCTACCTGGTTTATGCGATCTTGCACGATGTGCTGCACCACGTTCGCGTTCGGCCCACAGGCTGGCTGCATCGTGCGAAGCTGCGTCATGCGCGTCACCACCGGCCAGGTGCGTGCACGGACTTTGGCGTGAGTACCAACCTGTGGGACGTGGTTTTTGGCACGGCGGATCCATCCGATCGGCTGCGCCACTGAGCACAGTCATACCACCGTTCACGTTCATCATCACGAACTGCCGTTCATGCACTACCGTGGCGCATCGTGGAGGAGTCGAACCGCCCCAACCCCATCTCCACTAACAGCCCTTCGGGACGGCGCAGCAGAAACAGCGCTTCCAGACCCATGCGCTGTGCCATGGCCAGTCCTTCGCCGGGGCCAGCCACCAGCAAGGCAGTGGCCCAGGCGTCTGCCTGCATGCAGGCAGACGCCAGCACGGTGACCGATGCCACGGCGTTGTTCACCGGTGCGCAGCGGCGTGCGTCCATGGTGTGTGCGAGGCGCGCATCGCCCACGGCCAGAAAACGCCGGTAGTCGCCCGATGTGGCCACGGCCAGGTCCTGCAGTTCGATGACCCCGTGCACCGCGCGGCGATCGGCTTCGGGCTGCTCCAGTGCGACGGCCCAGGGTGCACCACTGGCCTGGTTACCTACAGCGCGCAGCTCACCATCGAGCGTCACCAGCGCATGTTGCACCCCGTGTTGCTGCATCACAGAGACCATGCGGTCCACCGCATAGCCCTTGGCAATGCCGCATAGGTCGAGCTGCAGCGGGGCGCGTTTGCGGGCGCGACCCGCGGGTTGGTCCAGTTCAAGGCATTCGGCCGTCGGGCGCCGCGTGACTTGACGTGCGGTGTGGATCGCCACGGCGTCTGGCGCATCGCGCACCGCGCCAAAACCCCAGGCATCGACCAGCGCCCCCACGCCCGGATCGAACGCGCCCGCGCTCTGGCGGTGGATATCGAGCGCGCAGACCAGCACCTCGACTATCTCTATAGGCAGGTCCACCCAGGTGTCCACGGGGGCGCGGTTCAGGCGCATGAGGTCACTGTCGGGCTTCCAGGGGGACATCTGATCGTCCACCTGCTGCACCGCGGCGGCAAGGTCCCGGCGCAGGGCTTCCAAGTCCAGGGTGGCATCGATGTCCACACTGACAGACCAGCGCGTGCCCATGGTCGGGCCGTGCAGCGTGGTGCGCGTGCAGGGTGTTGTGGGTTCAGAAGACGTCTTCTGCATACCGTTCCTTCGCTTTGAGCTGCGGCACGCTCAGGTGCAGCGGCGCGAGCACGGCGTCCAGCGTCTTGGCAACACCCTTTGCCATGTCGCGGCTGCCGCAGACGCGCACGAGGGCACCCTGCGCGACCAGGCCGCGCAGGCGTTCGGCGTCGCGGTGCAAGGCATCCTGCACATAACCGCCGCCCTCGGGCACGCGTGAGAACACTGTCTGCACGCTTGCCAGGCGCTCGTCGCCAAGCCAGTGCCCGATTTCGGGACCGAAATAGAAATCCCGCGCCGGGTCGCGCCCGCCAAAGTACAGGTGCATGGGGATGTGCCTGTTGTTGCGACGGATGAAGCCGGCCAGTGGCGCCACGCCCGTGCCCGCTCCGATCAGCAGCACGGGCCGGCGCGTGCGTGGCAGCGCAAAGCCGGGGTTGGAACGAATGAAGGCTGCGATGCGGGCTCCCGTCTGCAGGCCCAGCAAATGCGTGGAGCACAGGCCGCCGGGCATCTGGCGCACGCAGATTTCCAGAAACCCGTCCTCGGAGCCCGATGCCAGCGAGTAAAAACGTGGCACGGCCGAGCCTGGCGGCACGATGCCCACCAGGTCGCCCGCCGCAAAACGCGCCAGACCGTGGCCGCGCAGGCGCTCCCACTGACCCAGCGTGGGCCACGCAAAGCGCAGGATTGCCGTGGGTTGCCCGTCCCACCCGGGGTAGTCCTGGCGCGACACGAGCGTGAGCGCGGTGGTGGGCGGCACGCGTGGCACATAGTCCAGCATCAGGGGCTCGCCCAGTGCCTGCGCCAGGGCTTCGCCCCAGCGCGCGAACTGTTGGCTCGATTGCTGGTGGATGGACTCCAGCGGTAACAGTGCGGGCCAGCCCTGGGCGCGCAGGGTCTGCTCCAACGCCTCTGCAAAAGCGCAGAACGCCGGGAACTGCCGGTCGCCAAAACCCAGCACCGTCACCGGCACGGAGCCGGCCTTGAGACTTGCGATGCGCTCCAGGGCATGGCTGGCGTGGGCCGGGGCCTGGCCTTCGCCATAGGTTGCTGCCAGCACGAACACCTGCCGCGTGGCGGCCGTGGTCTGAAAAAGCTCCAGTGCGCTGGTGTGCACCCGGTGGCCGTTTTGGCTGAGTCCGTCTTGCAGTGCCTGCGCAAAACCCCAGGTGCTGCCGCCTTCGCTGGCCACAAAAATGAGCACATCGGCCTGTGCCAGCGCACTGTTGCCCGTGATGTGCGGCGCCAGGCGGCGTGCCTGCCACCAGATGATCACGCCCGACAACCAGAACAACAGCACGCTGCCACCCACAAGTCCGAGCACCACGGCCCAGAGCCACGCCCCTTCGCCGGTGTGCAGCACCAAAGCCCAGTCGTAGACGCGTTGTGCAAGGGTCATGTCCTGCCAGGCCAGCGTCTGCCCGGAGTAACGGTCGATCCAGCCTTCGCCCTGGCTGGTGGCGACCTTCCAGCTGTCTTCAGGATCGGCAGCGTCGGGAAAATTGAGCTTGCGCAAGTCCTGCACGGAAAGGCTTTGCAGCATGGGAAGCTGCGCGCCGGGCAGGGCAGTCTGGCCGGTGGCAACCGAGACCACCTCGGGTTCGGTCCTGTCGTCCAGCGTTACCAGCCCCAGGGTCGAGGCACTCATGGTCAGAGCTGTGAGCGAGGTCAGAAACAGCAGCGCCAGCACTACCCGGCCCGCGATCACGTGGATGCGCTGCGCCAGCGAGCCACGCACCCGCGCTGCCAGCCGCCGCCAGCCGCCCATGCGGCGCAGCAGCAGCACGAGGGCCGAGACGCTTATCAAGCCCATGGCCAGTGCAATGCCGGCGGCACCCCAGCGCCCGGCGTCGCCCAACAGCAACGAGCGGTGCAGGTTCTTCACCCAGCGCGGCAGTGCCGAAGGCTGCCAGGCACCCAGCAGTCGACCATCGGCCGGATCGACATAGTGCGCCTGCGCCTGGTCGCCGGCAAAACCGAACACCACGATCGCACCCGAGGGCATGTGGCGTATTTCCTCGGCGCCCGGGACGGTGCGTTCCACGCGCTCCACCAGTGTGGCCACCGACAGATCGCTTGGCGCAGCGGGTGCCTGCCACGCCTGCTGCACCGGATCGAATGCCAGGATGGCGCCGGTGACGCCCAGCACGACGGCCAGAGTGCCAATCGTCAGGCCAAGCCAGCGGTGGATTGCCTTCCAGCCCATGTACCCGCCTTTACTGCAGTTGGAAGGTCAGCGACTGGATGTACTGCTTGCCCGCCTGCGGTTTGCCGGCATTGGTGGTGGTCAGCGGCACGCGAATCTCCGACGGGCTGTCGCGCATGTCTTCGACGGCAGCGTCGATGTGGATCTCATAGCCCGCGTCGATCAAGGCATCTGCCAGGTCGGCCGTGACCTTGAGCGTACGCCCTGCGCCCACGCTGGCGCCGGTCACGCCGGTAAGGCGCTTGGTGTCAGCGCTTGAGAGGCGGTTCCATTCGGACAGGTTCTTGTAGTATTTGGCTTTGCCGCCGGCCACCCACAACGTTCCGGCATAGGCGCCCTTGGCGTCGGTCAGGTACGCCGCCAGGTAGGCACCGTCACCGCCGTAGTTTTTGAGCTGGGCGGTCAGTGTGACCTGGCGGCTGTGCGCCAGGACGGGAACGGCCAGCACGCAGGCGGCGGCCAAAGTGGTCAAAAGTGGTTTGGACATGGTGATGCTCCAGTTTGGGGATTACTCTATCTGGCCGCGCGGCGCGGTGCCAGGGGTGAACAGGGGCGACGGTGCAGCGGCGCCGTCCGGTTGCGGTGGCCGGGCCTGCGGTGCGACGTTCTTGTCATCGCGATCGCGCTTGCGAGACCGCTCTTTGTCGCGTTGCTTGATCTTCAGGACCTGTAGGGTTTCCGGGTCGATCTTGGCCTTGAAAGTGCGGCCCTGGGCGTCGGTGCCGCGAATCTCGTAGCAGCCATCATCGATCTTTAGCCGCTGGATTTGCCAGCCCTGACGGGCCGCCATCTGCCGCACGGCTTCACGTGACTGCCAGCGCTCCATCGGCGCATCGCAATCGTCATCGGCCAAGGCCGGCAGGACGGTCAGGCCCAGTGCCAGGGTCAGCAAAGCACGACGCATCGAGGGGTGGTGTTTCATGGGGGGCTCCTTTTCAATTGGTTAACGCATGACAAACGATTCGCGGTGCACGCGCCAGGGACTGGGGCCGCGTGCGTGCGCGTGCAGTGCATCGCCCAGGCCCTGGGGGCCACAGAACCAGATATCCAGCGGTCCAGGCATGTCTTGCAGATCCTGCGGCGTGAGGCGCTGACCCTGGGCTTCGCTGTGCACGGTGAGCGGCACGGGCGGCTGGGCCTGCGCGCACAGGGTCTGCAGGCGCGCCAGCAATGGGTCGCGCCGGGCATCGCGTGTGCAGTAGTGCATTTGCGCGGGGGGCGATCCGGCATCAGCGGTGGTCACGCCGGGCTGGCGCGCCTCCAGCAGCGCGAAAAATGGTGTCACACCCACACCCGCAGCCACCCAAACCTGCTGGCGGTGGCTGGCGCCCTGGCCGTCAAAGCGGCCATAGGGGCCTTCAATGTCCACGCGTTGTCCGGCGTGCAGACGCTGGTGCAGGGACCGGGTGTAATCGCCCAGCGGTTTGATCACCAGGCGTAGCAGGGGTTCGCCTTCGGGGCTGTTGCCCAGGGCATGTGGTGCACTGGCGATGGTGAAGGGGTGGGCGCCTTCGGCAGCGTCAAAGCGTACGAAGACGAACTGCCCCGCGCGGTGCCCCTGCCAGCTCGGTGGCATCGCGCAAATCACTTCAATGGGTGCACCGGTGTGTGGTTCGCCGAGAGCCTGCACTGCCTGAATGCGTGCTGCATGGGTGCGTGAACGCCCGATCCAGCCGGCCAGGGACCAGAATGCGGCCAGGCTGCCCAGCGCCAGCAGCGTGCCCATGAGCAGCCCGAGCGGCAGCGTCCAGAACGAGAGCGGCATCAGCGCCACGGCATGGAACACCAGCGCGAGGAACAGTACCGGCATGGCGCGGTGCAGCAGGCGCCATCGCTTGTAGGGCAGCAAGCGGGACAACAGCGTGATTGCCACCATGGCCAGCAACAGATAGAAGGCCCATTCGCCCAGATCCTTTGCAAAACCGCGGCTGTCGGTCAGCCAGGGCAACACGGTGTCGTGCCCGGGTTTGCCGACGCGGCCCCACAGGGTCTTGATCCAGCCGCTCGATTCCTTCGCGCCCCAGTGGGTAATGGCAGTGAGCGCTGCGGCGATGCCCGCCCATTTGTGCAGTCGATAGACCTGATCCATGCCGCCCAGCAGGCGGTCGAACAGTGGCAGGCGCAGGGCAAGCAGCATCACCAGCGCCATCAGGCTGATGCTCCACAACCCGCTCAAGTAGATCGCGTGCTGGCGCAGCTGCCACCATCCCAGCGCGGCACCCTGTGCATTGACCAGGGGCGACAGGCCCAGATCGGGCGGAGCGACGGCCATCCATGCGAGGGTGACACCCAGCAACCAGATTCCCAGTGCAACTTTGATACGCATGACGCTCTTCCTTTCTCGTTCAAGGGCATTGTGGAAAACCCAGCTTGAACGCATGCTGAAAGGCGCATTCATCTCCCGTTCATCTCCCGACGGGTAATAGCCGGCCGGCAGTCGCCGGCATCGTGCGCTATCTGATTGCTGAAGAGCGAGCGACTGCCCGATGGGTTGCACCGGCGGTACACCGGGAGAGCGGGGTCCGGCACGTTCTCAAGGACTCAGCCTGACGCACATCCCGTGAGGGCGCGTCCGGTGTCGCGGAGCTGACGATCAGCCAGTGGTCAGGTTTTTGTTACGAACGACCCGGGTGAAAAAGGGGGTCGATGGTGACCGGTGGGGTTTACCAGCGGCCCGTATTCACGCAGGTGCGCCAATGATGACGCTCGACGCCTTGAAAATCGCACTCGCCTGCTTGCCGACCTTCAGGCCGAGGTTGGCGGCGCTTTCGTTCGTGATGAT
>CAJDVP010000183.1_pt1 | contig 12157 bp, 5 predicted proteins | sample 7391311 | NCBI WGS metagenome assembly CAJDVP01 (sample SAMEA7055711, study PRJEB34461) | soil metagenome | biome: terrestrial ecosystem; feature: Peninsula; material: soil | place: Antarctica | collected 2016
CGGCATGCGCGATGTCTTCGGCATCGGCGTGGGCGCTGCCCTGCCGCTGTCGGCGAAGCGCCGCAAGTACGGACTGCCGCCCGCCACGTCGGCACGTGACCTGTACGAGGAGCAGGCGTTGCAGGACTCGGTGAGCCATGCCGGCACGCTGGTGGCGATGCAAAAGGACATGTTATCGCTCGACGGCACTGCCGCGAGCACGATCGTGCACAGCTATGTCATGCAGTCGCTGGGTGTGGACGACATCGACGATGCCATTTCGCAGCTCGGCACTGCGTCTCCCGAGCTCGGCCCCGGCAAGACCAATCCGAACGGATGGGCGACGCTGCGCCCGCTGCTTGACGCGAACGGCCAGCCCAGGCGCATCGACCAGCCCGGTGATCCGGCCAACGGACGCATCGTCTACATGCCGGTGCTGCATCCGCAGCTGGTGACGCTGGTCGGCAAGACCGTCGTGGACGTGTTGCCCAGGGCGCAGAACGACCAGACACTCGGCGCGGACGTCACCGACAAACCGGCAGGATCGACATTGCGCGGCGCGCTGTGGGCGCGTCGGGACGGACAACCTACGATCACGCAGGGCGACGTCGCCGCGTCGCCCGCTGTGGGCATGGCCGTGAGCTGGCCGAGCGGGCAAAACCACTGGCTCGAGTGCAAGGCCACCAACACACCGCTGGGCGACGGCACGCAGCAGCTCGACGTCAGCTACAGCAATATCGCGTTGCGCTATCTCAGCTGCTATATCGAGTTCTACGACGAGGCCGGCAACCTGCTCAACCTGGGCACGATGCCCGGATTCGGCAACGGCAGCTGGGTAAGTTCGCCGCCCAACTTCAACTACGACCCGTCGAACGGCGGTGAGACGCGTATCGGCATGGGTTCCATCAGTTCGCTCGGCACCGTGATGGGCATCCCGGTCTTCACCGATTCGGCCTTCTATGGCTCGCTGGAAATCTCGCTGAAGCTGTCCGAAGACGTTCACCGGGTGCGGCTGTATGCCGGCGGGCTGGGCTCCGGCTCGAACAACCACTCCGACACCATTGCCGGCGGGGTGGCCGGCACGTTGATCGTCAACTACATCCTGACGTCGCTGTTCGGCGCGTTGGGCGCGATTCCCGATCTCGACCTGGCCTTCAATCTGATCATCGCCGGCGGTAGCGAATTGATCAGCGCATTCGTCAGCGGAATCACCGACGACATGAACGGGAACGAGTGGCTGACGGGGACCTTCTGGCTGGACCAAGGCATGAATCTGCTGAACTTCCTGCTGAGCGTGGTGGGTGGCTCGAGCGACCCGATCATCCGGGCTTTCGGCGAGGGACTGGCGGAGCTGATCGGCGAGGCAGTGGTCGAGTCATCGATCGAAAAGGCTATTCCGATTGTTGGAATCATCCTGGCAGTCGAATCGGCACTGGCCGCAGTGGCAGATTTCGCGGTCACCACCGCTGCAATTGCCCAGTCGCCGTACACCTACATCACTGACCTGACGTTCACGCACGACATCACGGTTGCGATCAGTCACGACCCAGGAGACGCCACATTCCCGAAAGCCGCCAACGCCATGACGGTGATCGCGACTTTCGATGACGGCAAGCCGTACCGTCTGGACTTCGCGCTGGCGGCGCCATACCCGGACAGCCTGCCGCCCGTGGTGTTCAAGGGCGCCCCGTTCGGTGGCCAGGTGGACATCGCCGTCACCTTTTATCAGAAGTCCGCCGGCAGCAACACCGCGGACAACATCCTGCTCGGTCTGGGTTCCACAGGAAAGAAGAACAACGACGACAACACCGCATACGCCATCACCATCGCCGAAAAGGCCTACCCGATCGGACCGAACACGCACTACCAGCATGTCCAGCGCAGCTACCTGGACGACGGCGGCGCGCACATCTGGGTGGCCGAGGCCGCCCCGAGCACACCGCCCTCGCATTTTTCTTGCGGCAGCGCCGGCGAGATCTGCCAATTCAACGGCATCACGGTGCGTGTGCCTGGCACCTATGCCATTGCTTCCAATCCCCTTGGCATTGACGGCCTGAACATCGCCTTCAGCCGCAACGCCGGCGGCAGCAACAACTTCTATGTCGACCCGAGCGGGGCCTGTCCGATCATCCGCGGCATCACGATGGACACTGGCGGCGCGCCGACCTTCGACAGCCCGACGAGCAACTGCGCCTATGGTGCATTGAACATGCAGTCGGACGCGCTGCTGGTGCACCCGGCCGGCTACCTGATCAGCTTCAGTGGGGCCAACGACCGCTTCGAGGTGCTGCGCCCACCTGCATTGGCAGTCACCGATGCCATCGCCCAAAAGCAACTCATCGCGCAGGTCATGGGGGGTACCGGCGATCTTCCCGGCAAGCTCAACAACGTGGCCGCGGCAACGGTCACCAAGGACGGCACCTTGCTGATCCTGGAAAATGGCAACAACCGCATTCAGGCATTTGACATCGGCAGCAACCCGGTGCGCTTTTTCGGCAACGCGTCGAAAACGTACTTTCTGTACCTGAGCGAGATGCCGACTGCCTCAGGCTGGCAACACCTGGACATCCAGGCCGACATCGGTGGGCTGTTGTACGTGTTGTCGACCAACTTGCAGACCGGTGTCTACCGGGTCTCGATCTACAACAACCTGTCCCAGTTGCAGCAGGCCCTGTCGGTGACCGAGGGCATCCTCGCCGCGCGCATCGGTCTGGACCACTGGCGTGATCTGTACACGCTGAACTATCAGCCTGTCACCGTACAAAGCAGTGGTGCCAAGCCGGCGATCACCGAGCCTTCGGTGAGCTTGTGGACACCGGTGGGCAGTTGATCTGCAGCGGCAGCTTCGCGCGACACCGTCACGGTTGCCGTCCCTCTGGAGCGGCTTGCCGCCCAGACATACCATAGCCCGCGTGCGATAAATCAGACCCTCATCAAGGAACCCGCGTTCTGGAAGAATGCTGCCGCAGATGCGGCATCAGTGAGGAATTAATCAGTGGTTTTCTGCGCTGCATCAGTCTCACCGGCGCAATTGCGATCGTTGATGCAGCCGCCAGTCTGGTCGCCTGCAAGAACACACCTATGCCGTCACTGGGTATCGCTTCACGGCGCCGTTGTGGTCAGCCACAATGCGCGTTTGCACGCGATAGCCGCAGCGGGTGTGTCTGATCGTGATGGCAACGCGTGAACGACTGGTCGAAGACCGATGACGTCAATGCGCACCAACAGGAATCGTTATGGCTGAGAGATCATTTGCCGCTGAAGTCGAGCAGTTGCGGGTGCCGGCTGGCACAGAGTTTCACGGGGAAGGCATCCTGGCCGTGACCAAGGCGTTGCTGGAGTGTGGCGTCGGTTACGTCGCCGGTTACCAGGGTTCCCCGATTTCCCACCTGATGGATGTGCTGACGGATGCCAAGCCGATCCTGGATGAACTCGGAGTGCATTTCGAGAACAGCGCCAATGAGGCCACGGCGGCCGCAACCTTGTCGGCGTCGGTCATGTATCCGATTCGCGGCGCAGTAACCTGGAAGTCCACGGTCGGCACCAACGTGGCCTCGGACGGACTGGCCAACCTGGCCTCTGGCGGCGTCACCGGCGGCGCACTCGTGATCCTGGGCGAGGACTACGGCGAAGGCTCGTCGATCGTGCAGGAACGCAGCCACGCGTTCGCGATGAAATCGCAAATCTGGTTGCTCGACCCCAGGCCCAACCTGACGTCGATCGTGAAGGCGGTGCGCGATGGATTCGAGTTGTCCGAGGCCAGCCGTACACCGGTGATGCTTGAACTGCGGGTGCGCAGTTGCCATGTGCATGGCAGTTTTGTGACGCGCGAGAACCAGCGCCCGGCATTCAGCCTGAAGACGGCGCTGGAGAATCCGGTGCGCGACACCAACCGCGTCGTCCTGCCACCGGCGTTGTTTATGCACGAGCAAGAAAAGGTTCTTGATCGCTGGCCGGCGGCGGTGCGCTTCATCGAGGAGCGCCAGCTCAACGAGTTCTTCGACGGCGAACTCCAGGACATCGGCATCGTGATGCTCGGCGGCCACTACAACAACGTCCAGCGGGCGTTGATGGCGCACGACATGGCCGACCTGTTCGGCAACAGCCGTATTCCGCTGTATGTGTTGAACGTCACGTATCCGCTGATCGAGTCCGAGGTGTTGCGCTTTTGTACCGGCAAGAAGGCGATTCTGGTGGTCGAGGAAGGGCAGCCCGAATACCACGAGCAGCACATCCATACGATCCTGGGTCGGGCCGGCGTGCGCACCGTCATTCATGGCAAGGACATGTTGCCCAAGGCCGGTGAATACACCGTGAGTGAACTCCAAAGTGGCTTGTCGCTGTTCCTGCAGCGTTACCATCCGCCGGCCCTGGCCAAGGCGATCCCCATGGTGATGCCCACACCCCGGCCGAAGCCGGCCGTGGTCGCTGCGGCGCAGTTGTTGCCAGAGCCCATTGCGGTCACGTCCGCGGCCGCGGCAGCCGCAGCGTCCATGCAAATGAGTGTCAGCGAACTGGCCGGTGTGGTGCCGGGGCGGCCTTCGGGGTTTTGCATCGGTTGCCCCGAGCGGCCGATCTTTTCGGCGTTGACGCTGGCCCAGGACGACCTGGGCATGCACCATATCTCCGGCGATATCGGCTGCCATCTGTTCGCCGCCTTGCCGCCATTCAACCTGGGTGCGACGACCATGGGGTACGGGCTGGGGCCGGCGAGCGCCGCAGCCTTGAGCAACCTGTCCTCCGGCAAGCGGTCGATCGCCATCCTCGGTGATGGGGGCTTCTGGCACAACGGCTTGATCAGCGGCATCGGCAATGCGGTGTTCAACAAGTCCGACGGTGTGATCGTCATCATCGATAACAACTATTCCGCTGCCACCGGCGGACAGGACATCCTGTCCTCGCGCGTGGACAACCCGAACCGCAGCACCAGCCATTCGATCGAAGCCGCGGTGCGGGGTGTCGGCGTTGAATGGGTGCGCACGGTCGACCGCACCTACGATGTCAAACGCATGTTGGCCACCCTCAAAGAGGCATTGACCACCGACTACCAGGGCCCCAAGGTCGTGATCGCCCAAAGCGAGTGCATGCTCAACAAGCAGCGCCGCGTCAAACCCATCGTTGCGGCAGCGGTCAAACGGGGCGATCGGGTGGTGAAGGAGAAGTTCGGGGTCGATGCCGCGGTTTGCAGCGGTGACCATTCATGCATGCGTTTGTCGGGATGCCCGTCGCTCACGCTGAAATCCAGCGGCGATGTGCTCAAGCCCGATCCGGTGGCCCATGTGGACGACGGATGTGTCGCCTGCGGACATTGTGGCGAGGTCGCCGACGCGGCCGTCTTGTGTCCTTCGTTTTACCGCATCGACTGGGTTCGCAATGCCGGTCCCTGGGAGCGGCGGTTCCACGCGTGGCGCTCGGCGATGGTCGGTTGGCTGCAGAGGCGCCAGCAGTCTGCATTGGAGGCTCGCGCCTTGTATCCACAGGAGTCACGATGAGCCGTCTTGTCAAGTTGGGGTCCGACCCCAAGCGTCCGATCACGATCGCGGTTCTCGCCATGGGTGGGCAGGGTGGCGGTGTGCTGGTCGACTGGATCGTCAACCTGGCCGAACACAACGGTTATCTGGCCCAGTCGACGTCGGTTCCGGGCGTTGCGCAAAGGACCGGCTCGACGATCTACTACATCGAACTGTTCTCGCAACAGTTTGCCCAAGCGAAGGGGCAGGCTCCGGTGTTTGCGATGATGCCGGTGCCCGGTGATGTCGATCTGGTGATTGCCTCGGAATTGATGGAAGCCGGGCGCGCGATGCTGCGTGGCCTGGTGACGCCCGATCGCACCACGCTGATCGCCTCCAGTCACCGCGAATTTGCCACTGTCGAGAAGGTGGTCCCGGGCAATGGTATGGCCGACACACAGGCGGTGATGGCATCCGCCCACAAAAATGCGCAGCGATTCCTGCACGACGACATGCAGGCCCTGGCGCGCGACAACGGCAGTGTCATCTCGGCGGCTCTGTTCGGCGCATTGGCAGGCAGCGAAGAATTGCCGTTCGACGATGCGGCCTTCGCGGCAACGATTGAGCGTGCCGGTGTGGGTGTGCAGGGCAGCTTGCGCGCGTTGGGCGCGGGCGCAGCGTCGATTCGCCAACCCCTGCGCGCCGAGGTTGATTCCGTGTCCATGGGTGAACAGGCACGTGCCTTGCCGGCGAAAGCGGCGAGTGCGGCGATGGAGCCATTGCGCCAGCGCATCGTGTCCGAGTTTGCAGCGCCGGTGCATGCGATGCTGGGCGAAGGGCTGCAACGGGTGGTCGAGTTCCAGGACATCCGTTATGGCAACGAATACCTGGATCGCATGGCGGTCATCCACGGCGTGGCGCTACAGGCCGGCGACGCACAGCATGCGTATGTTGCATCCATCGAGGCCGCGCGCTGGGTCGCCGTGGCGATGGCGTATGACGATGTCATCCGGGTCGCCGACCTGAAGACGCGCCTGGATCGAACCCAGCGGGTCCGTTCGGAAATCGGTGCGCAAGCGGGCGATGTGGTGGGGACAACCGAATATTTTCATCCGCGCCTGGAAGAAATATATGGGCTGATGCCGTCGTCCCTGGTGCGACGCATCGAGAGTTTGCCCTGGTTGCGTGGGCAACTGGTCAAACGTATCGGCGAAGGTCGCCGGATACGGCCCCATACCCTTACCGGCCTAGGGATGCTGCGCACCATGGCATCGCTCAGGCGCTGGCGGCGTTCAAGCCAGCGCCATGCGGTCGAGATGAAGCACCTGGAGCATTGGCTGCAGTGCGTGCAAAACCTGCTGCGGGTCGATCACGCCCTGGGGCTGGAGACAATACGTTGCCGGCGCTTGGTCAAGGGGTACAGCGACACCCATGCCCGTGGCAGCAGCAAATTCGACCGGCTGTTGCAGGCCGCGCAGCAACTCAGGAACCAGTCCGGCGCCGGCGCGACATTGGCCACATTACGCGACCTTGCGTTGTCCGATTTTCAGGGCGACAAGCTGGACGCGATGTTGGCGGGCATCAGCCGTGGCATGCCACAGAGCCCGGTGGTCCTTATCCCGGGTAGCGAGGCACCATGAAACACGCAATAAGTTCGGACGGCACGTTCCGTCGCCCCCGCACGATCCGTTTTTCGGATTGCGATCCAGCCGGGATCGTCTTTTATCCTCAGTATTTCGTCATGTTCAACGCTCTGGTGGAAGACTGGGTCGACGAGGGCCTCGGCATCGGCTTCCGTGATCTGATTGTCGATCGGCGGATCGGCATGCCGACGGTCCGGCTGGAGGCCGATTTTCGTGCGGTCAGCCGGATGGGCGATAAGGTACAGCTGTGTTTGAAGGTCGAGCGGCTGGGCACGCGTTCCATCACGCTGCATGCATCGTGTGTCGGAATGGACGGCGAGACCCGCATGCAGATGCAGCAGGTGGTCGTCACGACATCGCTGGTCGATCATCGATCGGTCGACGTTCCACCAGACATGCGCAGCGCGATCGAAGCAAACTTTGTTCCGTCGTCGGTGCGTTGAACACCTGCGCGCCCAGGGCGCTTGGACGCCGGCACTGATTCTTCTGTTTGTGATCGCCAAGTCGCCAGTGTCGACAGCGGGATCGGGTCGATGAGCAAGGCCGATGATGCGACGACGTTACGCGGTTTTGCGCCGCTCTCGGACACCCGCGCCCGGGTGCTGGTGCTGGGCAGCATGCCCGGCACCGCGTCTTTGCGCCTGGGGCAGTATTACGGTCACCCGCGCAACACCTTCTGGCCGATCATGGCTGCGTTGTTCGGGTTCGACGCCGACGCGCCCTATGCAGAGCGCGTGGCGGCACTGCTGGAGCATCGGGTGGCGGTATGGGATGTGCTGGCAGCGTGTGAACGCAAGGGCAGCATGGATGCGGACATCGTGGCAACCAGCATGATGCCCAATGACTTTGCCGACTTCTTTGCCCGCCACCGCGCGATTGTCCGCATCTGCTGCAACGGTGCGGCGGCGCACCGGCTGTCGTGGCTGCTGCTGCAGTGGCGCCCGACGCCCGTAAGCTCAGACCGTCCCGGCCTTGACCTTCAGCCGCCATGCATGGAGCAGCGGCTCGGTATACCCACTGGGCTGCACCAGCCCCTTGAATACCAGATCGCTCGCCGCCTGAAATGCCGCGCCTTGTTGGTTCGTGGCCATCGGCGTGTACAACGCGTCACCGGCGTTCTGCTTGTCGACTACCCTGGCCATGCGTTTGAAGGTCGAGCGGACCTGGGCCTTGGTGACAACCCCGTGGAGCATCCAGTTGGCGATGTGCTGGCTGGAGATGCGCAGTGTGGCGCGGTCTTCCATCAGGGCGACGTTGTGGATGTCGGGCACCTTGGAGCAACCTACGCCCTGGTCGATCCAGCGCACCACGTAACCGAGGATGCCCTGGGCGTTGTTGTCCAGTTCCTGCTGCCTGTCGGCCTCGCTCCATTTGGGTGTCCTGACCACCGGAATGGTCAGCAGGTCGTTCAGGATGGCTTCGCGTTGCTCCGTGGCGTCACCCGCTGCCGCGTCTTTTTCCATTTGCTTTTGCACCTCGGCGACGTTGACCTGGTGGTAATGCAAGGCATGCAGGGTCGCAGCCGTAGGACTGGGCACCCAGGCGGTGTTGGCGCCGGCCTGGGGATGGCCGATCTTCTGGCGCATCATGTCGGCCATCAGGTCGGGCATGGCCCACATGCCCTTGCCGATCTGCGCCTTGCCGCGCAGTCCGCAGGCCAGGCCGACCAGCACGTTGTTCTTCTCGTAGGCCTGGATCCAGGCGCTGGTTTTCATGTCACCCTTGCGCAATACCGGTCCGGCCTGCATGCAGCTGTGCATCTCGTCACCGGTGCGGTCCAGGAAGCCGGTGTTGATGAAGCCGATCCGGCTTGCCGCCGCAGCGATGCAGGCCTTGAGGTTGACGCTGGTGCGGCGCTCCTCGTCCATGATGCCGAGCTTGACGGTGCTGGCCGGCAGGCCGAGCAGCTTCTCGACGCGGCCGAATAATTCATCGGCGAACGCCACCTCGGCGGGGCCGTGCATCTTGGGTTTGACGATGTAGACCGAACCCTTGCGTGAGTTGCGGATGCCTTTCGCGCCATGGCCTTGCAGGTCATGCAATGCGATCGTGGTGGTGACCACCGCGTCCAGGATGCCTTCGGGAATCTCGTGCTGTGCGCCGTCGGCGCTGGTGTACAGGATGGCAGGGTTGGTCATCAGGTGGCCGACGTTGCGCACGAACATCAGCGAGCGACCGTGCAGCGTCACATTTCCGTTGCCGTCGGGTGCGGTGTAGACCCGGTCCGGATTGAGCCCGCGGGTGAAGGTCTTGCCACCCTTGCTCACGTTTTCGGTCAGGTCGCCCTTGAGGATACCCAGCCAGTTGCGGTAGCCCAGCACCTTGTCCTGGGCATCGACCGCCGTCACCGAATCCTCCAGGTCGAGGATGGTGGACAGTGCCGCCTCCAGCACCACGTCGCTCACGCTGGCGGCGTCGATGGCGCCGGTGGGTGTGCCCGGGTCGATGCGGATGTCGATGTGCAGCCCGTTGTGCTGCAGCAGCACCGAGGATGGGCGTGCCGCCTCGCCCTGGTAACCGGTCAGTTGCCGGTTGTTGCGCAATCCGGTGGTCTTGCCGCTTTTGAGCGTCACGACCAGCTTGCCACCGGACACCGCATAGCCAGTCGCGTCGACATGCGAGCCATTCGACAGCGGGGCCGTGCGGTCCAGCACATGGCGGGCGTAGTCGATGACCTTGTCGCCGCGCACCGGGTTGTAGGTCTCGCCTTTGGAGGCGCCGCCGGATTCGTCGATCACGTCGGTGCCATACAAGGCGTCATACAGCGAACCCCAGCGCGCATTCGCGGCGTTGAGCGCGTAACGCGCATTCAGGATCGGCACCACCAGCTGTGGGCCGGCCTGTTGCGCCAGCTCGGCGTCGACATTGCGGGTGGTGGCCTTCACCGCAGCGGGTTCGGGCACCAGGTAACCGATTTTTTCCAGGAACCGGCGGTAGGCTTTCATGTTGCGGACCGGCCCCGGGTAGGTCTGGTGCCAGGTGTCGAGCTCGGTCTGCAGACGTTCGCGCTCGGCCAGCAAGGCCGCGTTTTTCGGCGCCAGGTCGGCCACGATCGCGTCAAAACCCTTCCAGAACGTGGCGCTGTCCACACCGGTGCCGGGCAGGACCTGGGTTTCGATGAAGTCGTGCAGTTCGGTGGCAATGTCCAGGCCGTGTTGTCGGGTGCGTGGTGTGGTCATGGATGGGTCTCCTCGGTTGGCTGAATCAAAAAATTACTGAAAGTGTTCTACAGGAACTTGCGTACGTCGCGCAGGCTGCTGCCGATATGGGTTGGCTGGGTGCCGAGTTCCTCGAACGGCAGCTGGTAACGGTTCACCCACAGGGTCTGGTAACCGTACCAGGTGGCAGCCAAAGCGTCCCAGGCATTGCAGCTGACAAAACCGATCTGGCGCGCGCGCAATCCGGTGGCCTGTTCGCCCAATGCATACGCTTCAGGCGCGGTCTTGTAAAGGCGAACCTGGTCGACACTGATCACGTGATCGAACAGGCCTTCCAGGCCGGCTGATTTGACGGCGAGAAGCAGCATGGCAGGGTCGCCATTGCTCAGGATACCTGTTACCAGGCCAGCATCCTTGAGTTGCTGCAACACCGGGCGATTCTCCGGGAACGCGCTCAGGCTGCGGTACTGGTTCATCAGCCGGTCGATCCGCTTCTCGAAGTCGGGCTTGGTGACACCGTCGGGCACCAGTCGCTTGACTGCATAAACCAGAGCGGCCCTGGTCAGTTCCCAGAACGGGCGATAGTGGGCACCGTGGTTGCTGGTCGTCACCAGGCGCGAATATTCGATCTGTTTGTCCCGCCAGAGTTCGCCCAGCGCCGCGCCTTGGCCCGGATACAGTTGTTCAGCCAACAGTGCGACGCTGTAGACATCGAACAGGGTTCCGTATGCATCAAACAACACGGCCTTGGGTTTTTCCATAGTCCGACTGTATTCCAACCTCGAAGAGCTATTAATTGCCATAAGGTTAGAAAATAAATGACTTCTATTAACCTAATTGCGTTGCCCTCTCAGTGAATTGCGCTTAGTGTGTCGCTGATGGCGGCTGTTGTGCCACGTCGTTGTGTGCGAAGGGGGTGGGACACACGTGGCAACGGTCATATGAGACCGTAAAGCGGGCTTCACCAGGCCGAAAGCCGGTATTCCTTGTCGCCGTCGGGGCACAATGCGCAAGCGGGTACCCGTTCGACCCACATAATAATGAGTGCACGCGTCTTTGCGGCAACATGAAGTAACGCTGGCAGCGGTTCGTGTACAAACAGATGAAAAGGATTCTGGTGCGCGGGCCGGTCGGGGGCCCAGACTCCTGACTGGTTCGCCACACTGCGTTATTGATGTCTGCTCCGTCTTCAATCCCGTTCGACGCCGCCACGCGGGCGTTGGTATTGCGTCATATCGCGGCGATGATCGCGCGCGTGCAGTCGTTTTTCGCCCAGCATCAGGACGAGCATCTGCAACTGCTGCGCGCACATTTCTTTGAACAGGTCGACAGTCGACCGCACACGACCCAGGCACAGAACCTGCGCACCGCCGGTGTGATGCTCGACAAACAGGCGGCGGTCTTCAATCAGGCCTTCCGCGCCGCATTGCGTGAATCGATTGAGGACGAGGTGGAGGCGGTCATGCCGGGCGCCTTGCGCGTTCTGCGTCCAAATATTGACGACGACTTCTCCGGCCCCAGCAGCATGGCGTTGCTCGATGTCGACGAGATCGAGCGCCACCTGCTGGTGGACCGGGTCTCCCAGCGTTTCAACAACAAATACGACGCGCCACTCAATGCATTGACCGTCAGCCTGGGCGCCTTGTTGCGCCAGGAAGAGTTTGCGCTGGTGGACAACCCGTTTCGCCCGGCAAGCCTGATCCGTGCATTTTTGATTGCCTGGCACAGCAGTGCCTTTGACCCGGCGGCAGCCGAAGATTTCGTCTCGGTGCTGGAGCCGCAATGCAGTATCGACTGGACGCCGCTGTACGCAGACCTGGCCGCGATGCTGGTGCGTGCCGGCTATTCTGCCAAGCAGATGCACCGTATCAAACGCACCGCCGGTGGGGACTCGTCCGCTGTGCCGTTGGCCAACGAAGGCGGCATG
>CAJDVP010000228.1_pt1 | contig 12010 bp, 14 predicted proteins | sample 7391311 | NCBI WGS metagenome assembly CAJDVP01 (sample SAMEA7055711, study PRJEB34461) | soil metagenome | biome: terrestrial ecosystem; feature: Peninsula; material: soil | place: Antarctica | collected 2016
CGCGCTCTTGTGGTCGATCGCCTGGCTGGAAACCGCGCCCCGGCGCTGGGACGACATGCTGCGGCGTCTGGTCTATCTGCCGCTGGTATTGCCGTCGGTGGTGTGGGTGGTGGGCATCCATGCGACGACACTTCGCTGGGACATGGATGCGCGCTGGAGCGGCCTGTGGCTGGCACACAGCCTGGCCTGTGTGCCCTACGTGCTGATCACACTTGCGCCGGCCTACGGTGGCTTCGACCCACGTTACCGCGCCATCACCGCCACGCTGGGGCATGGACGGGCGCGGTTCCTGCTGCGGGTCAAATGGCCTTTGTTGCGTCCGGCATTGTGGTCGGCATTCGCAGTCGGTTTTGCGGTGAGTGTTGCGCAGTACCTGACGACGCTGTTCATCGGCGCCGGCCGTTTCGCCACCGTCACAACCGAGGCGGTCACGCTGGCCTCGGGCGCCCAACGTTCATTGACGTCGGCCTACGCGTGGTTGCAGTGGTTGTTGCCGGTGCTGGTGTTCAGCCTGGCGGCATGGCTCGGCCGGCCACGCCGGTTCCGACGCTGAAGTCGGACGCTGGCTGTGCCGGGTTCAGCCGAATCCGCGTGCCAGGGTCTGCGTCAGTTGCGCCGCCGGCACGGCCGCGCAACCGGTGGCGTTCTGGCCCGACCACAAGGACGTGAAATCGGTACGGCCCATCTGTTCGGCCGCCTGACGCAGTGGCGCCAATGCGGCGCTGGCAAAAGGGAAAGCCGGCGCAAGATCTTCGCCGACCTCGCGCATCACGCGATTGACGATGCCCCGCGCGGGACGCCCGGAAAACAGCTTCGTCACCGCAGTATGGCGCGCCGCATCACTTTGCAGTGCGGCGCGGTGCAAAGGTTTGGTGTTGGCCTCCGGGCACAACAGATAGGTGGTACCGACCTGCACACCCGCCGCGCCCAAGGCCATTGCCGCTGCGACACCAGACGCATCGGCAATGCCGCCGGCCGCAATCACCGGCACCCGTACCGCGCGGACCAACTGGCGAACCAGTGCCAGGGTGCCGAGCTGGGTGCTGGTGTCCTCGGTAAGAAACATGCCGCGGTGGCCACCGGCCTCCAGACCTTGCGCGATGATGGCGTCCGCTCCATGCGCCTGCAGCCACAAGGCTTCTTCGACCGTGGTGGCGCTGGATATGACACGGCCACCCCAGCTGCGCACCTGGGCCAGCAGTTCCGCCGAGGGCAGTCCGAAGTGGAAACTGAGCACGGCCGGCTTGAACTGCGCCAGCAGCTCGGCCGCCTCGGCCGAAAACGGCGCACGCGCCGGCGCGGCCACACTTTGCTGCGGATCAAGGCCGTATTCGCGGTAATAAGGCGCCAACGCGTCGCGCCAAGTGGCTTCGCGCTCGGGATCCGCCACGGTTGGCGTATGGCAAAAGAAATTGACGCTGACACAGGCGGACTGAGCCTGGATCCGCTCGAGCGCTGCGCGCAAGGCATCCAGACCGAGCATCGCGCACGGCAAGGAGCCGAGCGCGCCCGCACCGCTGACCGCCAATGCGAGTTCAGTACCTTGCACGCCGGCCATCGGCGCCTGGATCAGGGGGAAACGTACCCCGGGCAAAGTGGTCAGCATGGCTGGCGCAATCGGGCCGTGTGCCGACTAATTGCTGGCCGCGCCGGCGGGTGCGCGGGCGGCGGGTGCGGGAAGACCCAATCGGGTACCGACCGAATGGTCGAGCGCGCGAAGCTTTGGTTCGATCAGGGGTTTGACCTCCGCCACCAGCTTCTCAGTCAGGCTCTTCTGCATCTCGCCGCCGAGTTGCTGAAACTTGCGATTGACCGGCGACTCGATGATCGCGATCAGCTGCTTGAGCTCGTCTTCGGTGAAACGTTCGTCCAGCAAGACACCTATGGTGGAGGGCGCCAGCGCCACCGCACGTTCGCGCACCAATGGCACGGTCTCGTCGACGTATTTCTTCACATCGGCCTGGATCTCCTTTGCCACGGCCTGGCGCTTGTCCGGTGGAATACGCTGCTGCAGGATCGGACCGGCGCGTTGCATCAGCATCTGCGCCGGCTGCTCGGCCATGGCGCGTGCAACCAGTTCGATCGCCGGTTGCTGCAAATGCAACACCTTGGCGACCAGTTCCTTCTTGGCCGGGGTCGATTCCGCGTGGACAACAACACCGACTGCGATCAGCAAGGCGGCGACAAAGACTTTCTTCATGCGGGTTCCTTGAAATGGGTCGGGACATCCCGCGCGCATGGCGCACCCGGCGATTCCCGCGCTTATTATCACCTTCACTTCGCGCGCCACCGACTCGAACCCGACCGAACCCACGCAACACACACCCATGCCATTGAAGGTCCATGTCGAACGGCTGTCCAACGGACAAGGCATTCTGATGCAGAACATGGACCTGCAGGTCGAACCGGGTTCCATCCACACGGTCATGGGCGCCAGCGGTTCAGGCAAATCCAGCCTGTTGGCTGCGATCTGCGGTACCTTGCCAGAGGGTCTGCATTTCCGTGGCACGGTATCGTTGCACGGTCGGCGCATCGACAACCAGCCGACCGAACGCCGTCGGGTCGGCATCCTGTTTCAGGACGACCTGCTGTTTGCGCACATGACGGTGGCGGAAAATCTGCTGTTCGCGGTACCGAGCGGCCCGGCGGCCAGTCGCCGCAGCCGGGTCGCCGCCGGCCTGGCCGACCTGGAACTGAGCGATTTTGCCGACGCCGACCCGGCCACGCTCTCGGGCGGGCAACGCGCGCGGGTGGCGCTGATGCGGGCGCTGCTGGCCGAGCCACAAGCATTGTTGCTGGACGAACCGTTCTCGCGGCTGGACGCCGAGTTGCGCGCCCGGGTTCGCCAGTTCGTGTTCGATCTTGTAAGAATGCGCCAGATTCCCGCACTCATGGTCACGCATGACGAAGCCGATATCGCAGACGCGCAGCAGCTGACGCGCTTGACCTGAATCTCCAAACCACTGCATCACCGTGCTGGACCGCGCCGTCGTCAACCTGATCCGCCCCGCAATTGATCGCCTGGCCGGTATCGCCGCCAGCGCAGGTCTGGGCGCCAACCAGATGACACTGCTCGGTTTTGCCATCGGCATCGGCGCAGCGGTGCTGATCGGCAACGGACTGTTCCTGTGGGGCGCGGCCGCGATCCTGTTGTCACGCTTGTGCGACGGCCTGGACGGAGCAATTGCGCGGCGCACGCGGCCCACCGATGCCGGCGGTTTTCTGGATATCGCGCTGGATTTCGTGTTCTATGCGGCGATTCCGCTGGCGTTTGCGCTGGTCGATCCGGCTCGCAATGCATTGGCAGCCGCGGTGCTGCTGGCTGCGTTCTGCGGCACCATGTCCAGCTTTCTCGCGTTTGCGGTGATCGCAGCCAAACGCGGCATGGACAACCTGACCTGGCCCGACAAATCCTTCTACTTTCTGGGCGGTCTTACCGAAGCCACAGAAACGCTGGCCTGTTTCGTCGCGATGTGTGTCTGGCCGCAGTTGTTCCCTGTGCTGGCCACCGTATATGCCGCGATGTGCCTTGTCACCACCTGCACCCGGATCTGGTGGGGTTGGCGCGCTTTTTCCAGACCCTGAAGCCTGGCAGCGGCTACGGCAGCCTCGATCCCGGCGTGGCCTCCCCCCACTACGATCACATCGAAGTCAGTTCCCATCAGTTACCTCTCACGCCAGCGGAGCCATGAAATCAGCGTAGTTTCACCCTCACGGGTTGCGCACGCAGACCGCACTGGACGTCCCGCCAACGAGCCCCGAGTATATCCTTCGCGGGCCGACGAGTCCGGTAAGCTGACGGGCCTTCGTCTGCTAGACTGCTGCACCGGCAACCCGGCCCGGTAACCTGGTGTCGCTGGGACAAATGCACAAAACCCTCCGACACCCCCGAGCCAAGACTATCAGAACGATTGAACTTTCCTCTTAGCACTCTCTCCCATAGAGTGCTAGTATGTACTAAATGCAGATGTACAGGAGGAAACCATGACCCATCAGAACGTTTTCGCGGCAGTTCCGCGACGACAACGATCTGGCTGCTGCCGGAAAACTGGTGATGTCGCACCTGCGGCTGGTAGTTTCCGTGTCGCGCCAGTATCTGGGTTACGGTCTGCCGCATGGCGATCTGATTCAGGAGGGCAATATCGGCCTGATGAAAGCGGTCAAGCGGTTCGACCCGGATCAGGGGGTGCGGCTGGTCAGTTACGCGCTGCACTGGATCAAGGCCGAAATTCATGAGTACATCCTGAAGAACTGGCGCATGGTCAAGGTCGCCACGACCAAGGCGCAGCGCAAGTTGTTCTTCAATCTGCGCTCGATGAAGCAACGCTTCAAGTCCGACGATGCGGCTGCGCACGCCGGTACCCATCGCGAAACCCTGAACGAAGAGCAGATCGACGCCATGGCGCGGACGCTCAATGTCAAGCGAGAAGAAGTCATCGAGATGGAGACCCGGCTGTCCGGCGGCGACATATTGCTCGATCCGGCACCATCTGACGATGGTGAGCAGGCTTTCGGACCGATTGCTTACCTGACCGACACCAACCATGAACCAACCGCGATGATCGAATCACGACAGCGCGACGTATTGGCCACGGACGGTATCGCGACAGCACTCGGCGCGCTGGACGACCGCAGTCGGCGCATCGTCGAGGAGCGGTGGCTCAATGTAAACGACGACAACTCTGGTGGCATGACGCTGCACGAACTGGCCCGTGCTGGCCGCCTACGCCTGACGGCCCGATCGCGCGGTCAACGCCCAACCGAGCCGCCGGTCGCGCCGCGCGTCATTGGCGGCATGTCTCGCCGCAAATGACGGACAGGATTTAGCTGTCTTGCTTGATCAGCTGGCGCAAATCGCCCGCAAGTGGCTCTATACCCATGCCGTAACGGGTGAACAACCGTAGTTTCCCTTTGGTGTCGTACACATAACTTCCAGCGGAATGGTCCATTGTGTAGCTGGTGTCTGTGCGGCCGTCGACGCGTTTGTAATACACCTTGAAGTCCTTGGCCAGGCTTGCCAGTTGTTCTGGGGAGTTGGGGCGCAATGCAACGAATGAGGGGTCGAAATTGCCGAGGTAGGCCTTGAGCACCTCTGGCGTGTCGCGTTGCGGGTCCACCGTGATGAAGATGGCTTGCAAGCGCTCGCCGTCCTTGCCCAGAAGCTTGCGGATTTCAGCCAGTTCGTTCATTGTGGTCGGGCAGACGTCCGGACATTGGGTGTAACCAAAAAATACCACCACCACCTTGCCCTGGAAATCCTCCAAGGTCCGCAGTTTTCCATCTGCGTCGGGTAGGGAAAAGTCGCGTGCATAGTCGGCACCGGTGACGTCGATGGACACAAACGACGGCTTCTTGTCGAAACAACCCGACAACATGGCAACACTGATCAGCATCAGCAACAAGGCAACCCAGCGGCGGAAATACGAATAGGGGGTCATGGGCGAATAGTGATGGGTGAACATCCGGGTCTCCGGTGAGGTGTTGGTGCCAGAGCAAAAATCGCTGCGCAATTTCTTGGTCTGGCACTCAAGGTCTCAATATACATAGTGGTCCACCAGCAGGGCGACAAACAGCAAGCTCAGGTGGTACAACGAAAAACGGAAGGTACGGCGCGCTAGCGCATCGGAATAGTCTCGCCATAACCAGAACGCATACAGGCAGAACCCGACACTCAGCAAGATCGCCGACACCAGATACAACCACGAACTCATGCCGTAGACAAAGGGCAGCAGACAGGCTGCGAACAACACAAACGTATACAGCAGGATCTGCAGCCGGGTGAACTCGCTGCCATGGGTCACCGGCAACATCGGTAGCCCGGCCTTGCGATAGTCTTCGACACGGTACAGGGCCAAGGCCCAGAAATGGGGGGGCGTCCACAGGAAGATGATCAGGAACAGGATCATCGCCTCCGGGCCCACATTGCCTGTCATCGCAGCCCAGCCGAGCACGGGCGGCATCGCGCCGGAGGCGCCGCCGATCACGATGTTCTGCGGCGTAAGTGGCTTGAGGATGACCGTGTAAATCATCGCATAACCAATGAAGGTGGCAAATGTCAGCCACATCGTCAACGGATTCACCCACCAGTACAACAGCGCCGAACCGCTGGCGCACAAAATGCCACAGAACAGCAGGGTCTGGCGATTGCTCAACTGACCACGTGCGGTCGGGCGCCAGGCGGTGCGTTTCATCTTCGCGTCGATACGCTGTTCGACAATGCAATTGAACGCTGCTGCAGCAGCCGCCACCAACCAGATGCCCAGGCAGGCGACGGCGGCCAGCGCCACCTCCGACCAGGTCGGCACACCTGGGATCGCCAGCACCATGCCGATCAGCGCACAAAACACGATCAGCTGGATCACCCGCGGCTTGGTCAGCGCCAAGAACTGACGCAGCACCGAAACGCCTCGCGTGCCGGTCTGACGGTCGACCTTGGATATCTCGATGGCCACACGCACACCTTGCGCACCGTTTAAGGTAGCTTCCGGTTTTGAAACGGCAGGACGACTCATCGAAGGCTCCCGACTGTCATGGTGCCCATGGCACCCCATCGCGAATGCGCACTGCGACTGGCTGACAAAGTCCAGGTCATCACCACAACCAGCGCCGCGGCGCCGCCGGTATGCAACAAGGCCGCCACCAAGGGCCAGCCCAAGACAACATTGCCCAGACCAGTGGCCAACTGAAGCGCCGCCAGAATAGCAATCCAGCGTGCCTCCCGTTGCAGGCCATCGACTTTCGACAGGCGCCACGCCAATGCGAACAGCACCGTCAGAACCAGGTAGGCCATCAGGCGGTGGGTGTAATGGATTGCGGTCAAACCCGCAAAGCTGACCAGCGCGCCGTCGCCGGTCATGCCCAGGGCACGCCAGACTTCAAAACCCTCATCAAACCGCATTGGCGGCCACCAGCTGCCCTGGCAGGTCGGGAAATCCGAGCAGACCAGAACCGCGTAATTGGTGCTCACCCAGCCACCCAGCGCCACCTGCACTAGCAGCAGCGCCGCAGCCACCAACAAAAATAGCCGGGTGCGCCCATCCACCATCACCGGCGGTGCGCCAGTCACACCCTGGCCTTGCTTTTGCGCCTGTATCGTGAGCAAGGCGAGCAGCAACAAACCGCCGAGCAGGTGCAAGGTCACGATGGCCGGAAATAGTTTCATCGTCACGGTCAAGGCGCCAAATGCCCCTTGCACGCAGACCCACACCAAGGTGATCGTGGGCCACCAGGGATTTACCTGGGACTGGCGTGAGGGGTTACGCCGCCATTGGCGCCACCCAGCCACGGTGAGAATCAGGATCAGCGCGCCGACGCCCGTTGCCATGTACCGGTGCACCATCTCGATCCAGGCCTTGTGGTGGGTGACGGGTCCATCAGGCATGACGGCCTGGGCCGCGTTGATATCGGCTGTGGCACCCACCGGCGAGGCATTGCCGTAACAACCCGGCCAATCCGGGCAACCCAGACCGGAGTCTGAAAGTCGGGTGAATGCGCCGAACAGCACCAGATCGAAAGTCAGGAACAAGGTCAACACGGTGAGCGCACGCAACCAGTGGGCAGGCGACTGGCGGCGCGCGCGCAATTGCAGCCAGCCCAAGGCCACCGCAGCCACGGCCGCACCGGCCAGCAGAATCTGCAGGATCGGCGCGAGATCCACAGGAGCAGTCTCACTCATGCCAGCTTCTCACGCCGGCGGGGTTGCCACGTCATGTCAACGTCCCTCCGTATCCCAGGATGCGCTGGCACGCAGCAGGCGGTCCAGGTCGCGTTTCGCTTTGGCCGCGCCCGCCATGTCCAGATTGGCCGGAAACCGCATCATCCAGTTGCCAAGGGGGTCGACCAGATACAGGTGCTCCGAAACAGCATGGCCCTTGCCAGCCTGCAACCATTGGGTCAACGGTTCCTTGGGCACCCGCAACACGGTCGCGCCCATGAGAGCCGGTTCCAACGCAGCAGGCACAGGCGCCGCGTCATCAATCAGCCAGACCCGATCGACGCGTTCCTTTTCCCTGCCCAGGCTCTCACGCACTTGCCGCTGCACATACAGGTAATGCTGGCAACCTGCATCACAGGCACCGCTTCCGACAGTGACCAGCAACCATTGGCCCTTGAGCGTGCGCAGATTGACCTGGTTGCCGTCGAGCGCCGTGCCGTTCAGGTCGGGCAATGGCTGCTGCGGATCGATCAAGGTGCCGAATACCGACTGGGCGTGCGGTCGTATCACGTAGTACGCCAGGTACGACGCAATCACCGGTGCAGCACACATTGCCAAAACCAGCATCATCTTCCAGCGGCCGACCCGGGTGCGGCGCTCGGTGACGCCGACATCGCCCATGGCGGGCATAGCGTGCACGGTCAAACTCAGAGGTTGGTCATCATGAACCACCCGAGGCAGGTCAGCGGATGAGGAAGAAACGTCGGACAATTTGAAACCAGACAAAAAGAACCATGACCAACCCACTGAGGGTAAACCACTGAAAGGCGTAACCATGATGCATGTCGACGCCGGTGTCGATGGGCGGCCAATCACGCTCCAGGCCGTCCCCCACTGGGCCAGTCTGCAACACGGAAAAGGCTGCCAGCGGTAATCCGGTTTCGAGTGCATAACCGGCCAAGTCGAGATTTTGCCGGATGTTGCCCCGGAGCTGATTCTCGAACTCATAAAGCTTGGCTGGAGACGGGGCAATTCGTCCTTCCACCACCACGTCACCATCCGGGTGCCGTAAAACGGGAAGTGCAGTGCGGTCTTCGAAATTGCGCTGCACCCAGCCGCGCTGGACCATCAGAACCGTGTGCGCGGCGTTGGCAAGTTGCAGCGGCGTCAGGACAAAGAAGCCCTGCTTGCCCTCCATCTGCCGATTGTCCAGATACACCGTGTATCGATGGAGCCAGCGGCCGTTCAGGCTGACGCGGCGGTATATCCGTGCTGCGTCGTCCGTCCCCAATTCGGCCAATGCCTCGGCATCCAGCGGTGGCAATTTGGCGCGGTCCTGGGCCTCCTGCTGCAGCGCTTGTTTCTGCATGGCGCGGGACATCTGCCACGCTCCGAGGTAGAAGGTGAGCGATGCAGCGATCAGGGCGGCGACCGCAATCAACCAGAAACGCGCTGGCAGCCTGGATTTTGTCGCAGGATAATGCTCCACCATGATGTACCTAGTCATCCTCGCCTTCGTGGCCATCATCGGCAGCCTTGGCGCCGCACTTTATTTCATGCTCAAGGGCGGCCGCGAGGGCGAACCCCGCGGCAAACACATGGCCCGAGCCCTCGCATTCCGGGTCGGCTTTTCCATTGTGTTGTTCCTGTGCATGCTGATCGCCTGGAAGCTGGGCTATATCCAGCCTACCGGCATACAGACTGGAAGATGACCGGTCATCGGGCCCCAATCGGCCCGGAAAAAAGGCAACAGAACACCGGCCGCCAAGTGGCCAGGGTTGACCGAACCCGGCACAGACCGTCAGAGCCAATAGACCAGGATATACAGGCCCAGCCAGACCACGTCGACAAAGTGCCAGTACCAGGCTGCACCTTCAAACCCGAAGTGGCGCTGCGGCGTGAAATGACCCTTTTGCAGGCGCAGTGTGATGAACAACAGCATCAACATGCCGATAAACACGTGGAAGCCGTGGAAGCCGGTCAGCATGAAAAAGGTCGATCCGTAGGCACCGGAGCTGAGCTTGAGATTGAGCTCGCTGTAGGCATGGAAATATTCATAGCCCTGCACGCACAGAAAGCTGATGCCAAGCAGGACCGTGATCCACATGAAGGCGATGGTCTTGCTGCGATTTCCAGCCTGCAAGGCATGGTGCGCAATGGTCAGCGTCACGCCCGAACTCAGCAGCAATGCGGTATTGATGGTCGGCAACCAGAATGGGCCAGCCACGCTGGGCCAGACGGCCTTGAAATCAGGCCACAACAATGCGTTGTCCAGGTCTCCGAGAGCCGGAACCGAGTGCATGCGCGCCCACCACAAGGCGGTGAAAAACGCACCAAAGAACATCACCTCGGAGAAGATGAACCAGCTCATGCTCCAGCGGTACGACAGGTCAATCTTGTGGCCATAGGAGCCGCCTTCGCTTTCACGGGCAGCGTCCCGGAACCAGCGGAACAGGGTTACGAACAGCCAGAGCAGGCCGAATATAAACAAATACTCGCCCCAGCCAGCGCCGTTCATCCATTGCGCGCCGCCAAAAAACACGAAAAACAGACCGACTGCCGCCATCATCGGATGGCTGGAGGGCGCAGGGACAAAATAGTACGGCGTCGCGGATTGGGATGGTGAACTCATTTCTGCTCCAGGCTCTCGATTCAATATTCTGTTTGCTTGTTTCCAACGACGGCCACAGCAATCATGCCGCTACCCAACGCACCAACACCATCAATCCGCCGACCAACACGATGACGCCGACAAAACCGGCAATGATCACATGGATCGGGTTGATATGAACGCTCGACTGGTCATGGTCGCGCCGCCTGCGCACACCGAAAAACGCCCAGACAATGGCCTTGGCCGTGTTCCATGCGGACGATGTCGCTGGCGCCTCAACTGCGTTGTCAACCTTCGGGCGGTCCGTCGGTGTCATGCGCCCGCCTTTTTCACCGGGTTGGAACCAGGTGCCGCCGCCGTAGAACCAGGTGCAGGCGGCACCGCACCGCCCACTTCGAAGAAGGTATACGACAAGGTTATCGTTTTCACGTCGCTGGATATCTTGGGATCGATCACGAAAACTACCGGCCAAGACTTCTTTTCACCCGGATCGAGTGTGTACTGGTTGAAGCAGAAACACTCGAGCTTGTTGAAATGGGGGCCCGCCTGGCGTGGCGCATAACTCGGGATTGCCTGCGCGGACATGCGTCGATCCTGGGCATTCTGGAACTCGTAGACCACAGTCGCCATTTCGCCGGGATGTACCTTCATCGAACGCTTTTCCGGCTTGAACGTCCAGGGCCCACGCGCGTTGGCGTCGAACTCGACCGTGATGGTACGGCTGGTGTCCACCTGGCTGTTTGCTGCAACGCTGGATGTTGCGCCGGGAATATTGCGATCGACCAACGCCAATACATTGATACCGGTGATATTGCAGATCGCGTTGTAAAGAGGGACCAGGGCATAACCGAATGCCGCCATGACCAGGGTCACGACCAGCAATTTGCGGGCCATGGTCAGATTCTGGTAACGCTCGCGCATGACTCAGCCCTTGAACCAGGCGATCTTGACAAAGATGCCGATCATGAAGACCGCTGCCACCGACGCCAGGATCAGCGCCAGTCGCAGGTTTGCTTTCTTCTGTTCAGGGCTCATGTCGTATTCGCGCAAGGTCTGCCAGTCATCAGCCGATCACGCGGGTCGCGGTAGCGTCCAGCTTGGGCGGATTCTCGAAGGTATGGAACGGCGCCGGCGACGGCACTTCCCACTCCAGGCCTTCAGCGCCTTCCCAGGGTTTCTGGGGCGCCTTCTCGCCCTTGCCCATCATGCAGGGCAGGACAACAGCGAAGAGAAAATAGACTTGGGCCAGGCCGAATCCGAAGGCGCCGATCGTGGCCACCGCGTTGAAATCGGCGAACTGCATCGGGTAATCCGCATACCGACGCGGCATACCGGCGAGCCCCAGGAAGTGCATCGGGAAGAAAGCAATGTTGAACGAGATCAGCGACCACCAGAAGTGGATCTTGCCGCGTGTTTCGTTGTACATCACTCCAGTCCATTTGGGCGACCAGTAGTAAAACCCGGCAAACATGGCGTACAAGGACCCCGCCACCAGCACATAGTGGAAATGCGCAACGACGTAATAAGTGTCCTGCACCTGGATGTCGACCGGCGCCACCGCCAGGATCAGACCGGTGAAACCGCCGATCATGAACACGAAGATGAACCCGACGGCGAACAACATCGGCGTCTCGAAAGTCATCGAACCCTGCCACATGGTGGCCACCCAGTTGAAGATCTTGACACCCGTGGGCACTCCGATGAGCATCGTCGCGTACATGAAGAAGAGTTGCCCGGTAACCGGC
>CAJDVP010000154.1_pt1 | contig 11920 bp, 10 predicted proteins | sample 7391311 | NCBI WGS metagenome assembly CAJDVP01 (sample SAMEA7055711, study PRJEB34461) | soil metagenome | biome: terrestrial ecosystem; feature: Peninsula; material: soil | place: Antarctica | collected 2016
ATCATGGCGGTCATGGTGTGTTCTTTCGGTTCGCGCCCCAATCGGGCAGCAGGCACAAGCGCCTGTTTCGCCATTGTGGGCAAGCCGGGGGAACAGCGCCATCCGATCAAGGGCCTGCGGTGCGTGGGACTCCGGCGCGCCAGACGCGTCGCGATGTCCTACGCAGCGTCACAGGGTTGCAGCAGACCGAACCAGCAATGTTCGGCGGGCGCAGACGCCACCCACCAGCAGGAAGCCAGCCAGAAACAAGGCCCAGGTTGCGGGTTCAGGCACAGAAGCGGCAATCAGCACCACTTTGCCATTGATACCCATCGCATAGATATTGCCAAAGCCATCTTCGCCAAAGGAGCTGAGCTGGTTGGGACCAAAAGGCGTACCCAGTTCAGCTGTGCGTTCGGTGAGATCGGTTGGGTTGCCAGCGTCGTTTCGGATGGTGAAGATGCGCCCGGTCACAAAGTCACCAAAGAAATAGCTGCCGTCCAGACCGGGCTCACCGGTACCGTGGTAAACGTAACCGCCGATGATGGATTGACCGATGGTCCCATGGGCATAGTCGAAGAACGGATCTATCGCCCCCGCGGGTGCTGCATCGGGCACTGCGGGGTTGTCCGCAGTACCTTCCCGGGCACGCCATCCGTAGTTGCGGCCACCGGGCGTGCCCTGCAATTCCAGATTGATCTCTTCCCGCGCGCTCTGCCCGACGTCAGCAATCCAGAAATCACCGCTCAATCGGTCGAAGCTGTTGCGATAGGGATTGCGCAGGCCATACGCCCAGATTTCGTCGTTGCCGGCGCCACCGACAAATGGATTGTCGGCTGGCACTGTGTAACCACCGCCGGCGGTCGGCGTGACGCGCAGGATCTTGCCCAGATTGTTCGTCAGGTTCTGCGCCACGTTGTCCGGATCATTGCCGCTGCCTCCGTCTCCGGTGGCGATGTACAGGTTGCCGGGATCAGAACTGCGAAATCCGATCCAGCCAGCCTTGTGATTGTTCCGGCTCGGGGGTTGCGCCACCGAGAGCACCTGCTGCTCCGTCGCCGCATCTACGCTGCCGACACCGGCCGACGGCGCGGCGAATGACGAGACAACCGTATTGAGATTGTTGTCAATGTAGTTCACGTAAAAGCGGCGGTTGCTGGCAAAGTCCGGATCAAAGGCGAGACCCAGCAAGCCGCGTTCGCCGTCGCTGTTGACCAACGCGGAGATATCCAGGAAGGTCGACTGCATTCCGTTGTCGAGCAACTTGATGCGCCCTGCCTTCTCGACAACGAACAACCGCGTGTCACCTGCCGGAGCTGTCAGGTACACCGGTGTCACGAATTGCGGCAAAGGTTGCGATTGCAAAGCCAGCGCAGCCAGAGGCGACGTGGCCAAGACTGCTGCGGTGATGGTGATGAGTCGGCGCATTTTTCGTACTCCCTTGAGAAAACAGCCGATGACCGGCGCATCCAGTCTGTCCCCTGAGCGTTAAGGCGTCAAGGGACCGTTTGCACCTGCTCACCGCGCGTCGCTCAGTCCGATACAGACTCGCCAGATTGCTGCATCGCCCACATCTGCGCATACCGCCCCTGGGCTGCGAGCAGTTGCGGGTGCGAGCCCCGCTCGACAATCTGCCCACCGTCCATTACCAGTATCTCGTGCGCATCGACCACGGTCGAGAGGCGGTGCGCGATCACCAGCGTGGTCTTGCCACGCGCCACCAACCTGAGCTCGGCCTGTATCGCACGTTCGTTGGCCGAGTCCAGGGCGCTGGTGGCCTCGTCGAAGATCAGGATTGGCGGGTTCTTCAGCAAGGTGCGGGCAATCGCCACGCGTTGTTTCTCACCGCCGGAGAGTTTCAGGCCGCGTTCACCCACCGTGGCCTGATATCCCGCCGGCGTGCTGACGATGAAGTTGTGAATATGCGCCGCGCGCGCCGCCGCCTCCACCTGTTGCTGGCTGGCGCCCGGGTTGCCGTAAGCGATGTTGTAGGCGATGGAGTCGTTGAACAAGACCGTGTCCTGCGGCACGATACCGATCGCGCGACGCAGGCTGGACTGCGTGACGGCGCGAATGTCCTGGCTGTCGATCGTGATGCGGCCCTGCTGCACGTCGTAAAAGCGATACAACAAGCGCGCCAGCGTCGACTTGCCCGCGCCAGAGGGCCCGACCACGGCCACGATCTTGCCGGCGGGGATCTCGAACGAGACGTCGTTCAGGATCGTGCGCCGGGCCGCCGTATCTCCCGGCTTGCCGCTGTCATAGGCGAACGACACCTGCTCGAAACGCACCGTGGGCGGCCCGTCGATACGCAGGGGTTTTGCATCCGGCAGATCGGCGATCTCGCGCTCCTGCTCCATAAGGCGGAACATCTTTTCCAGATCGGTCAGGCTTTGCTTGATCTCGCGGTACAGCGTGCCCAGGAAGCCGAGCGGAATGTAGAGCTGGATCATGAAGGCGTTGACCATCACCAGGTCGCCCAGCGTCATGCGGCCGTCCACCACACCTTGTGTCGCGCGATACAACATGGCCACCAGAGAGCCCGCAATGATCAGCTGTTGGCCGGTATTGAGCAGGCTCAGCGAACTCTGGCTCTTGATGGCGGCCTTGCGATAGCGCCTGAGGCTTTCGTCATACCGCTGCGCCTCGAATTCCTCGTTGTTGAAATATTTGACGGTCTCGTAGTTCAGCAAGGAATCAATGGCATGGCTGTGCGCCGTAGAGTCGAGTTCGTTCATCTGGCGCCGGAACTGGGTGCGCCATTGGGTCACGGTGACTGTGTAGGTGATGTAGATCACCAGCGCGATGATGGTGATCCAGGCAAACCAGATGTCGAACTTCACCGCCAGCACCGTCAATACCAGTGTTACCTCGATCAGAGTAGGGCCGATGCTGTAGAGCGAATACGAGATCAGCGAATGCACGCCGCGGGTGCCGCGCTCGATGTCGCGCGTCATGCCGCCGGTTTGCCGGTCCAGATGGAAACGCAGGCTCAGCGCATGCAGGTGGCGAAACACCTGCAGCGAAATCGAGCGCGCCGCGCCTTCGGTGGCCTTGGCAAATACCAGCTCGCGCAACTCGGTGAACACCGTATTGGACACGCGGAGCAGACCATAAGCGAACAACAGCGCAACCGGAACCACCAGCACCGCCTGCACCAACTCGCTGGAACTGGCTTGCCCCAGGCTGCGCCCACCATTCGGGCTCAGGCCATCGACCAGCTGCTTGAGCAGCAGTGGCACACCGACGTTGGCCAACTTGGCCCCGATCATGAAACTCAAGGCAATCGCGACGCGCCACTTGTATTGCCACAGATACGGGAGCAGTCGGGCCAGCGTCGACCAGTCCGACCGTCGTGGGTCGGATGCATCGGGGGTCGGGATCCCCACGCTGGGCGGGCTGAGTTGGGCGGCACGGCGCATGAGGGACAATCCGGGTTTTCAACAATCTGGTGGACTTGACGGACGCAACACGGTATACCGTACGCCCGCCCCACCGATCAGGAACCGATTGTGACCGTCCCCAGCGACTCAGGCTCACCCAGGGTCATCCTGCCCACCGACAAGGAGTTGGTGCTCAAGGTGATACCCATGCCAGCCGACAGCAATGCCAATGGCGACATCTTCGGCGGCTGGGTCATGGCCCAGGTCGACCTGGCCGGCTCAGTGATTCCGGCGCGCCACGCACAAGGCCGCATGGCCACCGTGGCGGTCAACCAGTTCATCTTCAAGCAGCCGGTACGGGTGGGCGACCTCCTGTCGTTTTATGCCTCCCTGACCCGGATCGGGCGCACCTCGATCACGGTGCAGGTCGAGGTGTACGCAGAGCAGATCCGCACCCAGGGCACCTACGTCAAAGTGACTGAAGCCTCCGTGACGTATGTGGCGATCGACGATGCGGGGCGACCACGCCCGTTGCCGGTGCCCGGCGCGCCCGCGGGCTAGAACTTCCCGTGTCGGCCAACGCCGGCCGCAAACCGGGCCGCACCATCAAGTGCGTCGTCCAGACAGCCCTTGCCGCGTTCCCACTCCTGGTGCAGCGCCTGGCGCAGCGGCAGATCCCATTGCGCGTAGGCGCTAGAGCGGTCGGCCAGCATCGTGGCCTGCGGGAACGCTGCCAGTTGGCGCGCCAGTTCCATAGCCGCCGGCAGTGACGCCCCGGTGGGCACCACCCGGTTGCACAACCCCATCTGCAGCGCCTCTGGCGCCTCGACCTTGCGGCCGGTGAGAATCAGGTCCATGGCATGGCCCATGCCGATCAGCCGAGGCAATCGCACGGTGCCCCCATCGATCAACGGCACGCCAAAACGCCGGCAATAGATGCCGAAATACGCATCCTGTTCCATCACCCGCATGTCGCACCACAAAGCCAGTTCCATGCCGCCGGCGACTGCCGCACCACTGACGGCGGCGATGACCGGTTTGGACAACAGCAGACGCGAGGGGCCCATCAGGCCTTGCACCGCTGCCGTGTCGTGAGGATCGAAATCGAAACGTGCCACCAATGCCTGCGCGGCGTCAGGCGACTGCGAATGCGCTTGCGCGCCGGAGTGCAAGTCCCAACCGGCACAGAAGTGGCCATGGTCGCCATGGAACACCGCGATAAGGGCGGTGGGGTCGGCGTCGAAGGCCTGGAAGGCGTTGTACAGGGCCACGGCGGTGTCGGCGTCCACTGCGTTGCGCACATCCGGGCGTCGCAGCGTAACGACGGTCACCGGCCCCACATGTTGAATTTGCACGGAATCGACCATGGCCGCCATTTAACCGGCCCGGATGGTGGTGGCCTATCGGGGACAACCCTCACCGCGATCCGAGACAAAGCCGCTATAAACAGCGCAAGAGAATATAGAGGGAGACTGCGTGCTTTTATTGCAACTGTTGATCAGTGGCATCGCCCAGGGCTGCATTTACGGACTGATCGCCTTGGGTCTGGTACTGATCTACAAGGGCACGGAGACCGTCAGCTTTGCCCAGGGTGACCTGATGATGCTTGGCGCGTTCGGCGGTCTTGCGTGCATGACGCTGCTCGAATTCCCCTTCTGGTTGTCGGTGATCTGCGCCGTCGCCGGTATGGGACTGGTCGGCGTCTTGCTCGAACGCATCGTGATCCGGCCGATCCTGGGTCAGCCCGCGTTTTCCATCGTGATGCTGACCATCGGCATCGGTTATGTCGCTCGGGGCGCAATCACCATGATCCCGCAGATCGGCACCGATACACACACGCTGCCCGTTCCTTACAAGGACGAGATCTGGCGTGTGGGCACACTGGTGCTCAACGTCGAGCAAATGGTCGTGATCGCGGCCACCGCGGTTTTGTGTGGTTTGTTGTTTGCGTTGTTCCGCTACAGCAAGGTCGGCATCGCGATGCAGGCCACGTCGCAGAACCAGCTCGCTGCCTATTACATGGGCATACCGGTGAAACGCATCAATGGCCTGGTCTGGGGCCTGGCCGCTGCGGTGGCGGCGATCGCCGGGCTGCTGCTCGCGCCGATCACCTTCATTCACGCCAACATGGGATTCATCGGGCTGAAGGCCTTTCCGGCTGCGGTGGTGGGCGGCTTCAGCAGCTTGCCGGGCGCCATCGTCGGAGGGTTGATCATCGGCATCGTCGAGTCGCTGGCGGGCTTTTACGCACCGGCCGGTATCAAGGACATCGCACCCTACGTGGTGGTGTTGATCATGCTGATGGTCAAACCGAACGGGATTTTCGGCGAAAAGCTGAGTAAAAAAGTGTAGGTATGTGGCCCCCACGTTCGTCCACTTCGTGTGACTCTCTGCCCCCCAAGGGGGCTAACTTTCCTTGGGGCGGCCCTGCGGAAAATTGCCCTTCACACAAAGTGGGAAGTTGACATGCGATTCATCTTCAAGACCGACTACGCGCAGGACATCCGGCTTATCAAGCATGGTGGCCACACCTTCTGGTATGGCCTGCTGCTGCTGGCCCTGGTCGCGGCGCCGTGGGTGATCGACGAATACTGGGTGGCCCAGCTGACCTTCATCCTGATCTACAGCATTGCCGCCCTGGGCCTGATGTTGCTGGCCGGCTTCACCGGGCAGATCTCGATCGGGCATGCGGCGTTCCTGGGGGTCGGCGCCTACACCCAGGCGGTGTTCACCAATATGGGTGTTCCATTTCCGATCGCACTGGCGTTGGCGGCCAGTCTCGCCGCTGCGGTGGGCGTTGTCGTCGCCCTGCCGGCCTTGCGCGTCAAGGGCATCTACCTGGCGATTGCCACCATCGCATTCGGGTTCATCGTCGAAGAAGGATTTGCGCGCTGGGAATCGGTCACTGGCGGCAATTCGGGCATGAGCGTCAAGTCGCCCAACCTGTTTGGCTGGGAACTCAGCTCCGGCGCCGAGTTTTACCTGTTGTGCCTGGTGATCACGGTCCTGGCCACACTGGGCATCCTCAATCTGCTGCGCTCCTCTACCGGTCGTGCGTTCGTGGCCATTCGCGATTCGGAGATCTCGGCCCAGAGCATGGGCATCAATCTGGCGCGGTACAAGACCCTGTCGTTCGCGATTTCCGCCGCGTTGGCGGGTGTTGCCGGCGCACTGTATGCCCACAAGATGCGGTTCATCTCGCCGGACCAGTTCAACATCATCCAGTCGATCGACCTGCTGTTAATGGTGGTCATCGGTGGCCTGGGGTCGGTGCATGGTGCCTTCCTGGGCGCAATCTTCCTGATCTCGATGCCGCAGGTGATCACACAGACCAAGGGCTATCTGCCCGACTTCATCGGCCAGGCGCCAGGATTGCAGGTTCTCGTCTACGGCCTGGTGCTGATCGCCTTCGTGATGTTCGAGCCGTTGGGCATCTACGGCCGCTGGCTCAAAGTCCGCACCTATCTGCAGATCTTCCCGTTCTACCGCAAAGGCATGTTCAAGCGCCAAAAGTCGTTCCAGAAGTCGGACCGTCTGCGATGACAGAGCCGCTGCTTTCCGCGAAGGACCTGACCGTGCGTTTCGGTGGCGTGCTGGCGGTCGACAAGGTCAGCTTTGACGTACGGCCTGGGGAGGTGTTCACGCTGATCGGCCCCAACGGCGCCGACCCATCCGGCACACGACATTGCCGCGCTGGGCATTGCGCGCACCTTCCAGAACATCGAGTTGTTCGAACACGCCTCGGTGCTGCACAACCTGCTGATCGGTGGCCACACGCACCGCAAGACCGGGTTCTGGAGCGAACTCTTTTTCACTCGCAAAACCATGGCGGCGGAAATCGAAGCACGCGAAAAGGCCGAGCGCGTGATCGACTTTCTCGACCTGCAGCACCACCGCGACGCAATGGTTGCCGGCTTGCCCTACGGAGTGCGCAAGGTGGTCGAACTCGGCCGCGCCTTGTGTACCGAGCCCACGCTGCTGTTGCTCGATGAGCCATCGTCAGGGCTGAACGTCGAGGAAACCGACGACATGGCCTTCTGGATCGCCGACATAAAGAATGAACTGGGCATCACCGTGCTGATGGTCGAACACGACATGTCGCTGGTATCCAAGGTGTCGGACCGGGTGGTGGCAATGAACCAGGGCGCGGTGCTGGCCACCGGCACGCCACGCGAGGTGCAGAACGACCCCGGCGTGATCGAAGCCTACCTCGGCTCGATCGACGATGTGTCGTCGCTCAGGAGGGGATCATGAGCGCCGCCGGGCCGTCCCAAGGCGCGATGGCCCCCTCGGGGCTGAGCCCTGCGGCTCCGACTCTGCCTGCGCAGAGGCGGACAGGACGAAGGGCCGTGGCCTCTGGCCGAGGCACGTACAGTGAGTTACACGTAGTGACGAACGTGGGGGCCCCATCATGACTGGCATGCCCGTGCCAGTGAGCGACCAGCCGGTCCTCCGGTTGCTCAACGTCGAGAGCGCCTACGGTCCGATTCGTGCCATCCGTGGCGTCAGCCTGCAGGTGCGCAGGGGCGAGATTGCCACCGTCCTGGGCTCCAATGGTGCCGGCAAGACCACGATCCTCAAGACGATCTCGGGCATCATCGATCCGCGCAAGGGTTCGATCGAATTCAAGGGCCAGGACATCACTGCCAAAGACCCGGCTTTCATCGTGCAGCAGGGCCTGTCGCATGTGCCCGAAGGCCGCGAGGTGTTTCCGCTACTGAGCGTGCGCGACAACCTGCTCATGGGTGCCTACACCCGCAGCGATTCGGACGGCGTGGCTCGGGATATCGAGGCGGTGTACGCCTATTTCCCGATCCTCAAGGAACGCGCCAGCCAGGACGCCGGCCTGCTCTCGGGCGGTCAGCAGCAGATGTTGTCGATCTCGCGCGCGCTGATGGCGCAGCCGGACCTGATCCTGCTCGACGAACCCAGTCTGGGCCTCTCGCCCAAGTTGACCAAGGAAATCTTCGAGATCGTCGTGCGCATCAATCGGGAGCGCGGAACAACGATCCTGCTGGTGGAGCAAAACGCAAACATGGCGCTGAACGCATCCGACTACGGCTATGTGCTGGAAAACGGCCGCATCGTGATGGAAGACACCTGCGCCCGGCTGCGCGAGAAGGACGACATCAAGGAGTTCTACCTCGGCATGAAGGAAGAAGGTCAGCGCGCGGAACGGCGCTGGAAGAAGAAGAAGAACTGGAGATGAAAGTGACGCAGACACTTTTGCCGAGCGCCGCCGGGCCGCCCCAAGGCGCGAGCGCCCCCGCGGGGCTGAGCCCTGCGGCTCCGACTCTGCCCGCGCAGAGCCGGACAGGGCGAAGGGCCGTGGCCTCTGGCCGAGGCACGTACAGCGAAGGACACGCAGTGACGAGCGTGGGGGTCATATCTTGAATCAACTCTGGGACTTGAGCCATATCCAGCCCAGCACCGAGATCGTGGTGCAAGGCGAAACCGTTCCGCAGGTTTTCTGGAACGCGGTGGACAAGCGCGGACCGCTGGTCTGGCTACGTCAGAAACATCTGGGCATCTGGCGCAGCTGGACCTGGAACGAGACCGCCACCGCGGTGCGCGAGATTGCCGGCGGTCTGATGGCGCTGGGCCTGCAGCCGGGCGATACCGCCGCGATCCTGTCCAACACGGTTGTCGAATGGGTGTTGATCGACCTGGCCATTCTGTGCTGCGGCGGGGTGTCCAATGGCATCTACCCCACCGATGCGCCGACCCAGGTGCACTACCTGTGTGAGGACTCGCGCACCACGGTGCTCTTCGTCGAGGATGACGAACAACTCGACAAGACGCTTGCGGTACGTGACCAGTTGCCGCTGCTCGGCAAGATCGTCGTGATCGACATGGATGGGCTGCACAACCTGGATGATCCGGGCGTGATCAGCCTCGATGCCTTGCGCGATCTGGGCCGCAAGTACAACACGCAGCATTCCGACGAACTCATGCAGCGCTCGCGTGCGGTTCAGCCGGCTGACCTGGCGATTCTGGTCTACACCTCGGGCACGACCGGCAAATCCAAGGGGGCGATGCACCTGCACAGCGGTCTGGTCCACGCGATGCGCGGCTACAGCTCGCTGGTGCAGCAGGGCGAGAGCGACGAACGCATGTGTTTTCTGCCGCTGTGCCATATCGCCGAGCGTATGGGCGGTGAGTACCACGCGCTGTATACCGGCGCCCGGCTGAACTTCGTCGAGAACCCGGAAACCATTCCCGAAAACGTGCGCGAGATCGCACCCACGGTGTTCGTGGCCGTGCCGCGGGTCTGGGAGAAGTTCTACTCCAGCGTGCTGATCGCCGTGAAGGAAGCGAGCAAATTGCAGCAGGCGGTATATGCCTGGGGCATCGGCGTGGGCGCGCGGATCGCCGACCGGGTGCTGGCGCAGCAACCGGTGGGCATGTGGCTGAAGTTGCAGTACACGGTGGCGGGTTGGCTCGCACTGAACAACGTGCGCAAGATGATCGGCATCCACCGATCGCGCGTGCTTTTCACCGGCGCGGCGCCGATTTCAGCCGATCTCATCAAGTGGTATCTGGCGCTGGGCGTGCCGATGCTCGAGGTCTGGGGCATGACCGAAACCTGTGGCGGCTCCAGCGGTGTGCCGGCCAGCCGCATGAAACCGGGCAGCATCGGGCCGGCAGCCCCGTTCAACGAGATGAAGATCGACCCGGCCACCGGAGAGATCCTGGTGCGCGGCAAGAACGTGTTTGCCGGTTACCTGAACCTGCCCGAAAAGACCGCTGAAACCATTGACGCAGACGGATGGATGCATACTGGCGACGTGGGCACGATGGATGCGGACGGTTATTTCACGATCACCGACCGGATGAAGGACATCATCATCACTGCCGGCGGCAAGAACATCACGCCCAGCGAACTGGAAAACGACCTGAAGTTCTCACCCTACATCACCGATGCGGTGGTGATCGGCGACAAACGGCCCTACCTGACGGCGATCGTCATGATCGACCAGGACAACGTCGAAAAATACGCGCAGGACAACGATGTGCCGTTTTCCAACTACGCCAGTCTGACCCGGTCCGAAGCAGTACAGAATCTGATCCAGGCCGAGATCGACCGGGTGAACAAGAAGTTCGCGCGTGTCGAGCAGATCAAGAAATTCTTCCTGCTCGATACGCAACTCAGTGCCGAGGACGAAGAACTCACGCCCACCATGAAGCTCAAGCGCAAGCTGGTGGAAAAGAAATACCAACCTCAGATCGAGGCCATGTATGGTTAACCATGAAAGGGAACTCACCATGAAATTCAAGTCAACCGCCATTTTGGCGGCGTTAGCGCTGGTCGCATTCGGGGCCCAGGCCCAGAAGGCATCACAAGGCGTATCCAAGGACGAGATCGTGCTCGGCTCGATCCAGGACCTGTCCGGCCCGATCGCCGGCTTCGGCAAGCAAGTCCGGTTTGGCATGATGCTGCGCGTGGACGAGATCAACGAACAAGGCGGCATCAACGGCCGCAAGGTCAGGCTGATCGTCGAAGACTCGGCCTATGACCCGAAAAAGGCGGTGCTGGCAGCGCAGAAGCTGGTCAACCAGGACAAGATTTTCATGATGGTCGGCCACATCGGCACGGCGCACAACATGGCGGCGATGCCGATCCAGTTCGAGAAAAACGTCATCAACTTTTTCCCGGTCACTGCAGCGCGTGAGATGTATGAGCCATTCAACCGGCTGAAATACGCTTACGCCGCCCCGTACTATGACCAGATACGCCAGGCAGCGCCCAAACTGGCCAAGGAGAAAGGCGCCCAAAAGGTCTGCACCATTTACCAGGACGACGAATTTGGCCTGGAAGTCAAGCGCGGAGGCGAGGATGGACTCAAGGCCGCTGGCATGAAGTTCGTCGAAGAAACCACCTTCAAGCGCGGCGCCACCGACTTCTCGTCGCAGGTCCAGAAGATGCAGGCTGCCGGTTGCGACATGATCGTGATGGGCACCCTCATCCGCGAAACCATCGGCACGATAGCCACCGCCCGCAAGCTCGGCTACAACCCGGTCTTCCTGGGCTCCCAGGGTGCTTACACCGACCTGATCCACAAACTCGGCGGCCCGGCGATGAATGGCTTTTATGCCACGATGTCGTTTCAGAACCCCTACCTCGATTCATCCTCGCAGCCGGTGCGTTTCTGGGCCACCAAATACAAGACCAAGTTCAATGAAGATCCCGCTGTGTTCTCGATCTACGGCTACACCCTCGTCGATGCCTTCGCCAAGGCCGCCAGCAAAGCGGGTGCCAACCTGAACACCGACAGCTTCATCAAGGTGATGGACACGATGGTGATCGAGCCCGACATGTTTGGCGGCCCCAAGCAGACCTTCTCGCCGACCAAGCACCTGGGCAGTGATGCTTCGCGGCTGTCACAGATCGTCGATGGCAAATGGAAAGTGGTGTCGGACTACTTCAACTGAAGCCGGTCCAACCGGTCTGACAAAGCCGCCTTCGGGCGGCTTTTTTGAGGGTCAGGCCTATTTTGAGGGTCAGATACCGTCTTGAAAGTCAAGCCCGATACGATTGAAAGTGGCATCAAAGGGTT
>CAJDVP010000224.1_pt1 | contig 11786 bp, 10 predicted proteins | sample 7391311 | NCBI WGS metagenome assembly CAJDVP01 (sample SAMEA7055711, study PRJEB34461) | soil metagenome | biome: terrestrial ecosystem; feature: Peninsula; material: soil | place: Antarctica | collected 2016
CTGGATGTCGCCACGTGCATAAGGCCAGATTCCGGCCAGGGTGCGGAACAAGGTCGACTTGCCGCTGCCGGACGGGCCTTGCAGCAGCACATGGTCACCTGCTGCCACCTGCAGCGTGGCGTTCGCCAGCAGCGGCGTACCGTTGGGCAAGGTGACGTCCAGACCGCGTGCTGCAAGCGCATCGCCATCGATCATCTGCAGCCGCTGGTTGATGACTTCGGCCGATGCGATGGCCTCGTCGAAACCGGTCAGGCGGTCGGTGGTGGCGCGCCAGGCTGCCAGAGTGCTGTAGTTGTCGACGAACCAGCTAAGTGAATCCTGCACCTGACCAAACGCCGAGTTGATTTGCATCAGGCCACCCAGGTCGATGGCGCCGCTGAAGTAACGCGGTGCGGCGATGATCATCGGAAAGATCACGGCCGCCTGACCGAAGAAGCTGGTGAACCAGATCAGGCTCTTTTGCGCCTTGATCAGCGCCAGGTAGTTGGACAGCACCCCAACGAAGCGATTGCCCAGGAGTTGCTTTTCGACGGTCTGCCCGCGGTCGAGCGCGATCGCTTCGCTGTATTCGCGCACCCGCACCATGTGGTGGCGAAAGTCCGCTTCGCGCCGCTGTTGTTCGTAGTTGAGTTTGATCTGGCGCCGGCCGATGTAGTGTGTCAACACGCTGCCCACCAGGCAATACAGGACCGCCATCCAGACCATGAAACCCGGTATGGTCACCGCCTCGCCGGCCACCTGGAAGCTGAAGGCACCCGACAGGCCCCACAAGATTCCGACAAAACTCACCAGCGTGACGCTGGCGTTGAGCACGCCCATGCTCAGTCCGACGGTTTGCCCGGTGAACTGGTTGACGTCTTCCGATATACGCTGGTCGGGGTTGTCGGCGTTGATGCCGTTCGCGCTGGCGAACCGCGACAACTCCATCCGGTAGAACGCGTCGCCGCCGAGCCAGCGTCCGAGGTAATACCCGGTCATCCAGCGGCGCCACTCCAATTGCAGCAATTGCGTCAGGTAGAAGCGGTATACGGCAATGATGATCGCGATGAAGGCCAGGTAGCTGAAGCGCCCGATCTGGTGCCAGAACTCCGGCTGGTTTTTTACCTGTAGCGCCGAATAGAACAGCTTGTACCAATCATTGAACAACACCGCCATATAGACCGAACCCAGGTTCAGCGCGATGATGGCTGCCAACAGCCCGCGGGCGCGCCACTTTTGCTCGGAATGGAAATACGGCGCCGACAGGCGCCGCACCCGATTCAAGAATGCCCTGAAATCGGCGAGTTTGTCGTGCATGCCCATGGTGTGGACCTCGTCAAGCAAAAAACCTGCAAGCCCGGCTCAAGCGGGAGGATTGGCAATCCCGCTGGCCACGTGTCCGGATGGAACATGGCGCGCCGCGGACTCGATATGGCCGGTTTGGTCGTCAAAGAAGAAATCGGGTTCGAATTCGCGCAGGAATTCACCCTTGGCCAATCCGCCCAGGAACATTGCCTCATCGATTTCGATGTTCCAGTTCATCAGCGTGCGGATCGCACGTTCATGGGCAGGCGCACTGCGCGCGGTGACCAGCGCGGTGCGCACGCGCATGGTCGGCGTGCTCTCTTGTTGCAGCCGATGCAGTGCGACCAGCAAGGGCTTGAACGGCCCGGCCAGCAAGGGCTGAGTCGCCTTCTCGGATTCGTGTTGGTGAAACGCGCCCAGGCCTTGCGCCTGGTAGATGCGCTCGGCCTCGTCGCTGAACAACACCGCGTCGCCATCGAACGCGATGCGCACCTCGTTCGGATGGGCCTGGCTGGCATGCGCCGACTTCGGATAGACCTGCGCCGCAGGTACGCCGGCGTCCAGCGCGGCGCGCACGTCACTCAGGTGGGCCGACAGGAACAGGTTGGCGTGCAGCGGCTTGAGATAACGCCAGGGTGGCTGACCACGGGTGAAACTGCCACGCTCGATATGCAGGCCATAGTGTTTGGCCGAGCGGAACACCCGCATGCCCGAGACCGGATCGTTGCGGGACAGGATCACCACTTCAACCGGCTGCGAGGCGGGGCGCACGGTCTGCCCACTGGCGTCCGTGTCGTTTCCCTGGTTGAAGGCGAGCAGCTTGCGCACCAGCGAGAACGCGACACCCGGCTTGGCCGGTTGCTCCAGCCGTTCCAGCTGCAGCTGCATGTAGGCCCGGTCCCGGTGCGGACCTTCGCCTTGGTCGAACACTGCATTTTCTTCCTCGAAGTCGAACAGGGCACGCGACGAGATCGCCACCACCAGCTTGCCTTCGAGAGTTGCGGCCATGACAGCGGTGCCTACTGCTGACGCAGAAACATCCGGTAGGCCGGATTCCCGGTTTCTTCGACATGCGGATACGCCAACGCATCCAGGAAACTGGCAAAGGCCTGTGCGTCGCATTCAGGCACCTGCAGACCCACCAGAATGCGGCCATAGTCGGCGCCCTGGTTGCGGTAGTGGAACAGGCTGATGTTCCAGCCCGGCTGCATCAGGCTCAGGAATTTCATCAGCGCGCCGGGGCGCTCCGGGAAGATGAAACGCAGCAGCCGTTCGTTGCGTGCCAGCGACGAATGGCCGCCAACCATGTGGCGGATATGTTCCTGCGCCAGGTCGTCCTGGGTGAGGTCGATCGCCTCGAAACCGTGTTTGCTGAAATTGGCTGCGATCTTGCCGCTTTCACCTTTGCCATGCGTGGTGACGCCGACGAAGACATGCGCCTTGGCGGCGTCGCTGATGCGGTAGCTGAATTCGGTCACGTTGCGCGGTCCGCCCGGAAGGTTGCCGATCAATTCGCAGAAACGCCGGAAGCTGCCGCGTTCTTCGGGAATCGTCACTGCGAACAGGGCCTCGCGTTCCTCGCCGATCTCGGCACGTTCGGCGACGAAGCGCAGGCGGTCGAAGTTCATGTTGGCACCGCACAGGATCGCCGCATAGGTCTCGCCGCGGGTCTTGTGGGTTGCCACATATTGCTTGATCGCCGCCACGCCCAGTGCGCCGGCCGGCTCAACAATGCTGCGCGTGTCGATGAAGACATCCTTGATGGCCGCGCAGACGGCATCGGTGTCGACCGTCATGAACCCATCGACCAGGGTGCTGGCGATGCGAAAAGTCTCCTCGCCCACCAGCTTGACCGCAGTGCCATCGGAGAACAGGCCGACGTCGGGCAAGGCGACCCGCTCCTTGGCATCGACGGACTGCATCATCGCGTTCGAATCGTTCATCTGCACGCCGATGACCTTGATCTCCGGCCGCACCGCCTTGATGTAGTTGGCAACGCCTGAAATCAGCCCGCCGCCGCCAATGGCGACAAACACCGCATGTAGCTCGCCCTGGTGCTGGCGCAGGATCTCCATCGCCACGGTACCCTGACCGGCGATCACGTCCGGGTCGTCGAACGGATGCACGAAGGTCAGACCTTGCTGCGCCTGCAGTTGCACGGCGTGTTCGTAGGCATCCGAATAACTGTCGCCATGCAGCACCGCTTCTCCCCCCAGCGCCCGCACCGCATCGACCTTCACCTGCGGCGTGGTGGTGGGCATGACGATCACGGCACGTGTGCCCAGCTTGTGGGCACTGAGCGCCACGCCCTGGGCATGATTGCCTGCCGAGGCGCAGATCACGCCGCGGGCCAACTCGTCGGTGCTGAGCTGGGTCATCTTGTTGTAGGCGCCGCGCAGCTTGAAACTGTGCACCGGCTGCTGGTCCTCGCGCTTGAGCAGGACCTTGTTGTGCAGCCTGCGGCTCAAAATCCTGGCCGGTTCCAGTGCTGTTTCCACCGCAACGTCGTAAACGCGGGCGGTCAGGATCTTCTTGAGGTAGTCTGTCGGGGTCAGGGATTGTTTTGTCATGGGCACGCGCTGGCTGGTCCCGGATGATAAGCGCCGCGCTCTTACGTGAAAATGAAGACCGGCAACGCCAAGCGTGCAAGCTGCCCCGTTACATCATCTGGAGATCGACACACCATGGAATGCACTGTCAGCTGGACCGGACACGCGGGCACCCGCTCCGGCATGGGTTTTCTGGCCGAGACCGGCAGCGGCCACACCTTGGTGATGGACGGCGCCCCGGACGCGGTCAAACCCGAGAACGGCGGCCAGAACCTGGCGCCGCGGCCGATGGAAACCCTGCTCGCCGGCGCCGGTGGCTGCACTGCCTACGACGTGGTGCTGATCCTCAAGCGGGGTCGGCACGATGTACACCAGTGTTCCTGCAAACTGACCGCTGAACGGGCCGAAGTCGATCCCAAGGTGTTCACCGCGATCCACATGCATTTCAGCGTCAGTGGCAGGGGTATTGCGCCGGCAGCGGTTGAGCGTGCCATCGCGATGAGCCATGAAAAATACTGCTCGGCCAGCATCATGCTGGGCAAGACCGCGACCATCACGACGAGTTTCGAGCTGACCGAGGCTTGACACGGCTCCTGATCGAATGACGGCATGACGCTCGGGCTGAATTGTCGAGCGTCTTCGTCAGGCCCAGTATGGGTACCTGGCACATGCGCGAGATGCGCGACGCCAGCGCAGCCCCGCTGCAGGGCCAACGGTCGATGATGATCCGTCCGCCGTCCGCACCGCGCCCGTGCTGACGGTCAGATCCGGTGCGCGACGGTGGTCATCACCTTGGCAGCAGCACGCATCAGCCCACGCACAGGCGCCGGCATGCCCAGCGCACCGGCGGCCTCGGCTTCGCGGGCATGGCGCGCTTCATCGTCTTTCATCTGCGCCACGATCGCGCGCGAGGCGTGGTCGGCAGCTGGCAGCCGTTGCATATGCCCCTGCAGATGGGCCTCGACCTGTTTTTCAGTTTCCACGACAAAACCCAGGCTGACCCGGTCACCCAGACGCCCGGCCAGCAGGCCGAGCCCGAATGCGCCGGCGTACCACAGCGGATTGAGCAGGGAGGGCCGGCTGCCGAGTTCGTCCAGCCGTTGCCGCGTCCAGGCCAGGTGATCGGTTTCTTCGGCGCTGGCCCGAGTGAATTGACTGCGCAGCGACGGATTGCGCGTGGCCAGTGACTGTGCGGTGTACAAGGCCTGTGCGCAGACTTCGCCGACGTGGTTGACCCGCATCAGTGCGCCCGCCTCGGATCTTTCCGCCGCAGTCAGCTCCGTGGTGTCTGCGGCAAGTGTCGGACAAGGCCGCGAGGCCCGCGGCTTGGCGAACAATGTGCGCAGGGAAGCGTCGGCGGTCGCGAGAAGCAGATCGACAGGTGGGAAAAAAGATCGTTCGGACATGGCAAATTCACTTCAGTTGTGCACTGGCGGGACCGATAGGGATACCAGCGGTGTATCTATTTCGACGCCCCACAGGGCGTCTCGGGACGGCGATGATGGCGCTGCGCCAGGGTGTCTTGCGGCACAGAATCTGGCGTGGCACCTCGCAATGATGGCAGAAACCCGGTGTTGCGCCTTGAGGTACAGCACCGAAATTGGGCTTTGTTGCACGACTGCAACGAAAACCGGTGGTAGCTGCTTTTTTCCGCCGATATCTTTGCCAAACCATCGGCCGTCTGGTGCAATACATACAACTTCCTTGAACAGGAGGTTGGCCCGGGGTTCCGAGTACCTCAGAACCGGAGCCCTATGTTTAACCTTGGAGAAACTTGAAATGAAAAAGACACTCGTAGCGATTGCTGTACTGGCCTTTGCCGGCGCAGCTTCGGCTCAGTCGTCGGTGACCCTGTATGGTCGTATCGACGCATCCATCGGCAGCGTCAAGACCACCGCTGGTGGCGTTACCGTTACTGACCCTGGCGTTCAGATTATGTCTGGCGCTCACACCGGTAGCCGTTGGGGCCTGAAAGGTTCTGAGGACCTGGGTGGTGGTTTGAAAGCCAACTTCACGCTGGAGCAAGGCTTCAACATTGATACCGGCACGTTTGCGGCTGCTGGTCGTCAGTTCCATCGTCAAGCCTTTGTCGGCCTTTCGGGTGGTTTCGGTGCCTTGAACATCGGCCGTCAGTATGACGTCACCGACACCATGTACGGCAACTACGATCCGTTCGGCTACTCTGGCTACGCCCCGATGGGTTATGCCTTCAACGCAGGTTGCGGAGCCGGCGGTTCTGGCGACTGCGTTGGCCGTCAAGACAACGCTGTGACGTACACGACTCCGTCCATGGGTGGTTTCGGGTTGATGGCTTTGTGGGCACCAGGCGAAGACAAGGTTCCGGGTATTAATGGCGCTGGCCGTGTCTACGGCATCATGGCCAACTACGCCAACGGCCCGATCGCAGCTGGCCTGGGCTGGCAGTCGAACAAAGCCGGCGGTGCCCAGACCCGTCAAGACACCAACTTCGGTATGTCGTATAACCTCGGCGTTGCCAAGTTGTACCTGCAACTTGAAGAAGGCAAGAACAAGAATCCGATCGCTCCCGGCGCTGGCTCCGGCAAGGATACTGGCTACGCGATCGGCGCCACCATGCCCGTCGGTGCAGCAACTTTGACGGCCGGCTACGCTTATGAAAAGCAGAAAATTGGCGGCAACAAGGTGTCTGATGCCACGTCATGGGGCCTGATGGGTGCTTACAACCTGAGCAAGCGCACCTATGTGTACGCGGCTTACAACCGTGGTGAAACCGACTTTACCGCGCCTGCGCTTGCGACCCTCAAGACCACCAAATATGGTCTGGGCGTTGTCCACAACTTCTGATCATCGCGCTGGCATAAGGCCAGTGTGAGAATCTGAGTGTCTGAAAACCCGCTGTGGCAACACAGCGGGTTTTTTTGCGTTGACAGGGCGTCGACGCGTCGACAGTGGAGTCCTGATGGACGTTTACTCATCCTCTTCGGAATACCTGGGTTCATATAGAGGTTAACCCCTGACCGGCCTACAATTTGGCACACGATTTGCACTGCGCATCGCATACGCTTGCAAGCGTGATTTCTCCATCTCAAGCCAGAAGAAGGACGCAACAATGAACAAGTCTCTCGTTTCTATCGCTGTGCTGGCATTTGCGGGTGCCGCATCTGCACAGTCGTCCGTCTCCTTGTATGGCCGCATCGACGCCTCGCTTGCGAGCCAGAAGACCGAAGTTGGTGGTGTCACCACGGTCGACAATGGTCCGCAGATCCGCTCGGGTGCGCATACCGGTAGCCGCTTTGGTCTTAAAGGTACCGAAGACCTGGGCGGAGGACTCAAGGCCAACTTTCAGCTTGAACAGGGTTTCAACGTCGATGACGGCACGCCCTCCAGTGCGCGCCAGTTCCATCGCCAGGCGTGGGTCGGCTTGTCGGGCGGTTTTGGCTCGCTGCAACTCGGTCGCCAATATTCGACCATCTACAACCTGTATAGCGAACACGATGTATTGGTGTACTCGGGTTATAGCGCCATGGTGTATGCATTCAATTCCGGCGCTTATGCCGATTCCAGCCGGATCGACAATGCGGCCGGTCACGCTTACCGAGGTAGATGGGCTCATTACTATATCCACTGTGGTAGCTTCATCTTCCACAATGTTGAAGGGGATGGTCCGTTCATCATAACCTACCTTATGTGGTCGGCCTGCAGGCGGTGTATGCCGATGGTCCGCTGAGCGTGGGTGGTGCGTGGGAAGCGCAACGGTTCAATGTGATCGCCGACACCACCGCCTGGGATCTGGGCGCTTCTTACGATTTTGGAGCAGTCAAGTTGTATGGGCAGGCTGAAGGCGCCAAGAACAAGGCCGCCAACGCGAAGGATACGGGTTACCAGATTGGACTCAAGATTCCGCTTGGAGCACCGAGCCTGTTGTTGTCGTATGCGCGTGAAAACCTCAAGATCGCAGGCACCAAGGTGTCCACCGCCAGTGCTTATGCATTGATGGCGCAATATCCGCTGAGCAAACGCACCTACCTGTATGCGGCCTACCTGCGCGGCACGACTGACCCCGTGGTCGGCGCGACCACGCGGCAGCAGAATTACGGCCTGGGTCTGGTTCACAATTTCTGATCACGATCGTCGCGCAAACTACTCTTTGCGCGAAATAGTCATTGAAAATCCGCTGCGGCCCGACAGCGGATTTTTTTTTGCTCATATTCAGCGCCATTCAATCTGCCCAACAGGACCGCCATGCCAAATCGGCGACCGCACAGGCAGAATAGCCCTGAGGGCACGATCCATATGCTCGCGTCCTCCGCCACTATGACTGTCATGCAAGAACCCCGCCTGCGCGCCAAGGGCCGCGCTTTTGCCCATATCGCCCAGTTTCATCCCGAGTTGACCGCATTGCGGCGCGACCTGCACGCGCACCCGGAGCTCGGCTTCGAGGAACGCTACACGTCATCCCGCGTAGCGCAGGCGCTCAAGCTCTGTGGGGTCGATGAAATCCACACCGGCATCGGCAAGACCGGGGTCGTCGCGGTGGTCCGGGGCCGTCAGAGCGACAGCGGCCGCATGGTGGGTCTGCGCGCGGACATGGATGCCTTGCCGTTGACCGAACACAACGAGTTCGGCTGGAAATCAGCCACCACCGGCCTGATGCATGCCTGCGGCCACGACGGCCACACTGCGATGCTGATCGGAGCGGCGCGTTACCTCGCAGAGACGCGCCATTTCAACGGCACCGCGGTCCTGATCTTCCAGCCGGGCGAGGAGGGTTACGCCGGTGCCCGGGTGATGATCGAGGAAGGCCTGTTCGAGCGGTTTCCGGTCGACAGCGTCTATGGCATGCACAACCTGCCACAGATGCGCCCGGGCACCATCAGCGTCAGCGCCGGTCCGGTGATGGCTGCCGCAGACCGGATCACGATCGAGGTGGTCGGACGTGGCGGGCACGGTGCCCACGCCTACACGACCGTCGACCCGGTGGTGGTCGCCGCGCACATCATCACCGCGGTGCAAAGCATCGTTTCGCGCAATGTGCGCGCAGTGGATGCCGCGGTGATCAGCCTGTGCGCCATGCGGGCCGGCGATCCGGGTGGGTTCAGCGTGGTGCCCGATGTCGCGACGCTGGTGGGGACGGTACGCACCTTCAGCCCGGCGGTGCAGGACATGGTCGAGCGGCGCTTGACCGAGTTGTGTGGCGCGGTGGCGATGGGTTTTGGCGCCACGGCAACCGTGCGTTACGACCGCATGTATCCGGCCACGGTCAACAGTGCAGCCGAAGCCGAGATCGCCGCCGACGTGGCCGTCAGCCTGGTCGGGCGCGAGCACGTGGTGCGCGACCTCGACCCGAGCATGGGAGCGGAGGATTTTGCCTTCATGCTGCAGGCCAAACCCGGCGCCTACCTGCGCATCGGTCAAGGCGCCGAGAATGGCGTGGGCAGCTGCTCGCTGCACAACAGCCGGTACGACTTCAATGACGAGATTCTGCCGCTCGGTGCGGCCGTGCATGCGGGTCTGGCCGAACACCTGATGCCCTTGACCGGAGAGGGTGCGGCCTGAGCGCCGCCGGGCCGCAGGGCGAAGGTGAGCTGAATGTCGCCGCAGGGTTCAGGTGTAGCGCTTGCTGCGCAGGTTGTCCTTCATGTCGCGCAGTCGAGGCTGCACCACGTCCCCACACCACCACCCATCCATCGTTGATCCTCAAGGATTGCTGCATGAGTGCCGGCTACGCTTGCCGCTACCATACGGCGGGTGCTGCGCCGCTGCAGCCAGGAGATGGCGTGACAACCTCGATCGTGTTCGACTTCGGAGCAGTCTTGTTTGACTGGCGGCCTGATTTGCTGGTGACGGAACAGTTTCCGGAGCTTGCGACCTCGCCGCAGTTGGCGCAGGCGCTGGTACGCGAGATCTTTCACCACAATGATTGGCAGTCGTTTGACCGCGGCACGGTGGAGCTTGAGCAGGTGATCGCACGGACCGCGCGTCGGCTTGCATTGCCGCAGATCGGCATGCAAGCCTTGATGTCGGGCATCGCCGAGCGACTGCAGCCGATACCTGAGAGCCTGGCCTTGTTGACCCGGCTGCGCGAACGCCGCGAACAAGCCGGTGACGTCCGGCTCTACTTCCTGTCCAACATGCCGGCCCCGTATGCCCGTGTGCTGGAGCGCCGCCACGGTTTCCTGCGTTGGTTCGACGGTGGTGTGTTTTCTGGCGACGCGCACTTGAGCAAGCCGGATCCGGCCATTTATGCCTTGCTCGAATCACGTTACGCGCTGGAGCCGGCAGGTATCGTCTTCATGGATGATCTGCTGGCCAATGTGGCGGTGGCCCGGGCACGGGGCTGGCGCGGTATCCACTTTGCATCGGCCGAACAGGCCAGCCCGCTGATCTTCCCGGTCGCTGCCTGAGCCAGCGGCCGGGCTGCTCTTGCCACCGGGCGTTGCGGTCGCACGACGGCATTTGACCAACCGCTGTGCGAAGACAACCGTACCCGTTGTCGCCATTTCCCGACGACACTTGCCTTTGCCGGGTCGCGCATATGTTTTTCAGTTGATTATTCAGTCGTGTCAATGCTACTGTGTCGGGACAGGCTGACAATTTTGCTTACACCATTGCCTCCAATCTTGAAAGGAAGTGTTACTCATGCACACAACGAGCCAGGGTTTTGCCGTTCGTCTTGCGACCAGCGAAAAGGATTTTCATGATGTGTGCGCGGTGCGTGCCATCGCGTATGGGCATCACGACGCGGAAATGGGGCCCAGGTTCGGTGACGTGGAGCAAATGGACAGGGCTGAAGGCACAGTGGTGCTGGTGTGCCGCGATCGTTCGACCGGCCAATGTGTGGGAACCGCGCGCATACAGGTCAGCGGTTTCGGTCCGTTGACCCTGGAGTCGAGCCTGAGTTTGCCCGAATGGCTGACGCAACGGCTTCGGGCCCAGATTTCTCGGCTGGCGGTGGTGCCGGGCGCAAGCAACGTCGTGAAGTTATTGCTGATGAAGGCCAGCTATCAGTACTGCCTGGCCACCCAGGTACGCTGGATGGTGATCGGTGCGCGTTCGGCTGCGTTGATCCGCAACTACCGCAGCCTGGGTTTTCAGGATGTATTCGACCCCGGGTCATGGCACAACCTGGCCAGTGGTGGCGGGTTGCCGCACCAGATCCTGGCGCTCGATATCGTAGGCGCCAGAGCCGCCTGGCAGGCAACCAAAAACCGGCTGCTCGGTTTCATGACCGAGACCATCCATGCCGATGTGCAGGTGGTCGCCGCCAATGACGAGACAGTCCATTCCGGTTTGGTCGCACGGATGGCCTGATCCTCCCGCCAACAAAAAACCCCGCGAGGCTTGCGCCTGCGGGGTTGTGTTTGCCAGTGACGGGCGCCTGACGGCAACCCGACACAGCCTTGGCAATTACATGCCCATGTCGCCCATGCCGCCCATACCACCCATGCCGCCCATGCCACCAGGCATGCCGCCGCCAGCGGACTCGTCTTTCGGAGCCTCGGCGATCATGGCTTCGGTGGTCAGCATCAGCGATGCGACCGACGCAGCGTTCTGCAGTGCGGTGCGGGTCACCTTGGTCGGATCCAGGATACCCATTTCGATCATGTCGCCATAGGTGTCGTTGGCAGCGTTGAAGCCGTAGTTACCCTTGCCAGCCATCACCGCAGCCACGACGACAGAGGCTTCGCCACCGGCGTTAAAGACGATTTCGCGCAGCGGCGACTCGATCGCACGCAGGACCAGCTTGATGCCGGCGTCCTGGTCGGCGTTGTCGCCCTTGATGGCGCCAGCGGCCTGCTTGGCGCGCAACAGCGCAACGCCACCACCGGCCACAATGCCTTCTTCGACGGCCGCACGGGTTGCGTGCAGTGCGTCTTCAACGCGGGCTTTCTTGTCTTTCATCTCGATTTCGGTCGCAGCGCCAACCTTGATCAGGGCCACACCGCCGGCGAGTTTGGCAACCCGCTCCTGCAG
>CAJDVP010000125.1_pt1 | contig 11775 bp, 9 predicted proteins | sample 7391311 | NCBI WGS metagenome assembly CAJDVP01 (sample SAMEA7055711, study PRJEB34461) | soil metagenome | biome: terrestrial ecosystem; feature: Peninsula; material: soil | place: Antarctica | collected 2016
CAGCCAGCGCCGAGAGCGTCTGCTGCTGCGCGTCTGCCGCGCCCGCTTGTTGCGCCCACTTGTCGATCAGTTCCTCGCCGAACAATGCCAGCGCCGCTTGGCCGACGAAGTCCCGTGCCACCCGTCCGCGGAATACCTGCGGCCCACGCTCGCCGTCGCGCAGCGACTGCAGCATGCGCTGTGCATGGGCCGCATCGCGCACCACCACCGCCGCACGATAGGCAAAATGCTGCCGCCCGCACCACAGCGTCGCACTCATCGCCTCCAGCGCGCCGGCCGGCCAGTCGCCCGCACTCAAGCACGCCTGCAACGCCTCAATACGCCGCTCCAGCGCCGCCTCACTCTTGCCCGACAGCGCCAGCACCACCACCTCAGCCCCCGATGACTCCAGCGGCTGTCCCGCGTCGTAACTCTCGACCAGCATGTGTGCGTTGGTTCCACTCATCCCGAACGCACTCACCGCACCACGGCGCACCCGGCCCGGTTGGCGCGGCCACGCTCGCGCCTGTGTGTTCACGTAAAAAGGACTCGACTCCCAGTCAATGTAGTCGCTGCGCTCGCTGCAGTGCAGGCTCGCCGGGATCGTCTCGTGGCGCAACGCCAGCACCAGACTTACCAGATTCACCAGACCCGATGCCGCAAACGTGTGCCCCAGGTTGCTCTTGACCGAGGTCAGCGCACACGATCCCGGAACCGTATCCGAGCCAAACGCCTCGCTCAGTGCCGTGATCTCCACAGGATCGCCCAGTCGCGTCCCCGTGCCGTGCGTCACCACATATTCGATCGCCCCCGCATCCACTCCGGCCTGCTTGTACACCGCACGAATCAGCTCCGCCTGCGCTCCGCCGCTCGGTGCCGTGATGCCGTTGGTCCGGCCGTCATAGTTGATCCCGCTCGCCCGGATCACCGCCTCGATCCGGTCTCCGTCCGACTGCGCCTGCGACAGCCGCTTGAGCACCACCGCCACCACCGCCTCGCCAGGCACCATGCCGTTGGCCCGACGGTCGAACGCATAGCAGTGACCATCCGGCGACAACATGCCCGCCTGCGTCATCGCGATATAACTACTCGGCGTCAGGATCACGCTCACGCCAGCCACGATCGCGGCGTCGCATTCCCCTGCACGCAGGCTCAATACCGCCTGGTGCGCTGCTACCAATCCCGACGAACACGCCGTGTTGATCGCCATCGTCGGGCCACGCAAATTCAGGAAGTACGCCAGCCGCGACGCCAGAATCGCATCGTGGTTGCCCATCATCGCTCCAGCCCCACTCAGCAACTGCTGGTAGTCGCCCTGCTCGGCCCCGACAAATGTCCCGATCCGCTCGCGCCCCAGTTGCACGCTGCCGTAACCCGCCTCCTCCAACGCCTTGAACGACTCCTGCAACAGCAAGCGCTGACGCGGGTCCATCATCCCTGCCTCACGCGGCGATAGTTCGAAAAATTTCGGATCAAATTCCGCCACTCCGGGCACGACTCCCAGCCAGCGACTGTTGCTCGTCGTCGCGTCCGGACCGGTCGCATCGCCATACATCGCACGCCAGTCGAACCGCTCCGCCGGAATCTCCTCTACCGCCTCGCGGCCCTCGGCCAGGATCCGCCACAGCTCCGATACATCGCGCGCCTGCGGAAAACGTCCGCTCATCCCGATTATCGCAATCGGCTCCGCACCACCCGCCAAAGCTACCGGGTCCACGCGCACTTGCGCCGTCGCGTCCACACGTACCGGCACCGCCACGCGCGCGGGCACTGTCACACGCCCCGGCAACGACGATCCCTTCCCATAGAGCGCTTCCATCCGTGCCGCGTACGACTCCAGAAAATAAGTCGCCAGCTTGCCCAGCGTGCCGTGCTTGAAAAATACCGCCGGCGTCAGCGCCACACCAAAATGTCGGCCCAGGCGCGTCGCAAACTCCGCCAGGCTCAATGAGTCAAATCCAAAGTCCGCCAGATTCTCCTGCGGCAACAGCTTGCCGCGCGGCAAACCCAACAAGGCGCTCGCCTGATCGGCCAGATCCCACGCCACGCACTGCGCGCGCGTCAGACCGACCAACTCCGCACGCTGACCCGCGTCCACCGTCGGCACCGTCGGCATATCCACGCTTGCCGACACTTCCTTCGGCGATGCCAGCACCCCCAGATAACCATGCACCCGCGCGCGCTCACCCACCATCATCAACACATGCGAACGGCCACAGCCCAGGACCCGCTCCAGCGCCGCTATCGCCTCCTCCGCCTCCAGCGCCCGCTGACCACTCGACTTCAGATACAGATGCGTCGCATCACGACTGTCAAACTGCATCCCGCCCTCGCGCCACGATGGCCATGCCATCGCCAGCTTCGCCGGCAGTCCCGGCTGGGTTTCACGCTGCCGCTGCGCATGGTCCGCATAGGCCATCTGGAACCGGTTGCCCAACGCGTAATCGCACGAACCAAAATCTCCCAGCACCGCCGACGCCGACGAGAAATAGCAGATGAAATCCGGCGCTTCATCTGCAAACAAATCATCCAGCACCACCGTCCCTGCCACCTTCGGCGCGATGATCGACTCGAACTCCGATACCGTCTTCATCAACACGTGCGTGCCGCCATCGATTCCCGCCAGATGCAGCACACCGTCCACGCGACCAAACCGTGATCGCGCCTGCGCCAAACCCGCCACCATCGCCGCCAGATCGCACACATCTGCCTGCACGTACATCGCCTGACCGCCAAGCAATTCCAACTCGTCCATCTGCGCACGCCGCGACGCATCCAGCGCCGAACGGCCGCTCAATATCAGATTCGCCGCGTAGCGCCGGGCCAGATGGCGCGCAAACACCAAACCGATGCCACCCAAGCCCCCCGTAATCAGATACGTGCCGCGATGCCGCAGCACCTCGCGACCCAACGGCCACGCAATCGGCTCCACCCGCAACACGTACCGATCATCACCCACATGTCGCGTACTCTCGAAACGCGAGCTGCACAACTCCGACCACAGCCGCCGCGCCCACATCCCAAGATCCACCGATGCCGATGACGCTTCGCCCAGCACCACCGCTGCGCGAGTGCCCGGCAACACCATCTTCAGCGAACGCTCGAACGCCACCCACGACTCAGCGTGACAACGCTCCAGGCCATCACGGCACTCGCCCGCCAGCACCAGCCGAGCACACGCCAATTGCGATGCCGCCAAACCCTGAATCAAGTGCACTATCGGCCCTGGATCGGACAACAACTCGCGCTGCTCCAAAGGCCATAAATACAACAACGCATCCACCCGGCCATGTACTTCACGAATCCGTTCCAGAACCCGTGCATACGCCGGCGCGCTCTCCTCCTCCACAGCAAAACCCGGCGCCGCCAGCGCACCGCGCGACACAAACACCACCTCCACATCCGGCGACAAGCTCCGCAATACCTCACCCAACTCCGCTTGACGCAACGGGTCCGACAGAAAGCACACCACCGTGCGCGGCGCGCGGACTTCGCCAGGCTCCATCGACCGCGCTCGCCAGCTCTCTGCGAAAAGCATTTGCTCCATTTCAGCGGTACTTGTCGAGAGCGGCGCAATCGCAGCCGCTGCGTCTACGTGTGCGCGTGAAGCCTGGACTGATGACCCGGATGCAATGGATGATCCGCCGCGCGTCGTTTCAGGCGATGCCGGCGAGGGAGATCCGGTATCGAGCCAGTACGACTCTTCTGCGAACGGGTACGACGGCAGCGGTATCCGCCCGTAGCCGCCACCGGAGAACAAGGGACTACAGTCGAACTTCCGACCAGACACGAAGCATCGGGCCAGATTCAGAACCTGCTCGCGATACTCGGCCGGGACAATGTCCGTGAAGACTGCAAGTTTGGGCACGCGGTTGTCATCCTGCGCGACGGATGATTCGGGCGATACGACTTCTGCATGGACCACACCTTCCGCGTCACCCACTGCCAGCCATTGCTGCAACGATGCCACCAATTCGCCCGTATCGCGTACCACGCAGGCCAGACGATGTGGAAAATGCCGCCGTCCCTGCATCAGCGTGTAGGCCACGTCACCACAGTGCAGCCCTGCGTTCGATGCGAGATGCTCGATCAACCGCTGCGCCTGCTGCCGCACCTGCTCGGCACTGCGCGCCGACAACACCACCAGATAGGCCACACGCTCCTGCGCGATGCGCGTGCTCGGCGGTGCCTGCTCAATCACCAGATGCGCATTCGTACCGCTGAAGCCGAACGAACTCACCGTGGCACGGCGCAGTTCGCCCTCGGCTACCTCCCAGGCACGCAGCTGCGTATTGACGTAGAACGGACTGTCGTCGAAATCGATGTGTGCATTGCCGCGCTCATAGTTGAGCGATGGCGGAATCTGCCCATGCCGGAGTGAGAGCAAGACCTTCATCAGGCTGGCAACACCAGCGGCGGCAGCGGCGTGGCCGATATTCGTCTTAATCGAGCCAATGGCGCAGAACTGCCGACGCTGCGTCTGCTGCCGGAAGGCGTTGGTCAGAGCACGGAACTCGATCGGATCGCCCAGGCGCGTGCCGGTGCCATGCGCTTCGACCATCTGGATCCGGTCCGGATCGATGTCGAAATCTTCGTATACGCGGCGCTCCAGACGCTCCTGCGAGAGGGCGCTGGGTGCAGTGATGCCGTTCGTTGCGCCATCCTGGTTGATACCCGAGCCGCGCAATACGCCGTGGATGTGGTCACCGTCGCGCAGCGCGTCTTGCATTCGCTTAAGCACGAGCGCGGCAACACCTTCGCCGATCACAAAGCCGTTGGCACGCTCATCGAAGGTGTAACAGCGGCCGTCGGGTGAAAGCATGTCGGCCTTCGCACGCGGCAACACGTATCACGGCAAAGCTATCCAGTCTGCATACAGCGAGAAGTGGCTGGAAGAGTATTTCTTCGCCCGCTTCCGCTTGCTGGGCACCGAGGGCACCTGGCAGGGCAAAGACCCGCTGGCTGGTCTGGCCAAGTTCTCGCCAGCCGAACCGGCCAATTCGGCAGATGCGGCCACGGAGCTTAAGGCTGCTTGAGAGTTGCCAAATTACTTTGATTTTGTAAACCATTCTAGCCTCTAGCCTTTATAGATAAAGGCTTAGAAGCTATTTATTAGATAGTATCTTGCGCAGTTGTGTGGTGAGCGCTGCCATGCAAACCGCTTAAGGCGTCTGGCTGATTCAGCCACCTCCGTGCATGAAAATCTCTTCCGTTGCAAGGAGCGCAGCGACAAGGCAGCTCATGCGGTGCACACTCGTGCATGGCCTCACTTTGTTCGCAGTGACAGCTGCGTTTCACGTTAAGTTGCTAGCTCAACGTCGCTAGCGGTCTGCATCAATTGTTGAGTTTCATCCCAGCCACCAACTGCGTCACGTTGTAGTGCATCATCCGCAAGTAACTGCTGCCCGGCTCGGTAGGGCCAGACAACGCGTCGACATACAGCTTGGGGCCCAAGGTGACGCCGGTGTCCTTGGCAATTTGTGCCAGCAGCTTCGGATTGCTCATGTTTTCCACAAACACCGCGCGAATCTTGTCTTTTTTGATCTGACGAATCATGCGCGCCACCTCTTTTGCGCTGGGTTCGCCGTCCGAAGAAATGCCTTGCGGCGCCAAAAATTTGATCTGGTAGCGTGCCCCCAGGTAGCCAAAAGCCTGGTGGGCGGTGATCACCAGGCGCTTTTCTGCGGGCACAGCGGCAAACTGGCTTCGCGCAAAGGCGTCCAGCGCTTGCAGTTCCATGAGGTAAGCTTCGCTATTGCGTTGATAGCTGTCAGCCCCTGCTGGGTCAAGGCTGGTGAGCGATTCGGCAATATTTTTTACATACACCATCACATTGAGTGGGTCTTGCCAGGCGTGCGGGTCGAAGTCGTTATGGTCGTGATGCTGCCCGGCCGCTTCGGGCATGGCGCGCGGCTTGATGCCGTCGCTGGCGATCAAGGTGGCACCGGTGTAACCGGCTGACTTGGCCAACTTCTGCGCCCAAGGCTCAAAGTGCAAACCGTTGAGCACCAACAGGCGTGCACCCAAAATGGTTTTGGCATCGGCGGGTGTGGGCTCGAAGGCATGGGCATCGGCATCCACCCCGACCAGTGTGATGACCTTGATGCGATTGCCGCCTACCACTTGCACCAAGTCACCCAGGATACTGAAGCTTGCGACAACCGGTAACGGCTCGTCAGCGTGGCTAGCCGTGGGCAGCAGTAGCGGGGTGATCAGGGCAGCGCAGGCCAGCCATTTCAGGGTCATTCGTTTCATGGTTTCCTTCCTTTTTGCCAAATCGTCAGATCAGCCGACCCGGTGCGGACGCTTGATCAACCGCGGCAACCAGCCGCCCGGTGACAGGAGCAGTGACAGGGCGTACAAAACCCCCGCGCAGCCAATGATGGTGGGGCCGCTGGGCGTGTCCAGGTGGTACGACAGCAGCAGCCCGGCTGTGCTGGCAACCACTGCCTGGAGGCTGGCGTTGATGAGTTGAGCGCTCAGGTGGTCGTGCCAAAGCCGGGCTGACACCGCAGGCAGCATCATCAGCCCCACCGCCATCAGCGTGCCCAGGGTCTGAAAACCCGCCACCAGATTCAGCACCACCAGCATGAGAAAGCCTTGCTGCCAGACCCAGCCACGGCTGCCTGAGGCACGCATGAAGACTGGATCAAACGTTTCCAGCACCAGCCCCCGGTAGCCCGCCGCCAGCGCCAGCAGGCTTGCACTGGCCACCCCGGCCACCAGCAACAACCCGGGTGCATCTACGCCCAGCGTGCTGCCAAATAGAATATGCAGCAGGTCAAGCTGGCTGCCTTGGCGTGAGATCAGCGCCACGCCAAGGGCCAGCGCCACCAGATACAGCGCGGCCAGGCTGGCGTCTTCTTTCAGGTTGGTGGCGCGGCTGACCATGCCGGCAATACCGGCCACCAACAGGCCAGCCACCACGCCGCCCAGCGCCATCGCCGGCAGCGACAGGCCAAACAGCATGAAACCCACCGCCACGCCGGGCAACACCGCATGGCTGAGTGCGTCGCCCAAGAGGCTCATGCGTCGCAGCGTCAAAAATACACCCAACGGTGCGGCACTGAGCGAGAGCGCCAGCGTGGCCACCAGTGCGCGGCGCATGAAGGCAAATTCGGCAAACGGGCCAATCAGTGTGTCCCAAACAGCGACGGTTGCGCTCATCATGCGGCCAGCTTGGGCGCAGGTGTCGGGGCGGGCGACTCATCGGTGTAACAAATGTCGGCAGTGTCGTCCCAGGCTTCGGCCAGGGCGCGGGCACGCCGCAGATTGGGCTCGGCCAGCACCGCAGCGGTGTCGCCCCAAGCCACCAACTCGCGTGCCAGCAGCACAGTCTGGGGAAAGTGCTGGCGCACCTGGTCTTCGTCATGCAGCACGGCGGCCACCGTGCGGCCCTCGGCGTGCCAGCGGTGGATGAGGGTCAGCAGTGCCTCTGTGGTGCGGCTGTCCATGGCGTTGAAAGGCTCATCGAGCAGGATCAGGTCCGCCTCTTGCACCATCAATCGGGCAAACAGCACCCGCTGTAGCTGCCCGCTGGACAGCGAGCCCACGCTGCGCTGCTCAAACCCCTCCAGACCCACGCCGACCACAGCCGCTTGCACCCGCAGCATCAGTGCCGGCGTGACTCGGCCCCACGCGCCCACTGCGCTCCAGCAGCCCAGCAGCACGCAGTCCAGCACCGACATCGGAAAACTCCGGTCAATCTCGGTGAGTTGCGCCAGATAAGCGATGCGCGCGCTGGGCACACGCACGCTGATCTGCCCGCCAGCCGGGCGCAACAGGCCCATGACACTTTTGAGCAGGGTACTTTTCCCCGAACCATTGGGCCCGATCACCGCAGTGAGCGAGCCGCGCACAAACTGCCCGCTGATGTGGTGCAGCGCCGGGTGCTGGCGGTAGCTCACCGTCAAGTTATCCAGTGTTACCACGGCGCCACCTCGCCACTGGCCCAAGCCACAGCCAGCCACAGCAGCAGAGTCTCAACCACCGGGGTTGGAGGGTACCGGTGGCGGTGCGGATCGAGGCTGTCTCGCTCGAGGCGGTGCGTGTCGCGGCTAGGACGTGCATGCGCTGTCCCACCCGTTGTTTGCGCGGCTACGCTGGGCGCTGGGTTAGGCGTTAAGTGGGCATTTTTCATTTTGCAACTCAGTTGCGGTATAGTTTATCGCAATCCCCTTGCATCAAATTTCTAATGCAACTGAATTGCGATAAAAGTCATTTCAAGGTGTACACACCCATGGTTATTTCTGCAACGCCTGCGCAACCCGACCCGATTGATGCTCTGCTATCGGCTCACGGACTGCGTCGTACCGCCACGGCGCGGGTGGTGCTGGGCTGGTTTTTGGCGCACCCCGACACCAGCTACACCCACGCGCAGTTGTTGGCCGCGTTGCAGGGTGCTGAGCCTGCTGATGGCCTGACGATGGACCGCGTCACCCTGTACCGCCTGATCGACCGGCTGACGCAGGTGAGTCTGTTGCTCTGCCGGGTGGACGCCAATCGGGTGCGTCGTTACCAGTCCATGCCCGAGAGCGTGAAGGCCATGCCACATTTTGAGTGCCAGACGTGTCATCGTGACAGCCCACTCACCGGCGAGTTGCAAGGCAACGCATTGGACCTAGAAGCCGCTGCGCGAAACGCCTTGCAAACGCTCAAATCGCTGGGGTATGAAGGTCTGAGCCTGGATTTGGCAGTGCGCGGTGTGTGCGCCGACTGCGTCGCCACGGCCGCCGCACAGGCCAGAGCAGATGCATGATCTAAAACAGCCGATGCACACTGTCACAGGCTGAGGCAAGAAATATTCCAAATTTGATGCAAGTCAGGTTTAATAGGGTGAGCTTGGTGCACCAGCGCCGATCAGCCTCATTCATTGACAAGTTGAACTTCAAGGACCCGAAACATGAAAGCACTTCAAGATCTTTTCTCCACTGACTACGGTCTCATGAGCATCGTTGTCATCCTAATGATGGTGGTGGGTTTGGCATTTGCCTTTGTGGTGTTGAAGAAGAAAATGGCTGAAACCAGCGACAAGCCGGGCAAATAATCCCTTGTGCAAGGCTCGCGAGCAGCGTGCCCGTGACGGTTTTCTTGCATCACGACGAACCACCTTTGCTTGCGCGGAGGTGGTTTTTGTATTTCAACGCCATCTGCCAGATCAAGCCTAGCCCGCCCGATGACTCCCCCGGTTGTCTCTGGGCTGGACCCGGTAGTGTTTGTTATTGCTATTGATTTATGGCTGGTAAGGCAAATTTCCTAGCGCTGAGGCCTCTAAAACCCTTTAAGCTTGATAGTCTAGGTGCCAGCGCCAGCGCTGTCGCTTCGCACTATGAGCGCGGTTGCTTGTGGCGCAGCTCATTTTTAGCTGGTGGCTAGGTACTCTGTGGCCGCGCTGCTGCGATCTGACCAAAATGCACGGTGGCCCAGCCATCACCTCACGGCGCCAAACGCTCTCTAAGCCACAGTGCTTCACTACTGGGCTTATTGCCCTGAAGCCTGTATTGAAGCCGGTCATGCAGGCGGCTTTTTCGCCCTTGCCAGAACTGCCAGTTGTCCGGACTCAGGCGGTAGCCGCCCCAGTGCGGTGGCCGCGGCGGCTGCAGCAAAAACTGGGCACCGTAGCGTGCGGCGTTGGCCACCAGCACGCTGCGCCCACTGATCACTTCACTTTGCGGGCTGGCCCAGGCGCCAATGCGGCTGTCCAGCGGGCGGCTATGAAAGTAGGTGTCGCTCTCGGCATCGCTGACTTTTTCCACCCGTCCTTCGATGCGAACCACACGCTCAAGCTCTGTCCAATGGAACTGCAATGCAGCGTACGGGTTGCCCGCCAGCTCCACGCCTTTTCGCGAATCGTAATTGGTGTACCAGACGATGCCACGGGCGTCAAACCCCTTGATCAGGACCACCCGGGTGCTGGGGCGCAGATTGCTGCCCACGGTGGCCAGTGTCATGGCGTTGGGCTCGAGAACTTCCGCGGTCATCGCCTCGTTGAGCCATTTTTCAAATTGTTTCAGTGGGTCGGTGTTCGAGGCGTCTTCGCTCAGCTCGGCACGCTCGTAGCTTTTGCGTAAATTGGCAAGTTGGGTCATGCTCTCAGTATAAAGACGGCGCCCGTGACAGTGCGCTGAGGCCTTTCTGACCGGGGTCAGTGGCCGCGTGATGCCGATCTGAAGCAACCCCTCGTTAATTGAACCGGCGTGTTTTGCTGGCGACAAAAGCCAAGGCCTGTGTTGACTTGTAGGGATCACATTAAGCCGTCTAACGTTAAGATGTTGTAAATTAGTCACATAAATTTGAAAAATCATGAAACTTAACGCCACCGTCCACGCAGTCACCCAGCGCATCATTGGGCGTAGCCAGCCAATCCGTAGTGCCTACTTGGCGCAGTTGCACGCCGACGCAGACCGGCCACCGGGCGCGCAACGCTTGGGCTGCGCCAATGTCGCGCATGCGTTTGCTGCCTTGCCGGCCAACGACAAGCTGCGGGTGGTGGCCGAAAAAGTGCCCAATATCGGCATCGTCACCGCTTACAACGACATGCTCTCCGCCCATGCACCGCTGGGGCATTACCCGGACCTGATCAAGAGTGAGGCGCGAAAACTCGGCGCGACCGTGCAGGTGGCCGGTGGCGTGCCAGCCATGTGTGACGGTGTGACCCAAGGTCAGCCGGGCATGGAACTGAGCCTGTTTTCGCGCGACGTGATTGCCATGGGCACAGCGGTTGCGCTCAGCCACGATGTGTTTGCCGGCGCGCTGATGCTGGGGGTGTGCGACAAGATCGTGCCAGGGTTGCTGATTGGGGCACTGCAGTTTGGCCATTTGCCGACCGTGTTTGTACCGGCAGGCCCCATGACCACCGGCTTGTCGAACGATGACAAGGCCAAGGTGCGCGAGCTCGCCGCGCAGGGTTTGGTCGGGCGTGATGAATTGCTGGCCGCAGAGTCGGCGGCCTACCACAGCGAAGGCACTTGCACCTTTTACGGCACCGCCAACAGCAACCAGATGTTGCTCGAAGCCATGGGGCTGCATGTGCCCGGCACCGCCTTTGTCAACCCCGGTGAAGCACTGCGCGACGAGCTGACGCGTGAAGCCCTGCGCACCGTGTTGGGCAGTGTTGATTACACCTGTCCGCCCATAGGTCTGTTGGTGGACGAGCGCTGCATCGTCAACGCGATGGTCGCTTTGCTGGCCACCGGCGGCTCGACCAACCACTTGATCCACTGGGTGGCAGTAGCGCGAGCGGCTGGCATGGTGATTGACTGGGGCGACTTCTCGGAACTGTCAGAGGTGGTGCCGCTGTTGACCCGTGTCTATCCCAACGGCAGTGCGGATGTGAACCAGTTTCAGTCGGCTGGTGGGCCAGGCTTGGTGATCCGTGAGTTGCTCGATGCTGGCTTCATGCATCCCGATGCGCTTACTGTGCGGGCCGGTGGCCTGCGTGAGTACACCCGAATGCCTGCCGCCGCAGTAACTGCATCGGGCGGTATAGACGCAGAAGGTTCAAAGCAAAAAGTGCCTCATGCCCTTATTTGGAAAGAGATAGGCGCTAGTAAAGATGACGCAGTGGTGCGTCCGGTCAGCAACCCCTTCAGCCCCACCGGGGGCATGAAACTGTTGGTGGGCAACCTGGGTCGCAGCGTGATCAAGACCTCTGCGGTGCCCGATGACCGTCACGTGATCGAGGCACCATGTCGGGTGTTTGACTCGCAGGATGCACTGCAAAAAGCGTTCGCGGCTGATGAACTCAATCAAGACGTGGTCTGCGTCGTGCGCTGGCAGGGCCCGCAGGCCAACGGC
>CAJDVP010000251.1_pt1 | contig 11754 bp, 10 predicted proteins | sample 7391311 | NCBI WGS metagenome assembly CAJDVP01 (sample SAMEA7055711, study PRJEB34461) | soil metagenome | biome: terrestrial ecosystem; feature: Peninsula; material: soil | place: Antarctica | collected 2016
TGCCGCATCACGTTGGATATGGGCGCCAAGCGGGCGAACTGGAACAAGTCCACGGAAAGCCTGCTGGAGCTAGTGGCCGATAACCTGGCCGATTAAGTTAGCGGTTGCTTGGAAATTTGAACGCCGCACCTTCATGCACACCGGCCGACGGCCAGCGCTGGGCGACGGTCTTGCGATTGGTGTGAAGGCGCACGGCGTCTGGGCCGTAAGCGTGCAGATCGCCAACTTCATCTGTGTGGCCAAGGTGAACGTACCGGCCAGTTTACGATCCGGAGAACATCAAGCTGAGGTCCTGCAGCGGGCGTTTTGAACAAAGCTATTCAGCTCCGGAAGGCTTGACAGCGCGTGTACGGCCCGGCTAGTATTCCCGCTCAATGAAGCCGGAAAGTGACACGTCATTGCAGCACTTCCTGCAACATGCCGGCCACCTCTTGGTCGCTCAAGTTTGCTGCTGGTCAAGGAGGTTGTCATGATGCGCTGGTTCGTTGCCCTGGTGTTCCTGTTCGGTTCAGCTGGCGCCGCGCTGGCGCAGTCACTGACTGCTTACAGCAGCGTCGATGAGGCCAATGCGAAGAAGATCTTCGCCGCCTTCACGGCCGATACCGGCGTCAAGGTCGACATGGTGTTCCTCTCCACTGGTCCGGCGCTGTCGCGCATTCAGGCTGAAGCGAGTCGCCCGCAGGCCGACATCTGGTTCGGTGCACCGGTCGAAAACCATGTACTGGCTGCCGATCGTGGGTTGGTTGAACCCTATGTCAGCGCCGCGGCGCAAGACGGGGACGCACAATACCGCGACCCCAAAGGCACGTGGTACGCCATCTACACCAATCCGCTGGCCTTTGGCGTGCGCACCGATCTGCTGCAGGCGCGTGGTGCGCCTGTGCCCAAGTCATGGGCCGATCTGAAGAACCCCGCTTATCGTGGCCTGATCCAGATGCCGTCGCCCCAGACCTCGGGCACCTCGTATGAAATGATCCTGACGCTCGTCAAGCTGATGGGCGAGGATGCCGCCTTCCAGTACCTGAAGGCGATCAGCCCCAATGTGCAAACCTACACGCAAAGTGGCACCGCGCCAAGCGCCGCCTTGGGATTAGGCCAGTGCGCCATCGCGATCCAGTTCACGCCCGGCTTTCTGGAACTTGCCGACAAGGGCTACAAGGTCGATGTGGTGTTCCCCAGCGAAGGTGTTGGCCATGAAGTCGCCTCGGTGTCGGTGCTCAAGGGCGCACAACATCTGAAGGAAGCGAAGCTGCTGGTCGACTGGATCACATCGAAGAAGGGCCAGCAGGCGATGGTCGACGCCAAGACCTACTTCCTGCCGATTCGCAACGATGTCAACGCAGGCAAGGGTGTGCCGGCTCTGAGCCAGATCAAGGTGGTTGAGTCCGACCAGGCGTTCGCTGCACAGAACCGCAAGCGGTTGGTGGACCGCTGGGTCAAGGACGTGCTCGGCCAGTGACGCGCCCCGCGCCTGCGGGACGGTCGCCGTTGCCAGCCCGCAACGACGCATCGATAGCCCACGACATTCGCCGGCTCAGCGGCGACCCTGTCATCCTGGTGCTGATAGTGGCGATATTCGCCGCACTGGCGTTGTTCGTCGTCTTCCCGCTGGTGAAAGTGCTGCTCACCAGCTTTCACGACGAAGGTCAATGGACGCTGTCACACTACTTGGCCTTCGGTGAGCGGCGCCTGTATCGCAATGCGCTGATCAACAGCGTTGTGGTGGCTGTGACAACCGGCGCGCTCAGCGTCGTGCTGGGCTACCTGCTGGCCTTCGTTGTCACCCGCACCGACGCGCCCCTGAAGCGCTCGCTGCACCTGACCGCCATGCTGCCGATCATTTCTCCGCCGTTCGTCACCGCGGTGTCGATTCTGTTTTTGTTCGGCTTCAATGGCCTGATCAGCCACGGCGTGCTGGGCCTGACTGACTTCAGCATCTACGGCTTTCGCGGCGTTGTGCTGTCGCAGGTCTTCACCTTCGCGCCGATCGCCTACCTGTCACTGCGTGGCGTGCTGCAGTCGATCAGTCCGACGCTCGAGGACGCCTGCTTCAACCTCGGCGCCAATCGCTGGCAGACGTTTTGCCGCGTCACACTGCCGCTGTCGATGCCCGGCATAGCGGGTGCGTTTCTGGTGGTGTTCATCGAGTCGTTGGCCGACTTCGGCAATCCGCTGGTGCTGGCCGGCGCGGCCTTTCCGATGCTTGCCACGCAGGCCTACCTGGAGATCACCGGCTCGTTCGATCTCGCGCGTGGCGCGGCGCTCGCGGTCGTGCTGCTGATCCCGAGCATCACTGCATTCGCCATTCAGCGCTACTACCTCGCGAAGCGCCAATACATCACCGTCACCGGCAAGCCGTCCACCGCGACCTCGCGACTGGTCGGCAGGCGCGCGAAGTGGTCGTTGTTTGCACTCGCGTTGCTCTTCCTGCTGGTCGTGGCCACTTTCTATACAGTCATCCTGATCGGTGCCACCACCCGCGTGTGGGGCACTGACTACACACCAACGCTGGAACACTTCCGCTATGTTTTTGACGTCGGCTTTGGCGCCGTCAAGGACACATTGGTGATAGCGCTGCTGTCCACGCCGATCAGTGGGTTGCTGGGCATGCTGATCGCGTTCGTAGTGGTGCGACGGCGCTTTCCCGGCAAGGGGGTCATGGAGTTCAGCGCCATTTTGAACTTTGCTGTGCCGGGCACCGTGGTGGGCATCGGCTACATCCTTGCCTTCAACAACCCGCCGTTCGCGCTCACGGGCACCCTGGCCATCCTTGTACTTGCCTTTGTGTTTCGGTACATGCCGGTGGGAACGCAATCGGGCATTGCGGTGTTGCGCCAGATCGACCCGTCGATCGAAGAGGCGGCGCAGAACCTGGGTGCGGGCAGCCTGACCACTTTCCGAAAGATCACCTTGCCCCTGATCGCTCCGGCGTTCTTCTCGGGGCTGGTCTACGCCTTCGTGCGCGCCATGACCGCGATCAGCGCCGCGATCTTCCTGGTATCGGCGCACTGGAACCTGATGACGGTGCAGATCCTGAGCCAGGTCGGCTCTGGACGACTGGGTGTGGCCGCCGCCTTCAGCGTCGTTCTCATCGTGATCGTCATCGTGGCCATCTCCGTCATCGGCGCACTGGTCAATCGCATGTCACCCTTACGCGGAGAGATCCGCTTCCAATCATGAAAGACCTCCGGCTCGTCGAACTGCGCAAGGAATTTGCAGCCCACGATCGCGACGCGCCGAGCGTGGTGGCCGTGGACCGCGTCAACCTCGACGTCGACAAGGGCCAACTGGTCACGCTGCTCGGCCCCTCCGGCTGTGGCAAGACCACGCTGCTGCGCATGATTGCCGGGTTCGAGGAGCCCAGCAGCGGCGACATCTTTTTCGGCGAGCGACGGGTCAACGACGACCCGCCGAACGCGCGCAACTCGGCCATGGTGTTCCAGTCCTATGCGATCTTTCCGCACCTGAACGTGTTTGAGAATGTCGCGTTCGGATTGCGGCTCAAGTCGGTGCCCGCCGCGCAGTTGCGCGAGCGTGTAGGCAAGGTACTGGAGATGACTGGCCTTACGGCGATGGCGCAGCGCAGCCCCGACCAGCTCTCGGGCGGCCAGCAGCAGCGGGTGGCGCTGGCGCGCTGCATCGTCACCGAGCCGCGTCTGCTGCTGTTCGATGAGCCGCTCTCGAACCTGGATGCCAAGCTACGCGAGCAGATGCGCGTGGAGATCCGAGAACTGCAGCAGCGCGTCGGCATCACGACCGTCTACGTCACGCACGATCAGGTCGAGGCGATGGCCATGTCTGACCTGATTGTGGTGATGAACGCTGGTGTCGTCGAGCAGATCGGCCCGCCGGTGGAAATCTACGCCCGCCCACGTAACCGTTTCGTGGCCAACTTCATTGGCAAGGCGAATTTCGTCGACGCAGAAGTAGTGGATGCCAATCACGTTCGGGTGCAGGGCAAGACCTTTGCCGTCAAGCCACACGGTAAACGCGTGGGCGAGGCGGTCACGCTCGTGCTGCGTCCGGAGGCGCTGCACATGGATGCGCAGCGGGGCGTTTTTGAGGGGACCGTCCGCCGCGTGATGTTCCTCGGTAGCGTGGCCGAGTACGTGGTGCATGTGCAGGGTCTGGGCGAACTGCTCATCGATCACCCCAACCCGGTTGCGAGCGACTTGCTCGCCGTGGGCGACCATGCCTGGCTCAGTCCGGCCGATGGGGTCGCTGCAATGCTTTGACCGGGTGTTCACGCACCCTGCTGCCTGGCTGACCGGTCAGACGACGCCGGCTGCGCTCTGGCGCAGGTTTTCGATCCGGTCATGCTGCCGGCCGTCCGCGCCGATGTTGTCCGGCGACAACCAGCGCTGGAATGCAGCGCGCAAGCTTGGCCACTCGTCGTCGATCACAGAAAACCAGGCGGTGTCGCGGTTTCTGCCTTTGTAGTGGGTCGCCTTGCGAAAGACGCCCTCGAAGTGGAAGCCGAGCCGCTGCGCCGTTGCCGGTTCGATCCGCAGGTAGCTGGCCAGGCCCTGGGGGCGACCGTTGTCGTCCAGGATGGTGTGAAACAAGGGGTCGGGTCCGGTGCAGGTGGCTTGCATCCAGTCCCGCAATGCCTCCACGGTGTCGAACGGGCCGTACGGCAGGTAGGTCCAGTTGCCGCCTTGCGTGTCCGCGCTGAACGCGTCGAACAGGGCGCTGGCGTGGTTGGCGACGTCGGTCGGCACCACGCTGCAAAAGCGACCCGTCATGGGTGTTGCCGGGGGCCGGGGCCTGGGAAACGTCATGTGCAGCGGAGCGCCGATCGCCTGCCCGAGGGAATTGTGATGCCCGTTCACGGTTCGTCTCCAAAAAGGCTGATTATGTTTCGCGATCGATGGTGCAGGCCGATGACCGCAAATTTTGTTGTTGTTGACCGGAGGGTGTGTGTGGCAGAGGCATCGGCTTGAGCACCGGGCCCGGGTCGGCGATCCGATCGCGCGTACCATCGGATCGAATTGCCGTGCAGGTTGGCCGTCGGTTTGGCGGCAGTAACCAGGATGCGCTGCGTTATTTCCATCGGAAGGGGAGCATGGACAAGGAGATCGAACAGAAGCCGCGTTTTGGCAGGTTATTGGTCGTTTGCCTGCTGGCAATCGCGTTTTGCGGTTGGCTGGTGTGGTTTTCCGTCAACTATCTGCCGGATTGGGTCGGCCCTTGATGTCCGATCACGCGTGGTGACCGTCGCAATATTTTCCCCGATCTTGGCGGCTGCGTGATCACCGGTTTATGACTCGCACTGGTTGGCCACTCGGCGCCTTTCGCACGGGCCGCCATGGTGCGTGACCATCAAAGGCGCAGCCCTAGACGCGGACGAGGGGATTGAGCTAGACGCCGCGCGCGCGATCGCTTTTGAATTGCGCTCGGAACGCGCCAAATGCACCCGCGTCCAGCGCCTCCCGTATCTCCCGCATCAGGTTCAGGTAGTAGTGCAGGTTGTGGATACTCGCCAGCATCGGGCTGAGCATTTCGCCGCAACGCTCCAGATGATGCAGATAGGCACGTGAAAATCCACCGCGCCCGCCCCCGTCCCACGGCACACCGGGCGTGCCAGCACAGGTGTAGCAACGGCAGCTGGTGTCCAGTGGCTGCGGGTCGGCCTTGTGGCGCGCATTGCGGATCTTCAGATCGCCGAAACGGGTGAACAAGCTGCCGTTGCGCGCGTTGCGGGTGGGCATCACGCAGTCGAACATATCCACACCCTGCGCCACACCTTCGACCAGATCCTCCGGTGTGCCCACACCCATCAGGTAACGGGGTTTGTCGCCCGGCAGACGGTGCGGCGTGTGCGCCATGATGCGCAGCATCTCGTCCTTCGGTTCGCCGACGCTGACACCGCCGACCGCATAACCCGGGAATTCCATCGCCACCAGCTGCTCCACTGATTCCTGTCGCAGGTGGTCGAACATGCCGCCTTGCACGATGCCGAACAAGGCATTCGGATTCTCCAGCCGCGCGAACTCCGCCTTGCAACGCGCGGCCCAGCGCAGGCTCAGTTCCATCGACTTGCGCGCCTCCATCTCGGTGGTCAACTGGCCTTTGGTCTTGGGTTCGACCGAGATGTAGGGTGTGCATTCGTCGAACTGCATCACGATGTCGGAGTTCAGCACGGTCTGGATCTGCATCGAGATCTCGGGCGTCAGAAACAGCTTGTCGCCGTTGACTGGTGACGAGAATTTCACGCCTTCTTCCGCGATGCTGCGCATCTCGCCCAGCGACCAGACCTGAAAGCCGCCGGAGTCGGTCAGGATCGGTTTATCCCATTGCTCGAATGCATGGAGCCCACCGAACTGTCGCACGATGTCCAGCCCGGGACGCATCCAGAGGTGGAAGGTATTGCCCAGGATGATCTGGGCGCCCATGTCGCACAGGCTTTGCGGAGTGACACCCTTGACGGTGCCGTAGGTGCCCACCGGCATGAAGATCGGGGTTTGCACCACGCCGTGGTTCAGTGTCAGGCGACCGCGCCTGGCGTGGCTGCCCGGGTTGTCACCGTGGGCGGCGTCGGTCTTCAGGAGGTCGAATTGCAGCATGGCGGTCGCTCGGATAGGTCAGGTGTTGCAACGCGCCAGCAGCATGGCGTCGCCGTAACTGAAGAAGCGGTACTGTTGGTCGATCGCGTGGCGGTACAGGTCGCGGATATGTGCGTAGCCGGCGAACGCGCTGACCAGCATCATCAGCGTCGATTTGGGCAGGTGGAAATTGGTGATCAGCATGTCCACCAGCTGGAACCGGAAGCCCGGTGTGATGAAGATGTCGGTGTCGCCACTGGTTTTGCCGCTGGCGGTCCAGCTCTCGAGCGTGCGCACCGATGTGGTTCCCACCGCCACGATGCGCCCGCCGCGGGCCTGACAATCCGCGATGGCTTGTCGGGTCGCGTCCGGGATCTGGTACCACTCGCTGTGCATGCGATGGTCGGCCAGGTTCTCGGTCTTCACTGGCTGGAAGGTGCCGGCGCCCACGTGCAGTGTGACAAAGGTGTGCGGGATTCCACGCTCCGCCAGCTCCCCCAACAACGCTTCATCGAAATGCAAGGCCGCTGTCGGTGCGGCGACCGCACCGGTGTGGCGTGCGAACACGGTCTGATAACGGGCAGCGTCGTCCTCGGAGTCGGCGTGGTCGATATACGGTGGCAGCGGCACATGGCCATGGCGCTCCATCAAGGTATAAGGATCGTCGCCCGCATCGTTGGACAGCACGAAACGGAACATGCCGCCGTCGGCATCGGGCCAGCGCCCGAGCAGCGTTGCATAAAGCCGGTCCGCGCTGCCTGCACGCGGTTGCAGCGTCAGCGTGGTCCCCACCTCGGGCTTTTTGCTGACGCGCATGTGGGCCGCAACCTGGTTGCCGGTCAACACGCGTTCCACCAGCAGCTCGACCTTGCCGCCGGTCGGTTTTTCGCCGAACAGGCGCGCCTTCATGACCCGGGTGTCGTTGAGCACCAGCAGATCGCCCGGCGCCAACAAAGTGGGTAAATCGCTGAATACCCGATCCACCGCGGCGACGCCGGTGCCGTCGAGCAGACGCGATGCACTGCGCTGCGCCGCTGGATATTGCGCGATCAGACCGGGTGGCAGGTCGAAGTCGAAATCGGAGAGTTGGAAGGTGCGCGCCGCGCCGGAGGCAGAAGAAGGAGTCATGTGCTTGAGGGCTGGACCGGCCCGTACCAAGGAGTGAAAGGAGGCAGGCAAGAAAGGGCAGAATTGTCCCATGCCCGCGCAGCCCGCCGCCAAAGCCAAACAGCCCCCGGAGAAACCGGCGGCCAGCACGCCTGCGAAGTCGCCGATGGTCAAGGCGATGGAGAAGCTGGGCTTGCGGCGCGACATCGACCTGGCCCTGCATCTGCCATTGCGCTACGAGGACGAGACCCGCATCACACCACTCGCCGAAGCCCGCGATGGCGCCACGATCCAGATCGAGGCGATGGTCATGTCCAGCGAGGTCAGCTTGCGCCCGCGCCGCCAGCTGCTGGTGGTGGTGCGGGATGCACACGAGACTTGCACGCTGCGCTTTTTCAACTTCTACCCGTCGATGCAAAAGCTGATGGCAGTGGGCAACACGGTGCGTGTCCGCGGCGAGGTACGCGGCGGCTTTCTGGGCTGGACCATGGTGCATCCGACCGTTTCGGGCGCCGGCGCGCCGCTGCCGAATGCGCTGACGCCGGTCTATCCGACCAGCGCCGGTTTGCCCCAGGCCTACTTGCGCAAGGTGATTGCCGGCGCATTGGAACGAGTCGACCTGTCCGAAACTGTGGCGCCGGAGTTGCTGCCGCCCGCCGGTGGCGATCGGCTGTGGAGCCTGCGTGACGCCTTGCAGTTTCTGCACCATCCAAAACCGGACGTGATGCTGGCCACACTGGAAGACCACAGCCATCCGGCCTGGCAGCGACTCAAGGCCGAGGAATTGCTGGCACAACAGCTGTCGCAACTGGAGTCGCGGCGCGTGCGAGCCAGTCTGCGCGCGCCGGCACTGCACACGCCTGCAGGTGGTCTGCGCGATCAACTGCTGGCGTCTTTGCCGTTCCAGCTGACTGACCCGCAGCACCGGGTATCACGCGAGATTGCCGCCGACCTGGCGCGGCCGGTTCCGATGCATCGGCTGCTGCAGGGCGACGTCGGTTCGGGCAAGACGGTGGTGGCGGCGCTGGCGGCTGCGATCTGCATTGACGGTGGTTATCAGTGCGCCTTGATGGCGCCCACCGAGATCCTGGCCGAGCAACATTTCCGCAAGCTGATCGGCTGGCTGGAGCCGCTGGGCATCACCACCGCCTGGCTCACTGGCAACCAGAAGGCCAAGGAGCGCCGGGAGATGCTGGCGCTGATCGTGTCGGGCGAGGCGGCCTTGGTGATCGGCACCCATGCAGTGATCCAGGACAAGGTGGTGTTCCATAAATTGGCGCTGGCGATCATCGACGAGCAACACCGGTTCGGCGTGGCGCAGCGGCTGGCCCTGCGCGACAAGATGCGGCTGCCACCCGTGCCACCCGTGCCATCCGTGCTGAATCATTTGCACAAGTTAGCACTTGCTTCGATGAGGAACCCCATCTGCTGATGATGAGCGCTACGCCGATTCCGCGCACCTTGGCCATGGGTTATTACGCCGATCTGGATGTCTCCACCATCGACACCTTGCCACCCGGGCGAACGCCAATCGTGACCAAGCTGGTCAACGAATCACGCCGCGACGAAGTGGTGGCCCGCATCCGCGACCAGCTCACACAGGGCCGGCAGGTCTATTGGGTCTGCCCGTTGATCGAAGAGAGTGAGGCGCTCGACCTGGTCAATGCGACAGAAACCCACTCTTTGTTGAGCGCGGCGCTTTCGACGGGTGGTGATTCCCCGGTCGAGGTCCGTCGGCGGACAAGAAGGCGGTCATGGCGCGATTCGTCGACGGACAGATGGGTGTATTGGTCAGCACCACGGTGATCGAGGTCGGCGTCGACGTGCCCAATGCCTCGTTGATGGTGGTCGAACACGCCGAGCGTTTCGGCCTGTCGCAGTTGCATCAGTTGCGTGGCCGGGTCGGGCGCGGCGCCGCCGCATCGGCATGTGTGCTGATGTATTCCACCGGCGATGCCCCGCGGTTGGGTGAGACCGCGCGGGCCCGACTCAAGGCCATGGTCGAAACGGCCGACGGATTCGAAATTGCCCGGCGCGATCTGGAAATTCGTGGACCCGGCGAGTTCCTGGGCGCACGGCAGTCGGGCGCCGCGTTGTTGCGGTTCGCCGACCTGAGCCTGGATACACCGCTGCTGGAGTGGGCGCGTGATGCTGCGCCGCGCATGCTGGACCGCCATCCCGAGCTGGCACGCCAACACGTGGCGCGGTGGCTCGGGGGCAAGGCCGAGTTCCTCAAGGCTTGATTCGTTGGCCAGAGTAGGACAATGCAGCCATGACGCTGACTGAACTCAAATACATCGTCGCGGTGGCGCGCGAACGGCATTTTGGCAAGGCGGCCGAAGCCTGCCATGTGTCGCAGCCGACCCTGTCGGTGGCGGTGAAGAAGCTCGAGGAGGAGCTTGAACTCAAGTTGTTCGAGCGCAGCGCCAACGAGGTGACGGTCACCCCGTTGGGTGAAGAAGTGGTGCGCCAGGCCCAGACCGTGCTGGAGCAGGCGGCGGAGATCCGCGAAATCGCCAAACGCGGCAAGGACCCGCTGGCAGGCCCGCTGCGCCTGGGTGTGATCTACACGATTGCACCGTATCTGTTGCCCGGACTCGTGCGCCAGGTGATAACGCGCACACCGCAGATGCCGCTGATGCTGCAGGAAAACTTCACCGTCAAGCTGCTGGAGATGCTGCGCATGGGCGAGCTGGACTGCGCCATCCTGGCCGAGCCGTTTCCCGATGCGGGTCTGGCGATTGCACCGCTGTACGACGAGCCCTTTGTCGCCGCCGTGCCGCGTTCGCATGTGCTGGCCAAGGCGAAGTCGGTCAGCGCCGAGCAACTCAAACAGGAGACCTTGTTGTTGCTGGGAACCGGCCATTGTTTTCGTGACCATGTGCTTGAGGTCTGCCCTGAATTCGCTCGCTTTTCCGGCACGGCCGAGGGCATCCAGCGCAGTTTCGAGGGCTCTTCGCTGGAGACCATCAAACACATGGTCGCTGCCGGCATGGGTGTGACGCTGGTGCCGCGCCTGGGTGTTCCTTCGAAAGCCCTGGCCGACAAGGCCGGTCGGCGCAAGGAGGAGGATCCGTTCATCCGGTATCTGCCGGTCACCGATGCCGCCGGCGGCCCGCCGCCGACACGGCGGGTGGTACTAGCGTGGCGCCGCAGCTTCACCCGTTATGAGGCGATTGCCGCCTTGCGCAATGCCATCTACGCCTGTGAATTGCCAGGCGTGACGCGGTTGTCATGAGTCATTGATGAACGCAGACAAACCTTCGCGGCTGGCCTTGTATCTGCAGCTGATCCGCTGGGACCGCCCCGCCGGCTGGTTGTTGCTGCTGTGGCCGACGCTCAGTGCCCTGTGGATCGCCGCGGGTGGTTTCCCCGGCTGGCACCTGCTGCTGGTGTTCATCCTGGGTACGGTGTTGATGCGCAGCGCGGGTTGCTGCCTCAATGACGTGGCCGACCGCGACTTCGACAAACACGTCAAACGCACTGCGCAACGTCCAGTCACCAGCGGTGCGGTTTCCAGTGCCGAAGCCTTGGGGCTGGGCGCGGTGTTGGCGCTGCTGGCGTTCGCGCTGGTGCTGACGACAAACCGGCTGACGGTGGCACTGTCGTTTGCCGCGTTGGCGATAACCATCATTTATCCGTATTCCAAGCGATTCGTTTCGATGCCGCAGGCGGTGCTCGGCGTTGCCTTCAGCTTCGGCATCCCGATGGCGTTCGCTGCAGTCCGGGGATCGGACAGCGTCGATCTGGCCAGCTTGCATGCCGCCGTGCCGCCGCTGGCGTGGCTGCTGCTTCTGGGCAACCTGTTCTGGGTGCTGGCCTACGACACCGAATACGCGATGGTCGATCGCGACGACGACCTGCGCCTCGCCATCAAGACCTCGGCGATCACGCTGGGGCGTTACGACGTGGCAGCCGTGATGGCGTTTTACTTCATCCATCTGGCCATATGGACAATTCTGATCTGGCCGCTGGTCGGCTCGATCTGGTTCCTGCTAGGTGTGGCTGTGGCTGCCGCCCAGGCACTCTGGCATGGCTGGCTGATCCGCGACCGGCAGCGCGAGCCCTGCTTCAAGGCCTTCCGGCTAAACCATTGGGTTGG
>CAJDVP010000121.1_pt1 | contig 11711 bp, 8 predicted proteins | sample 7391311 | NCBI WGS metagenome assembly CAJDVP01 (sample SAMEA7055711, study PRJEB34461) | soil metagenome | biome: terrestrial ecosystem; feature: Peninsula; material: soil | place: Antarctica | collected 2016
CCGGATGTGAGGGGGTATAGCTCAGCTGGGAGAGCGCTTGCATGGCATGCAAGAGGTCAGCGGTTCGATCCCGCTTACCTCCACCACCAATTTCTGGTCGGGCTCTTCACGGAGTCCACAAAAGAGTGAGCTTTTATTAAAGAAGTTCCAAGGCTTTGACCCCATCGTCTAGAGGCCTAGGACACTACCCTTTCACGGTAGGTACCGGGGTTCGAATCCCCGTGGGGTCGCCAGATTCGCCGTGAGGTGTACGAGGCACAAGTCATTGACGGCCAGTTCGCAAGAACCGGCGACTTGGCTCGCAAGAGCAGACGTCAGCTACCAGGAGTGGTAGTTCAGTTGGTTAGAATACCGGCCTGTCACGCCGGGGGTCGCGGGTTCGAGTCCCGTCCACTCCGCCAGTTTAAACCCTAAGTAATTGATTTACTTAGGGTTTTTTGGTTTCTGGAGATGGGATTCTCGCTACCCATATTTCAACTCAACTTTGGTTGCTCGACGCTGTTGAGCAAACTTGGTGTGTCGCGTCGGCACCGCAATTCGATTGAACTGCCGATTGGAGATCGCCGATGCTGACGGAAAAGATTTCAGACGCGCTCGCGATCGCAGTCAATGCGCATCAGGGTCAATGGCGCAAGGATGCCACTATCTCTCATTTAGCCCATCTGTCGGGCGTGGCTTCGATTGCTCTGGAGTACGGCGCAGATGAAGAACAGGCGATTGCCGCGCTACTGCACGACGTACTTAAGGACGACGGTCGGGATGCAATGTCGATGACATTTAACCTTTAGCCATATTCGGGACATTGCATCTCAACGCGCTGACATGCCAGCCACTCTTTACGCAGACAGCAGGGAGAAGCGCAGCGGTATTGCGATTCGCCTACGGCAGCTTGGCCTGACAGTCCGGACAAGACAACTGTCCGTAGGTGACTATGCGTTGCCGGGCAAGTTTGTTGTGGAACGCAAGGAAGCCAACGCCTTTACGACAAGTATCATGTCGGGTCACCTGTTTCAGCAAGCCGAATTGCTGGCCGGGCATCAGGATCGAGCGATCATCGTCCTGAAGGGGCGTGCCGATGAGATTGATTCGTCGATCACGTCCGAGTCAGTGGTTGGCGCGCTTTCTGCTCTATTGCTCTTCTACGATATCGCGGTGACACCTTCGCCGAGCCCGGACTACACGGCCCGACTTATTGGGCGCCTGGTTCGCCACAGCCTTGACGGTCTGGGTTATGAAATACCGACCAGAACAGATAAGCCACAGTACGATGCTCACGAGATGGTGTTCCGAAGCTTACAAGGCGAACGTCCTGGGCAGAATCGGCATGGAGTAATAAAAAAAACGTTACGGAGGAGTAATGAGCAATTTTTCTCTTGGCGCGGCCGCAAAGCCGTCGCGCCATGTTGTCGTTTGACAGGGCGCAGGCGTGGATTTCAATATTGCCTTGATCCTGGCTCAGGATGGTTTCACCAATGGTGCGATATACGCTTTGTTGGCACTGGCACTGGTATTGGTGTTTGCAGTTACCCGGGTGATCTTCATTCCCCAGGGTGAGTTTGTCTCCTATGGGGCGCTCAGCGCGGCGGCAATCAGCAATGGGCAGTTGCCGCCCACACTCTGGCTGGTTGTCGTGCTTGGTATTGCAGTGGCCCTGGTCGATAGTGTCGCCGCGGTACGCGAAGGGCGCCTCAAGCGAATTCCAATGATTCTTTTCAAGAATGCCGTACTGCCTGGCATAGCGGCCATTGCGGTACATTTTTTACCGATCAAGGAACTTGCCTATCCGTTACAAATCTTGATTGCTCTGATCTTCGTCGTGCCGCTGGGCTCGCAGATCTACCGTCTTGCCTTTCAGCCCGTGGCGGAAGCTTCGGTGCTGCTGTTGCTGATCGTATCCGTTGCGGTGCACTTCATTCTGGTTGGCTTGGGGCTCTATTTCTTTGGTGCGGAAGGCGGCCGTATTCCGGCATTCACCGATGGCGGCTTCGAGATCGGGCCGACATTCGTGCAGTACCAGACTCTGTGGATCGTAGGTATCACCGGAATTCTGATTGCCGGCATGGCCTTGTTTTTTGAACATTCGATTTATGGCAAGGCGCTGCGTGCTACCGCAATCAATCGCACCGGGGCGCGTCTGATGGGCATTTCCGCCGACCTTGCCGGCAAACTCTGCTTTTCATTGGCGGCGCTGGTCGGTGCTTTTTCCGGCATTCTGATTGCACCGATCACTACCATCTATTACGACACCGGCCTGCTGATCGGCCTCAAGGGTTTCGTCGGCGCCATTGTCGGTGGCCTCGTCTCCTACCCACTGGCTGCGGCGGGCGCTGTGATGGTGGGTTTGCTGGAGTCCTACTCTTCCTTTTATGCCTCCGCCTTCAAGGAAGTCATCGTCTTTACCTTGATCATTCCAGTACTGTTGTGGCGTTCGTTGCAAACGCATCAAGTTGACGAGGAAGATCACTGATGCGCGCTACCTGCTGTTTTTATAGCGGGCTGGCGGCGCGCGGCAAGGAAGGCCGGTCATGACGCCAAACCGTGCGCTGCTTGCAACCATCCTGATACTCGGCGTGGTGCCGTTGTTTGCCGCCGAATTCACCATCACCCTGTTCAATTACGTCGGCATGTATGCGCTGGTGGCGCTCGGTCTGGTGCTGCTAACTGGCATCGGTGGCCTGATCTCCTTCGGCCAGGCGGCTTTTGTCGGCCTCGGTGCCTACGCCAGTGCCTATCTATGTACCCGGCATGGCGTCTCGCCGTGGGGTGCATTGTTGGTCGGCATGACCGTAACTACTTTCGTAGCTCTTGCGCTGGGTTTTCTCACCTTGCGTCTGTCGGGCCACTTTTTGCCCCTCGGCACCATTGCCTGGGGTATGTCGCTGTATTACATATTCGGCAACCTGGAGTCCCTCGGCGGTCATGGCGGTGTAGACGGCATTCCGCCCATCAATCTGTTCGGTTTTGATCTGGAGTCGAGCGAAGCGATCTTCTACTTGATTTGGGCTGTGTTGATGTCGGCCATCATCACCACCCAGAACATGCTTGATTCGCGCGAAGGGCGAGCCATTCGCAGCCTGCGTAGTACCACCATGAGCGAAGCGATGGGCATCAACACAACCAGGTACAAGATGATAATTTTCATGCTTGCGGCCCAGTTCGCCTGTGTCTCCGGCTGGTTCTATGCGCATATGCAGCGCTTCGTCAATCCTTCGCCGTTCTCGCTTGGCCAGAGTATTGAGTATTTGTTCATGGCGGTACTCGGCGGTGCCGCCAATGTCTGGGGTGCGGTGCTGGGGGCTGCCATCGTGACCTTCCTCAATGAGTGGCTTCAGGATTTGTTGCCCAAACTGCTGAGTGTCTCGGGGAATTTTGAGGTTGTGGTGTTTGGCCTGTTGATGATCCTCGTTCTGCACCGCGCGCGTGACGGAGTGTGGCCGATCCTGATCCGCTTGCTGGGTGACTGGGTGCCACAGCGCAAGCAGGCAAAAACCATCGAACCGGCCGAGCCCTTACCGCGTCGTGATTTGCCGGCGCTCGGTACGCCGGTGCTGGAAGTCAGGAACGTGAGCAAGCATTTCGGAGGCTTGGTGGCCAACAACAAGATGAATCTGGAAGTGCGTGCCGGCGAAGTGCTGGCGCTGATCGGTCCCAACGGTGCGGGAAAGAGCACGCTGTTCAATTGCATCTCGGGCGTTGCTCCGGCTAGCGAAGGCGAGATCCGGTTTCTCGGCCGACGCATCGAGGCGCTGATCTCACGAGAGATCGCCAAGCTGGGCATGAGTCGCACTTTCCAGCATGTGCGTCTCAACCAGAACATGAATGTGCTGGAAAATGCCGCGCTTGGCGCCCACCTTCGTGGCCATAAAAACTTTATCCAGTCGGCCTGGCACCGTGATCGCGATGAGGAGCGAAGCTTGCTTTGGGAGGCGGCTCACCAGTTAAAGCGCTGCGGCCTGGGCGAGCATCTGTTTGACGCCGCCGGCAGCCTGCCGCTGGGCAAGCAGCGCATCGTCGAAATTGCGCGTGCTTTGTGCAGCGATCCGACCTTGCTGTTGCTCGACGAACCTGCCGCCGGACTGAGACATCTGGAGAAGCAGGCCCTGGCGGAACTGCTGGCCAAACTGCGCAGCGAAGGTATGGCGATTCTTCTGGTCGAACACGATATGGATTTCGTCATGGGGTTGGCTGATCGCGTGGTAGTCATGGAGTTTGGCGAGCATTTAGCGGAAGGACTGCCGCAGGAAGTGCAGGCCAACCCCAAAGTACTTGAAGCCTATCTAGGCGGAGTTGAGGCATGAATACTGACCGTTCCTTTCGTAACGAGGGGCCAGCATGAAGCCGTTGATACTCGAAACCTCCGAGCTGTGCGTTTCCTACGGGCGTGTTGAGGCCGTCCACAAGGTCGATATCCGCATCCGTGAAGGCGAGATCGTCACCGTGATCGGCCCCAACGGTGCCGGTAAGACCACGCTGCTTTCGGCGCTGATGGGCATGCTGCCGGCAAGCGGCAAGGTGCGCTTTCAAGGCAGATCAATTCTGGGCAATGTAGCCGTTGACCAACTGGTTGCTGACGGGTTGGTGCTGGTGCCCGAAAAGCGTGAGCTGTTCGGTACGATGTCGGTGGCCGACAATCTGCTGCTGGGGGCCTTTGCCCGCTATCGCAAAGGCCTGCGCGATCACGCTACGACCATGGCCGAAGTATTGGAGATATTTCCACGGCTTGCCGAGCGCAAGTCGCAACTGGCCGGCACGCTTTCCGGTGGCGAGCGGCAGATGCTGGCCATGGGCCGCGCCCTGATGGCCAAGCCGAAACTGCTGATGCTCGACGAACCCAGTCTGGGCTTGGCACCGATGATTGTGAAAGAAATATTCCGCATCGTCGTGCGCCTGCGCAAGCTGGGTGTTTCGGTGTTGTTGGTCGAACAGAACGCCCGCGCCGCGCTACATGTGGCAGACTACGGTTACGTTCTGGAAAGCGGCGCGGTCGCGCTGGAAAATGAAGCCGTTGCGCTACTCGACGACCGTCGAGTGATCGAAAGCTATCTTGGCCTGGGCGGCAGCCATTCAATTGCCGCCTGAGTCGATTCAGTATCAACCACAGTACACGCTGTACCCACAACCGTCAAAAAGAGGAGACACAGATGAAAATTACCAAACGTTCCATTACCCCGCTGGCAGCCGCTCTTGCGCTCGCCTGGAGCGGCGTCGTACTGGCTGATATCAATATCGGCGTCACGGTTTCGGCGACCGGCCCGGCTGCCGTTCTCGGTGTCCCGGAGATGAATACCATATCGTTATTGCCAACCAGCATCGCTGGTGAAAAGATCAACTGGATCGCTCTGGATGATGCAACCAATCCGACCCAGACCTCCAAGAACATGACCAAGCTGCTCACAGAAGACCATGTCGATCTGGTGATTGGCGGCAGTACCACGCCAACCGCCATGGCCGCCGCCGGAGCAGCTGCTGACGCGAAAACACCGCTGATCACCGTGGCGCCAAATCCTGCTGCGGGTGACAAGCAGCACTGGTCTTTCATCATGCCGCAGGACTTTGCCTTGATGGCAGAAGGCATTCTCGAGCACATGAAAGCGCATAACTACAAGACGCTTGGTGTCATCGGCTTTGCCGACGGGTATGGCGAAACCTGGAACAAGGCGCTGAGCTCAGTGGCCGGCAAATACGGTGTCACCCTGGGACCGTTCGAGACCTTCCAGCGCACCGATACGTCGGTGACCGGCCAAGCCGTCAAGCTGATCGCCGCCCATCCTGACGCCATTCTTGTCGTCGCCTCGGGTGCCCCCGCGGCAATGCCGCATGCGACGCTGACCGAGCGTGGCTACAAGGGTCAGATCTATCAGACGCATGGCGCACCTTCACCGGCTTTCTTGAAGATCGGTGGCAAGAATGTCGAAGGCGGAATACTCGTGGCCGGACCGATTGTTGCCTATGATCAGCTGCCGGACTCAAACCCGAGCAAGGCCATCGGCGCCGAATATGCCAAAGCGTATGAAGCGAAGTACGGCGCGGGGTCGGTATCGTCCTTTGGTGGTCACGTGTGGGATGCGTGGCGAGTGGCTTCGCATGCGATTCCGGTCGCTTTGAAGAAGGCCAAGCCCGGCACCGCCGAGTTCCGTTCAGCGCTGAGGGACGCCATCGAGCAGACCAAGGAGGTGGTGGGTGTGCATGGCGTATTCAATATGACCCCGACTGACCATAGTGGCCTGGACGGACGCGCTCGTATCTTGATGCAAGTGCAGAACGGAGCCTTCAAAGTCATCTCGAAGTAATGGCAGCGGCATGAAAGGCACGCGCATGAGCACCGCCGGGCCGTTCCCAAGGGCGAATTCCGCAATGCGCAGCATGGAGGATGCCTGATGAGCACCGTCGCCCGTACGCCCGCTGACTTGTTTGTCGATCCGGTGGTGACGCTCGAAGACCGCCCGGATGGCAGTCGGCTGTTTCGTTCCGCTTTGGTGCTGCCCAGCTACGCCCGCTGTTCAGGCGAGTGGCTGGAGCGCTGGGCGGTCGAAACCCCGGACGCCATCCTGATCGCCGAGCGGGGCGCGGATGGTGAGTGGGTCAAGCTCAGTTACAGCGAAGCGCTTGCGCGTGTCTATCGCATCGCCACCTGGCTGCTCGGGCAGAATCTTTCGCCCGAGCGTCCGGTGCTGGTGCTTTCCGACAACGGTATCGAGCATGCCTTGCTGGCCCTGGCCTGCATGCATGTCGGTATCCCGGTCTGCCCGGTGTCGCCCGGCAATTCCTTGTTGTCGAAGGATTTTGCAAAGCTCAAGGCCAATGTCGAATTGCTGCGGCCTGGAGTGATTTTTGCTGACACCATCGAGCGCTTCATGCCGGCAATCCAGGCGATTGCCGAGTTGCATGATGGCGTGGTGGTGGCAGGGAGCCGCAGCGTATCTGTGCCGGGCACAATGGCTTTCGCCGATCTGGAAAAAAGCGGTAGCCACGAGGGTGGCGCTGACAACACGGCGGTCAGGCAGGCGTTTGCCGCGTTGACGCCAGATACCATCGCCAAGTTTCTGTTTACCTCCGGTTCCGTTGGCGCGCCCAAAGCGGTCATCACGACGCAGCGCATGATGTGCTCCAACGCCGAAATGAAGTCGGTGATCTGGCCTTTTCTCAACCGGCAGAAGCCAGTTCTCGTCGACTGGTTGCCGTGGAGCCATGTTTTTGGGGGCAGTCACAATTTCAACAAGGTGCTGCGCTTCGGCGGCAGCCTGTACATTGATGACGGCAAGCCGGCGCCGGCGTTGCTGCCAAAGACAATCAGGAATCTGACCGACATTGCGCCGACCATTTATCTGAGTGTGCCGCTCGCGTACGGCATGCTGGTAGCGCATCTGCGTGACGATGCCGTGCTGCGCAAGAATTTTTTCTCGCGTTTGCAGATCATCTTTTACGCTGGCGCCGCACTGCCGCAGTCAACGTGGGACGAACTCGAACGTCTGGCCATGATGGAGCTTGGTCACCCGGTGGTGATGCTCTCCAGTTGGGGCTCGACTGAAACTGCGCCGGCTTGTACCGATTGCCATTTTCAGGCGGTACGTTCAGGCGTGATCGGCGTGCCGGTTCCCGGCACCACGCTCAAACTGGTACCGATAGCGGACAAGCTTGAAGTACGAATCAAAGGGCCCAACCTGTTTTCAGGCTATTGGAAGCAACCCGAATTGACCGCCAGCGCTTTCGATGAAGAAGGCTTCTATTTGATCGGTGATGCGGTCGAGTTCGTGAATCCGGAAAAGCCGGAGCAGGGCCTGCTGTTCGATGGGCGCGTTGCTGAAGATTTCAAATTGCTCTCTGGCACCTGGGTGCATGTCGGCGCATTGCGGGTTGCTGGCATCAGTGCGCTTTCGCCCATCGCCCAGGACATCGTCGTGACCGGCCACGACCGTAGCGACATCGGTTTTCTGGTATTTCCCAACATTGCCGAATGCCGCCGCATTGCCGGTCTTGATGAAAATGCCTCGATGGCAACCGTTATCTCGCATCCGGCGATCAAGGAGCGGCTACGCGAGGGCTTGTTGCGCATGAAGCGCGAAGGCGGTGGTTCGTCTACCTATCCAGCGCGTGCGCTGCTGCTGGCGGAAGCGCCTTCGCCTGAAGTGTAATTTTTTGAATCCGCTTGTGCTACCCGTTTTGCGATGCGCCGGTGCTACCCCAAAAGTCGTTCGGTTTAGTAGCGAACAGGGCCTGCAGATCGCGGATTGCGCTTTTCTCCCGGCGTTTCTTTCATGGTACCTGCGTGCAGCAAATAGTTATCAGAACTTCTCGTCCCGCAACCAATACCACTTGTATAAGAAGCGCTGCCCGATCCGGCGAAATGGCGCGAACGCCTGCGAACGCACCACGCCGAACAGGTTCGGATATTCCAGTTCACTCGAATAAATCGGCAGATTGAACACCGGATTGCCCGCGTCCTTGCCGGCCACGCGTTCGGCCAGGCGTTTGCCGGCCCAGGTGGAGAACGACACACCGTTGCCACCGTAACCAACTGCATACCAGATGGACTTCGACGGATCAGGCCGCGCAATACGCGGCATCATGTCGTGGCTGACGTCAACCCAGCCCCACCAGGAATAGTCGATCTGGATGCCAGCCAACGGTGGAAACTTGCGGGCTATCGCATCGGTCAGCAGCTTCATATGCACAGGATCCTCGGCATCGGCTCCGGTGATGGAACTGCGACTGCCCAGTTGCAGCCGGTTGTCCGCCAGCAACCGGTAATAGAAACGCAACGTGCGGGTATCTGTCAGGAAGACCCGCGACTTGAAATTGCAGGCATCAAGCTCCGCTTGGGTCAGCGCACGGGTGACCAACGAGTTGGACAGGATCGGCAGAATCTTGTTTTTGAGCAGCGGATTGAGCGTCTGCCCGGTGTAGCCACCAGTGCACACCGCAACCCGCTTGGCGCGCACGGTGCCGCCAGGTGTTTGCAGGTGGTGTACGCCACCCACCGTCTGCCAGCCCTGCACCGGGCTGCCCGTATGCAGCTTCACGCCGAGTGCACGCGCCTGCTGCATCAGCCCGAAGGTGAATTTGAGCGGATGCACACCCACACCCTCTGGTTCAAACATCGCGCCACACATCTCGCGCTCGTCGCAGTAGTAGCGGCGAACCTCCTCGGCACTGAGCATGCGGGTCTGGTAGCCGAAGGTATCGCGCAGCAGCGCGGCCTGCTTTTGGAGCACCGGGATCTTTTCAGGTCGGTGTGCCAGATAGAGATGGCCTCCATCAAACGCTTCGCAGTCGATCTGCTGTGTCAGATGCCGGAAGTTCTCGAAGCCGGTGCGAATCTCAGTATCCAGTCGTTTGGCCACATCCAGGCCATAACGCTCGATCCACTGCGCGCGCGTGAGTCGGCCACTGGCATTCTGGCCCTGCCCGCCGCTGCGGCTTGAGCAGCCCCAGGCGGTCTGATTTGCCTCCAGCACCACTGCCTCGATGCCATGCTCCTGGGCCAGGTACAGCGCAGTCGATACGCCGGTGGAGCCAGATCCGATGACGACGACATCAACGTCCATGTCGCCGGTCACCGGGCCATCGTCTGACGGTGGGGCACCGGCACTGGCAACCCAGTAGGTCGGCGCATAGGCGCGTCCGGCACCCGGATTCCCATCCACCAGCGGGTCATATCGTGGGTCGTAGGACTTTGCCGATGACCGATCGCCATCGACAAACGACATAGGTTCCGTCATGGCCACGTTATGGACTCCTGGCTGGGTCAAAGGTTGTTGATCACTTCATGGCAGGAAGATTGGGACGAACCTTGCGGAATGCGCTCTTGAGCGTGATCTTGCCGTCACGAAATGCGAACACGTCGACACCGTCGGTCTCGATCCGGGTTCCATCGGGGGCGGTGCCGGTGAAGGTCCACTGTGAAATGCCGAAATCGCCCTCGGCGAAATGCGTGCCGTTTTCCCATTGCGCGTCCTTGATGGTTTCCCACGCGCCCGCAAAAGCCTTGCGCACGGCTGCCTGGCCGACATGCCGGGTACCGCATGCATCGGGACCGGCAGCAGTCTGAAATACACAGTCCTCGCTCATGAAAGACATCAGGCCATCGATATCGTGCCGGTTCCAGGCATCGCCGAAGGCTTGCAGTGTCGCAGCGGTCACCGCCAGTGTCGTCTCGCTCATAAAATCTCCAACAAGTCCAGGGAAAGGGGCAGTTCACTCCTCTATACCGAGGGTAAACAATTCAATCGGCACACGATAGTGCCAGATCGCAGATTCGACCGTACCAGATCAGCGAGAAACGCACCTGAGCGCAACATGGCCATTTCTCCTGACATACAGTGGGCGCAACTGCTGGCGCTCCCGGATCAGCCCAACCTGCCACTACAAGCGCGGGTGCGGTTGGCGATCGTGCAGGTGATTCTCGACGGCAGGCTGCGGCCCGGTGCGCCGCTGCCCTCATCGCGCGCGCTGGCGCAGTTGCTTGGCTTGAGCCGCAATACAGTCACCTCGGCCTTCCAGCAACTGTGCGACGAGAAATACCTGGAGTCGCGACTTCGCAGCGGCATGTTTGTGCTGTCGCACAATCTCCCCAGGCCCTTGGCCCACGCAGACCCATCCGGCAGGCCGATCGGGCTCGTGCCACCCGACTGGTCGGCGCGCGTACAGCGGTCGCAACTCGATCGCCCCACGCTGAGCAAGCCGCTACGCTGGAACGACTATCCCTATCCATTCATCTACGGGACGCACGACCCGTTGCTGTTTCCGACCGAGGATTTCCGCGAATGCTGCGTGCGCAGTCTCGCGCGGTCCCAGTTGCCGCACTGGACTCCGGATCTGGAGACCGACGACGTGCCGGATCTGATTGAGCAGATGAGATCATGGTCACCATCGGTGCGCAGCAGGCGTATTACCTGCTGTCCGACACCTTGTTTTCAGAACAGTCGCGTGTCGGCCTGGAGGAGCCCGGGCATCCCCATGCGCGCAACAGTTTTGCCCTGCGCAATCCGCAATTTATCGAGGTGCGCGTCGATGATGACGGTGTGGTCGTCGAGGACATTCCGCCGCTGGACTACCTGTTCGTGACACCGTCACACCAAAGCCCGACCACCGCGACCTTGAGCCTGGAACGGCGCCAGCATTTGCTGCAACTGGCGCAACAGCGGGATTTCGTCGTGATCGAGGACGACTATGAAGCCGAAAACCTGTACAACGGCCAACCCATGCCGGCGCTCAAGAGTCTGGACCGCAGCGGTCGGGTCATCTATGTCGGCTCCATCTCCAAGAGCCTGTCACCGGCATTGCGCCTGGGCTACATCGTTGCGCCACGGGATCTGATCAGGGAACTGCGCGCGATCCGGCACGCGATGCTGCGCCATCCCAGTGCATTTCTCCAGCATGCTTTTGCCTTGTTCCTGTCGCTGGGGCACCATGAATCACACACGCGGCGTGTCAACCAGGTGATGCGCGAACGGCTGGATCTGGTTTGCCAGGCCGTGCACCAGCACCTGCCCGAGTGTCGTTTCCACATACCGCAAGGCGGCGCGTCGCTCTGGGTGCAGACGCCCGACGGGATCGATGGCGCCGAACTTGCCATTCAGGCGCGCGCGTATGGTGTATTGATCGAAGCTGGAGACGTTTTCTTTGGCAAACCACCTTACCCATGCTGCTATTTCCGGCTGCGGCTGTCGTCCATTGCAGCCGCGTCCATCGAGCCAGGTATCCAGGCCTTG
>CAJDVP010000201.1_pt1 | contig 11658 bp, 6 predicted proteins | sample 7391311 | NCBI WGS metagenome assembly CAJDVP01 (sample SAMEA7055711, study PRJEB34461) | soil metagenome | biome: terrestrial ecosystem; feature: Peninsula; material: soil | place: Antarctica | collected 2016
CCGCAAAACTCGAACGTTGACCATGAGCGATGTGAAGTCGAACATTGGGAAATGACATGCCCGGGCTGATGATCGTCACCTTCTTCTGCCTGGTTGCAGCTGCGCTTTCGTTCAACTCGGTTTCGGCGTACGGCCTGGGCAATGCGTTTGGCGTTGCTACCGGAGCGGTGGCCGTCGTCGCCATGAGCCAATGCCTGATCCTGGCCGCCCGGCCACGGTTGCTGGAGCCGCTGTTCGGCGGCCTCGACCATATGTATCGCGCGCACAAGTGGCTAGGGATCTTGGCCCTCGGCATGATGCTGGTGCACAACCAGTTTGATCCGGATTTCGATGACTGGGTACGGGAGAGCGGAATCGGCGAATTCGCCAAAGACATCGGAGAGTTCGCGTTCTACGGCCTGATTGCACTGATTCTGTTAAGTTGGATCAAGCGCATACCGGTGCTTGGCTGGGAGATTCCCTACCAGCTCTGGTGGTTTACCCATCGCCTCACCGGAGCCTTCTTTGCGCTCGTTGTCATACACCAGTTGCTGATCGATACGCCGTATGCCTGGAACGACCCGCTGGCGGTCTACCTGAACGTGTTCTGCGCCCTCGGGTTGGGCAGCTATCTCTTCGTCCAGTTCCTGGCACGGCGGCTGAGGCGGCGCGCCTATCGGGTGGAATCGCTGGAGCAGCACGCGGGGGCGACAGAACTTGCGCTGGCACCGGTGGGGCGGCCCATGCGCTGGCGCCCGGGTCAGTTCGCCTTTCTGAGCGTGTCCGGATTCAGTTTGGGAGAGGCGCACCCTTTCACTATCACCGAGCCGCCGCAATCGGCCGGCCGCATCCGGTTTGCCATCAAGCCGCTGGGTGACTGGACGCGGCGTCTCCCCGACAGACTCTCGCCGGGTGCCACCGTCGAGGTGGAGGGCCCATACGGTCGCTTCAATTTTCGTAAGGGCGGGCCCAAGCAGATCTGGATCGCCGGCGGCGTCGGCATTACCCCCTTTCTCGCCTGGGCCCAGAGCCTTGCCGCGGATGAGCAGCGCTCGATCTACCTGCTCTATAGCGTGCGCCACGAGCAGGACGCCGTCGGCCTTGACGTCCTGAGTGAAATAGCAAAGGCGGTACCAGCGTTCTCCTTCGATCTTGTCGTCAGCGGCCGTGAGGGCCGGCTAACGGCGGACGGCCTCGTCGCCCGGGCACCGTTCAGCCCGAAGGACGCCGACCTGTTTTTTTGCGGACCGGCGGATCTGCGTCGAGCCATCTCGCGGGGGCTCGAGGCCCGCGGCCTGGCGCCCAAGCGCACGCGCTTCGAGTATTTCGATAGAGTCTGGGTGTCAGTTCGAACGAGAGGGCATCAAGATGCAAATCAAGGTTCTGGGATCGGGATGCAGCAAATGCCGCGCCACCATCGGCATCATCGAGCGGGCTGCGCTGGCCGCAGGTGTCGACGTGAAAATCGTCAAGGTCGAGAACCCTGAAGACATCCATCGATACGGCGTTCACAAGACGCCCGCCATCGTCATCGACGGCAGGGTCGTGCATGCCGGTGGCCTTCCTTCGCGCGAAGAAGTGCAAACATGGCTGAAGCCGAACCCCAACGGGTTCCTGACTGAACCGACCCGTCATCTGTTTTTCACTGGCAAAGGCGGCGTCGGCAAGACTTCACTGTCCACTGCCACTGCACTGACACTGGCCGACGCTGGCAAGAAGGTGCTGCTGGTCAGCACGGACGCGGCATCGAACCTGGACGAGATGCTGGGTGTGGCGCTGCGCAACACCCCGACGCCGGTGCCCGACGCGCCTGGTCTGTCGGTGCTGAACATCGACCCGGACAACGCCGCGGAGTCCTATCGGCAGCGGGTCCTGGAGCAAATGGGTGCCACTGCCACCGAGACAGAACGCTCTACCGTGCGAGAACAACTGTCCGGCGCCTGCACCACAGAGATCGCGTCCTTTGACGAGTTTGCATCTCTCCTGTCTGACGATGGCGAGCACTTCGACCACATCATCTTCGACACGGCACCCACCGGGCACACCTTGCGTTTGTTGAGTCTGCCCAAAGCCTGGAGCGGGTTTCTGGCGGGAAACGACCGCGGCGCCTCGTGCCTGGGGCCGCATTCGGGGTTGAAGATGCAGGAGGAGCGCTTCAAGATCGCCTTGAAGGCTTTGAGCGATCCGGCCCTGACTACCGTGGTCCTCGTGACCCGGGCCGACAAGGGCGCGATCATCGAAGCGGCACGCACATCGGAGGAATTGCATGAGCTGGGTTTGAACAACCAGCGTCTGGCAGTCAACGGCGTGTTCCACGCCAGCGATCGAAGCGATGCCGTTGCCTGCGCCATCGAAGACCTGGGGCAGCTGGCACTCGATGGGATGCCACAGTCGCTGAAGAAGTTGCCGCAGGACCAGGTGCCGCTGCGGGCCTTTGATACGGTCGGCCTTCCAGCACTGCGTGCATTGCTTTCGTCAGCGACACTGACCGGCAAGGCGGTGCAGACCTCCCCTGTCCAGCAAATCACCCACGTTGAGGGACTCGCTGCCTTGGCCGACGAACTGGCCACTGCCGAGCACGGATTGATCATGGTCATGGGCAAAGGAGGAGTCGGCAAGACCACGGTCGCGGCGGCCTTGGCGTTGGGGCTGGTTCAGCGCGGTAAGACCGTGCACTTGAGCACCACCGACCCTGCTGCGCACCTGGCCGTGACGCTTGATGGCGACGTGCCGGGTCTGCATGTCAGCCGCATCGATCCGAAAGTCGAGACCCAGCGCTATATCGACAAGATCATGGCAGCCAAGTCACCGCACCTTGACGCCCAGGAACAGGCGCTGATGCTCGAAGACCTGCGCTCGCCCTGCACCGAGGAGGTGGCTGTCTTCCACGCCTTCTCGCGCATCGTCAGCGAAGGGCGCAGCGCCTTTGTGGTGCTGGACACTGCTCCCACCGGGCATTCGATGCTGCTGATGGACGCGACCGGCGCCTACCACCGGCAGATGATGCGGGAGTTCGAAGGACATGGAGCCGGACGGATGGTGACGCCGCTGATGCGGCTGCAGGACGCTGCGTACACCAAGATCATTTTGGTGACCCTGCCCGAGCTGACTCCCGTATCGCAGGCCGCTGCCTTGCAGGAAGACCTGCGCCGCGCAAGCGTCGAGCCCTATGCCTGGGTACTCAACAAAAGCGTTCTCGCTGCCGGCACACACGACCCGCTGCTTGCGGCCCGGCTGGCGGGTGAACGCAAGCAAATCGAACGCATGTCCGCCGGCCTGGCCAAGCGCCTGTTCACGCTGCCGTGGCTGACGGTTCCGCCGATCGGTTTTGTGGAGTTGTCCAAACTGGTCCTGACCAACCCCTGAATTGGGCGCGGGCCAGCGTCCTGCCACGTGTGAGACCGGTCGTCCCCGACAAGAACTGCGGCGCGACCGGTAGCAGCAACTGGCAGAGGACCGGAATTACATCAACCAACATGGGCAGGACGTGCCGCAGATCCGAAAACGGTCCACTCGCGGGAACCAACCTGCAGATCGTGAAACTAAGTGTGTTCGACCGGGTCCGAATTTCGTCAGACTTCGGCTACACCTTGTGCAGCAGTGCAGCAGTGCAGCAGTGCAACAATGCAGCTCATTGGGTACGCATTGTTCGACGCGCTGACGTCAGCCGCACAGATATGCGCCCATCTTGGCGTTTTCTCGAAGTTCCAGGCAACCAAATCAAAAGGCAATCCATGAGCATCACACTGATAGTCATTCTGGTCGTTATCGCGCTGGCAGCCTTTCTGCTGATCGCGATTTTCAACAAGCTGGTCATGCTGAGGAATCGGTACAAGAACGCCTTTGCCCAGATCGAAGTGCAGCTCAAGCGCCGTTATGACCTGATCCCCAATCTGGTCGAGACCGCCAAGGCATACATCAAACATGAACGTGAAACGCTGGAGTCGGTCGTCAAAGCGCGCAACGAGGCGTCCGGCATGTTGTCCAGCGCTGCGGCGGCGCCCGGTGATGCAGCTGCCATGAAAGGGCTGGTCGGCGCCGAAGGAAGACTGTCTGGCGCCCTGATGAACTTGAAGATGGTGATGGAGGCCTATCCGGACCTGAAGGCGAACCAGAACATGATGCAACTGAGCGAGGAACTTACGTCAACGGAGAACAAGGTATCGTTTGCGCGCCAGGCATTCAATGATCAGGTGATGGCCTACAACACCTACAAGCAGTCATTCCCACCGGTTGTTTTTGCGCCCATGTTTGGCCATGCACAGGATGCAGCGTTGCTGGAGTTCGCAGACAGCGTCGCGATTCAGGCGGCGCCGAAAGTGTCGTTTTGAGCGCAGCGTCTAGTCTCGTGGGCGGTCGATGAACTTTTTTGAATCACAGGAACGCGCGCACAAGCACACGACGTTACTGATCGTCTTGTTCGTTGTCGCGGTGATCGCATTGATCGTCATGACCAATCTGCTGATCCTGGTGGTGCTTGGTGTATTCAACAGCCAGCAAATGCGTGACGGTCAGACCTTTGCCGCGCAGATGGACTGGAAGATGGTCGCCACCGTGGGCGCAGGTGTCAGTGTGGTGGTGCTGGTCGGCAGTCTGTACAAGATGCTGGCCTTGTCTGCGGGTGGCAAGGTTGTTGCAGAGTCGCTGGGTGGACAGTTGATTCCGCGCAATACCGAGGAGCCCAATCAACGCAAGCTGCTCAACGTCGTCGATGAAATGGCCATAGCGTCGGGAACGCCCGCGCCCCCGGTCTATCTGCTGGCCAATGAACCTGGCATCAATGCCTTCGCGGCGGGATTCTCGCCACGCGACGCGGTACTCGGAATTACCCAGGGAGCGATCGAGCAGCTGAGCCGCGATCAATTGCAGGGCGTCATCGCCCATGAGTTCAGTCACATATTCAATGGCGACATGCGGCTCAACATTCGTTTGATGGGTGCTTTGAATGGCATCCTGATTCTGGGCATTCTGGGCTACTACCTGATGTATTCGACATCGTTCTCGGGGCGCAGGCGCGGCAACGACAATGGTGGTGCAGGGATATTGGCGCTGGCGGTCGGGCTGATGGTGATCGGCTATGCGGGTACATTTTTCGGCGGGTTGATCAAGGCCGCAGTCAGCCGGCAGAGGGAATACCTGGCTGACGCGTCGGCGGTCCAATTCACCCGCAACCCGGATGGAATCGCGGGTGCTTTGAAGAGAATTGGCGCACTGGAGGCTGGCTCCATTGTGCGTAACCCGGGCGCACCTGAAGTCAGCCATGCGTTTTTCGCCCAGGGCGTCAAAGGCTTCACACAGTGGCTGTCGTCCACCCATCCGCCGCTGGCCAGTCGTATCTTGCGCATCGATCCCCAATGGGACGGCAAGTTCGGTGTTTCTGAGCCGCCACCAGTTGAAAGCCATTCGCCAGTCGGCGACACATCGGCGATGGGTCGCCCCGATTTGGTACGAAACATGGCAACTGTCGCAGCAGCAACCGCATCAGCCGCAGCGGCCGACGCAGTCGCAGTGATGGATCAAATGGGTCAACCGACCCAGGAGTCGGTTCTGCTCGCCCGGTCGTTACTGTCTGAAATGCCCGCGGCGATTCGCGAAGCAGCGCGTGAACCCTATGGCGCCCGGGCCGTGATCTATTGTCTGCTGCTCGACAAGGGGGCAGGGCTGCGAGAACAACAACTGGCGCTGTTGCAAGGTCGTGCCGACAAGAATGTATACGCGCTGACGATCCGTTTGATGCCACAAATGGATGCGCTGGATAGGCAATTCCGGCTGCCGATCATCGACATCGCGATTCCTGCGCTCAAGCAGTTGTCACATAGCCAGTACCCGCCGTTCATGGAAAATCTGGCGGCGCTGATCAACATGGACTCCAAGGTTGACCTATTCGAATGGTCGTTGAAAAAGATTTTGTCAAGGCATCTGGACGGGCACTTTCACAAGACGTTGACCGCTGCGGCGCGATATCAGGATCCCGGACAACTCGCTCAAGAAGTTGGATTTGTGTTGTCGGTGATGGCGCACGCCGGCGCCACGGATCAGAACAGTGCCCAGAGCGCATTTGATGCTGCCGCCAGCAACTTGGCTTCAACCGGGATGACGTTGTTGGCGAAGGACCAGATCAGGACTGGGGATCTGGATCAAGTCCTTGGCAAGCTGGATCTATTGGCGCCCGCCGCAAAATCGCGCTTGTTGACAGCCTGTGTCATCAGCATTTGGCATGATCAGAGGGCCACCCCGGCAGAGGTTGAGTTGTTGCGTGCATTCGCCAGTGTTCTGGATTGCCCCATGCCGCCGGGCATGGCACCATCAGGCGGGCGTGCCGCCTGATGGGCTCACTGCATGGGGCATGGTGCATCATTCACGTTCTGCCGCGCTGTGAAAGTGAAAACTTGCTCTTCTTGGCCGGACCAAGCAGACGATTCAGTATTCTTTGCAGGGTCGGCTACTGCTCGACTGCTCCTCCCTTTCGCGCCGCATTATCAACCTAAAATGAACAGTTAACCCAACCCACCAGCCCGAGTATGAAACCACTGCGCATGTTGTATGTGGAAGACAACGCTGAACTTCGCGAGACCTTCCAGGAAATGCTTGAAGGCGATCAGCGCGAGGTGGTGGCCTGCGCCACCGCGGAAGAAGCGCTGGTGCTGTGGAACGCCAGTGATTTCGATGTGCTCGTGACCGACATCAGCCTGCCAGGCATGTCCGGCACCAATTTGGCCCGCCGCGTGCTTGAAGCTGACCCCGAGTGCTGGGTCGTGCTCTGCTCGGGCTACGAGTATGGCGACGCTCTGAGTGCGCTGGGGCCACGGGTACGGGCGCTCTCCAAACCCTTCGAACTGGAAGACCTGGATCGCCTGATGGACGAGATCCATATGTCGCTGGACAAGGCACCATGACATTGCGATTCATGGATGGCGGCGGCGCCATGGGTGCGATGCTGCGCGCCCACCCCTGGGCAGAGTCGCCGCTGGGCTCACCGGCGCAATGGCCCTCTCAGCTCAAGACCCTCGTTGGACTCATGCTCAACGCACCGCAGCCGATGTTCGCGGTCTGGGGGCCGGAGCAGTTGTTGATCTACAACGACGCCTACTCCGAGATCCTGGGCTACATGGACGACATCGAGTTGATGCTGCAGCGCCACGGCCACGTCGAGGAAACCCACTTCTCCTTCTTCTACGCGCCGGTGCGCGGCGATGCCGGCGAAGTGCTGGGGGTGTTCTGCGCCTGCACCGAGATCACCCATCAGGTGCGTGCGAAGCGCGAACACGCGGCCGAACTCGACCGCCTGCGCGAAATGTTCGCTTTGTCGCCCAGCTTCGTGGCGGTGCTGCGCGGCCCGGAGCATCGCTTCGATCTCACCAATGCGGCCTACCTTCAGCTCATTGCGCATCGCGATGTGATCGGTTTGCCTTTGCGCGCAGCCTTGCCTGAGCTGGAAGGTCAGGGGTTCTACGAACTGCTCGACCGGGTCTACCGCTCCGGCGAGGCCCATTCCGGCCATGCCGTTCCGGTCAGCCTGATTTCCGAGCTGGGTGCAGAACCCAAGGAGCGGATACTGGATTTTGTCTATCAGCCGATGCGCGGGGCCGATGGGCAGGTGAATGGCATATTTGTCGAAGGCGTGGACGTGACCGAGCTCTTCCAGCAGGCTCAGGTCCTGCGCGAAAGCGAAGAGAAATTCCGATCCTTTGCGCAACTGGCGCCGAACCATATGTGGACCTCGCCCGCAGACGGGCAATTGGATTGGTTCAACGAACAGACGCTGCGCTACTGCGGCATTGGCATCGAGGCGCTTTCCGGCACCGGCTGGTCCAAGCTCGTGCACCCCGACGATGTGTCCAGCGCAGTATCGTCCTGGGCCGACGCGATGCATAGCGGGGCGAACTTCGAAATGGAATTCCGGATCCGCCGTGCCGATGGCGTATACCGCTGGCACCTGGTGCGTGCCTTGCCCGTGCGCAATGCCCGCGGCAACATCGTGCGCTGGGTCGGCACGAACACCGACATCGACGACCAGCGCGCCGATCGCGACAAGCTGCGCGCGATCAACGCCACGCTGGAGCGCCGCGTGGACGAGCGCACCCGTGAACGCGAGCGCATGTGGAACAGTTCGCCCGACCTGATGGCGATGGTCGATCCCCAGGGCATCTTCCTTGACATCAACCCAGTCTGGACCAGCGCGCTTGGCTGGGATCGTGAGCAGGTTGCAGGCAAACGCATGGACGCCTTTATCCATCCAGATGACCAGGCCAGTGCCGAGGACGCGCTGGCACGGGCCGCGGTGGCTGTCCTGCCCTCGTTCGAGTGCCGCGTACTGAAGGCGGATGGCGGCCATCGGATCGTGGCCTGGACGGCGGCGCCCGACGGGCAGACCATCTTTGCCTTCGGGCGCGACATCACCGAAGATCGTGAACGCTCCAACGCGTTGGCCGAGACCGAAGAGCAACTGCGCCAGGCGCAGAAGATGGAAGCCATCGGCCAGCTCACCGGCGGCATTGCGCACGACTTCAACAACATGCTGGCCAGCATCTATGGCTCGATCCAGCTGATGCAGCGCAAGATAGCAGCGGGCAGGCAGGACGGATTCGAGAAACTGCTGGACCGTGCGTCCGTCAGCTCACAACGGGCTGCCGCACTGACACAGCGCCTGCTCGCCTTCGCCCGCCGCCAGAATTTAGAGACGCGCCGCGTGGACGTTTGCGCTCTGATCGACTCGCTGGAAGACATGATGACGCGCACCCTGGGCCCTGGCATTGCTCTGCTGGTGCGCCATCCCAAAGACGCGTGGCCAGCCAGGATCGACAGTGCCCAGCTCGAAAATTCTCTGCTCAACCTGGTGATCAACGCGCGCGATGCAATGCCCGATGGCGGGCAGCTCACGATCGAAGTGGCCAACCGCCGGCTCGATGCCGCCTATGCCGCTACCCAGGCCGAAGTGGTGCCTGGTGAGTACCTGGCCGTGAGTGTGAGCGACAACGGTGCCGGAATGCCCGCCACGGTCATTACACGCGCCTTCGAGCCGTTCTACACCACCAAGCCCATCGGCCAGGGGACCGGGCTGGGCCTGTCGATGGTCTATGGCTTCGTCAAGCAGGCCGGTGGTCATGCGCGCATCTACAGTGAGCTTGGCCACGGGACCACTATCACCCTGTATCTGCCGCGCGATCACTCGCAAGGTGAGACGGAGCCGGTGGCGCCTCTTGCGCCGGTCGAACGCGCACACTCGGGCGAGAGCATTCTGGTGGTCGAGGACGAGCCCAGCGTGCGCGAGGTCATTGTCTCGGTGCTGGCCGACCACGGGTATGCCTATGCCGAAGTCGGCGACGCCGAAGCGGCGCTGGCCCTGCTTGACGGCAAGCAACATTTCGACCTGCTGATCTCGGACGTCGGCCTGCCTGGCTTGAACGGCCGGCAACTCGCGGAAATCGCCATGGGCAAGCGCCCCGGACTGAAAGTGCTTTTCGTGACAGGCTACGCTGAGCAGGCTGTCGTGCGCAACGGGTTACTCGGTGAAAACATGCAGATGATCACCAAGCCCTTCGTGATCGATGATCTCGCTAACCGGATTCGCGCGATTCTTCGTGATGAAGCGATTCCGCGAGCGGGCTGAGAAGCGCCTCACACGTTGCACGGGCCACAACAGCACGCGGGCCGCGCTGTCGCGCGGCCCGCGTGGATGGCGTTGTTGCTTTACGCCAGCAACGGAGGTTCGATCCTCTCTGGATACCGCCTGGCGAGCGCCTTGATGAACAGTTGCGCAGCGGCTTCGGTTTTACCTCCTACGATCAACCCTGGATCCGGTTGTCCATCGGGCAGCTCACGGGGCAGCTCGGCCGAGTCGATAAGAGATTTTGACTCCCCGAGAGCCAGAATCGCTTTTCCGTGCAGGTAATGGTCTTTGACAAATGCCATGGTGAAGGGATGCTTGGCAAGAGCCTTCACCGCGCCGGCTCCGGCCGGAAGCACCAGGCCATCGAACAGGAATGCTGGCGCATTTTCCATCGATGCGCTGGCTTGAATCGCTTTGCCATCCGCCGTCGCGATTCCCCCGATGCGAGGCCCCACCAATCTGCATACGGCGCCTTCGTCAACCAATGCTTTCTGCACCGCAATGACTGCATCCGCATCAACGCCGGGCGCAATCAGAACCGCGATGTTGCGCGTGCGAATGGAGCCGTCGCCAGGTCGCGCGGTGAGCGACAACATGGGCGATTTCGTGATCTCAGCTTGCGCCGGATTTTGCAGAGCTTTCGGCAGCGCGTCGGGTAGCGGCTCGATGCCCAGACCTTGCGCGACTCGCATGGCGAGGTCCTCCGAAACATTGCGCAGTCCGGCCACCATCCGTTCGCGGATGGCAGGAACGGTCAGCTTCGAGAGCTCGAATCGGAAGCCATCGACGATGTGCGCCTGTTCCCAGTCGGTCTGGCTTTCATAGAACAGCGTAGCCTGGGTGTAATGGTCTGAGAACTTTTCAGGGTTGCCGCGGACCTTGTCTTCCTGCACTGGCTGGGGAAACGACACGAAGCCTGTGGCTGCGCCGGCCTGAAAGGGGCATCCCCCCGCCAGCGAGTTCGGTTCGTAATTCACGCGACCACGGTGAATCGTCTGGCGGTGTGCGCCGTCGCGCTGGTTGTTGGATACCGGAGCGAGTGGCGAGTTGATCGGGATTTCATGGAAGTTCGGTCCGCCCAGTCGACTGATCTGGGTGTCGACGTAGGAGTGAATGCGACCGGCCAGGAGCGGGTCATTGGTGAAATCGATTCCGGGCACAACGTGCGCTACACAAAAGGCGACCTGCTCGGTTTCCGCAAAGAAGTTGTCGGGGTTGCGATTGAGCACCATGCGGCCAACCATTTGAACGGGAACGAGTTCCTCCGGAACGAGTTTGGTTGGATCAAGAAAGTCGAAGCTCCATTTTTCCGCCTCTCGTTCATCAAAAACCTGCAGGCCCAATTCCCATTCCGGGTACTCGCCTGCTTCGACCGCTTCCCACAGGTCGCGCCTGTGAAAGTCAGGATCAGCACCAGAAATCTTTACCGCTTCGTCCCAAACCAATGAGTGGTTACCGAGCTTGGGTTTCCAGTGGAATTTGACGAGCTTTGATTCGCCCCGCGCATTGACCAGACGATAAGTGTGAACCCCAAAACCCTCCATCATGCGGTAGCTGCGGGGGATCGCGCGGTCGCTCATCTGCCACATCAGCATGTGCGTGGTCTCTGGGCTGAGTGACACGAAATCCCAGAATGTGTCATGCGCGCTTGCGGCCTGGGGCATCTGGTTATGCGGTTCGGGCTTCACTGCATGGACGAGGTCGGGAAACTTCATCGCGTCCTGGATGAAGAAGACGGGCATGTTGATGCCGACCAGATCCCAATTGCCTTCGTCGGTGTAAAACTTCACCGCGATTCCCCGGACGTCGCGCGCGGTGTCCTTGGAACCCTTTGCACCCGCCACCGTGGAGAACCGCGTGAAAAGCGGCGTGACTTTCCCCTTTGCCTGAAAGGGCGCAGCAGCGGTGAGATCAGGGATTGCCTCATAGCATTGGAAGTAGCCGTGTGCTGCCGATCCGCGCGCATGCACGATCCGCTCCGGGATCCGCTCGTGATCGAAGTGGGTGATTTTTTCCCGCAGGATGAAGTCTTCCAGAAGAGCAGGACCACGCAAGCCCGCTTTGAGCGA
>CAJDVP010000067.1_pt1 | contig 11566 bp, 6 predicted proteins | sample 7391311 | NCBI WGS metagenome assembly CAJDVP01 (sample SAMEA7055711, study PRJEB34461) | soil metagenome | biome: terrestrial ecosystem; feature: Peninsula; material: soil | place: Antarctica | collected 2016
GTACCGGACCGGCTCACGGCGACACTGACCCGGTGATCATGCGCTTCGCAACCTGGCTGTGATCACCGTGATAGCACCGGAGCGAGCGAGCGCCCGGTATGCGTGCCGATGATCACGACCGCCTCCGGCGTGTCGGCTGCCACGACGTTGCCGCCCGCCTCACCACCTTCGGGACCAAGGTCGATCACCCAGTCAGCCTCAGCGATCACGTCCAGGTCATGCTCGATCACGATCACGCTGTGACCGCCATCGACCAGCCGATGCAGCACGCGGATCAGCTTTTCCACGTCGGCCATATGAAGACCCACCGTCGGTTCATCCAGCACGTACAGTGTGTGGGGCGCTTTCTGACCCCGGCGTGTGATGTCGTCGCGCACCTTGGACAACTCGGTCACCAGCTTGATACGTTGCGCCTCACCGCCACTGAGCGTCGGCGACGGCTGGCCCAAGGTCAGATAGCCTAGCCCCACATCCTTGAGCAACTGCAGCGGATGACTCACCGAAGGCATTGCGGCAAAAAACGCCACCGCTTCGTCGACTTCCATCTGCAACACATCACCGATGTTCTTGCCGCGCCAGGTCACCGCCAGCGTCTCCGGATTGAAGCGGGTGCCATGGCAGGTTTCACACAACACCTTCACGTCGGGCAGAAAACTCATCGCCACGGTGCGGATACCCTGGCCTTCGCAGGATGGACAGCGCCCGTCGCCGGTGTTGAAGCTGAAGCGGCTGGCCGCATAACCGCGCGCGCGCGCCTCCAGCGTATCGGCAAACAACTTGCGAATGATGTCCCAGAAACCGATATAGGTGGCTGGGCAACTGCGCGGTGTCTTGCCGATCGGCGTCTGGTCGACCTCCAGCACCCGGTCGACCGCTTCGAAGCCCTCCACTCCGTCGCACCCGGTCCAGGCAATGGCCTCGCCTGCGGCCAGCGCTTCCCGTCCGGCCCTGGTACTGTTGCGCGCCACCGCCAGTTGCACATTGGCCAGCAGGACGTCACGCGCCAGCGTCGATTTGCCGGAACCGCTGACGCCGGTGATCGCCACCAGACGCGCCAAGGGTACCTTGACGCTGACGCCATGCAGGTTGTGCAGCCGCGCGTTGCGCAGCTGCAGCCAGCGCAGGTCAGCATCGCCCGGCGCCACCGGCCGGCGCGCTTGCAGCGGGTGGCGCATCGCATGGGCGAGGTACTGACCGGTCTGCGACGCACTGGAACGCATCACCGTGGCCACGTCCCCCTCGACGACCAGCGAACCACCCCGTTTGCCTGCGCCCGGACCGATGTCGATCACATGGTCGGCACTCCGGATCGTTTCTTCATCGTGTTCCACCACCACCAGCGTGTTCCCCTTGTCGCTCAGGTTCTTGAGGGCCGCCAACAGGATGTGGTTGTCCCGGGCGTGCAGGCCGATGGTCGGTTCGTCCAGCACATAACAGACGCCCTGCAGATTGCTGCCCAGTTGGGCTGCCAGGCGGATACGTTGCGCCTCGCCGCCACTGAGCGTCGGCGCGCCGCGGTCCAGCGTCAGGTAACCCAGGCCGACCTCCTCCAGAAACAGCAATCGGCTACGAATTTCCGGCACCAGATCGCGCGCGATGTCGTTCTCGCGCTGGCTCAGGCGGCCGCTGGCCTGCAAGGTCTCGATCCATCGACGCACCTCGCTCACGCTCATGCGGGCCAGTTCGGTGATGCCGATGCCGACATGGTCCGTGCCCTGCGCACCAAAACGCACCGCCCTGGCGGTCGGGTTGAGCCGGGTGCCGTGGCACGCCGGGCAGGCGTCGTCGGCCACATCCTCCACTTCCACCTCGGCGAAGGTCTGTTCACGCCCGGAACCTTTGTCGCCCGGCACCGAGTCATCTAACGCCTTGCGCTGTTCGCGCGTCAAACGCACGCCGGTGCCGACACACTCCGGGCACCAGCCGTGTTTGCTGTTGTACGAGAACAGCCGTGGATCGAGTTCGGCATAACTGGTGCTGCAGACCGGACAGGCACGTTTGGTGGAGAACACCTGCAACTGGCCGATTCTGTCGGTGGCAGTACCCTCCAACATCGCCTCGCGCAGGCCATCGAGGTTGCTCAGCACATGCACGACGCCCTTGCCATGCTCCAGCGCCCGGGCCAGCATCTCCCGCAGTAGCGCCTCGTTGTCGGGCGCAATGTCCAGGCTGACCACCGGGAGTTCGATGGTGTGTTCCTTGAACCGGTCGATGCGCGGAAAACCGGTGGTCGGCAAAAACTGGCCATCAACCCGCAGGTGGGTGAACCCCCGCGGCCGGGCCCAGTCCGCCAGTTCGGTATAGACACCCTTGCGGTTAATGACCAGCGGCGCCAGCAGACCGATATGCTGGCCGCGGAATTGACGCAGCAGCTGCGCCGCGATGCTGTCGGGTGTCTGCGGCGCCACAGCCGCACCGTCATGGATGCAATGCTGCACACCGAGCTTCACATACAGCAGCCGCAGGAAGTGCCAGACCTCGGTGGCCGTGCCCACGGTCGACTTGCGCCCACCACGCGACAGACGCTGCTCGATCGCAACCGTCGGCGGAATGCCGTACACCGCGTCCACCTCGGGCCGACCCGCCGGTTGCACGATGCTGCGGGCATACGCATTGAGCGACTCCAGGTAACGCCGCTGGCCTTCGTTGAACAGGATGTCGAAAGCCAGCGTCGACTTGCCCGACCCACTGACGCCGGTGATCACATTGAACCGGTCGCGCGGAATGTTGACCGACAGTGACTTGAGGTTATGTTCCTTGGCGTTCACGATCTGGATCGCATCAGCACCCGGCGCGCGCACCAGCGGTGGGCGCGACGATCCGACCATCGTCCGGGCCTCCTGCGCTGCATGCGCACCCAGCCCCACGCTGGCGTCGTAATCTTTTAGCGCCTTACCGGTGTACGAGCTCGGATGTTGGCGCAGGTCATTCGGCGTTCCGACGGCAACCACCTCACCGCCGGCGTCACCGCCTTCGGGGCCGAGATCGAGCACCCAGTCGCTGGCGCGGATCACATCGAGGTTGTGCTCGATCACCAGCAAGGAATGGCCGGCGTCCAGCAGCTTGCGCAAGGCGCGCATCAGCTTGGCGATGTCATCGAAATGCAGGCCGGTGGTCGGCTCGTCGAACATGAACATGGTTCCGTTGCGCGCCACCGGTTGGCGGCTGGAACTGCCATCGCGCGCCGCCTTCGCCAGGAAGCCGGCCAGCTTGAGCCGCTGCGCTTCGCCGCCAGACAAAGTCGGTACCGGCTGGCCGAGTTTCACGTACTCCAGGCCAACGTCAATGATGGGCTGAAGGGCTCGGATCACGTCACGGTCTCGCGCAAACACGCTGGCGGCTTCGCTGACGGTCAGGTTCAGCACATCGGCCACGTTCATGCTGACGAAGCGGCTGACCACCGGTGTGGTGTGCCGGACCAGCGTCGGGTTGGTGATCGTGTCCGCTGCAACGCTGCGGGCGCTGCCCAGCAAGGGGCCAGGATTCGCAGCGGACTGCGCAGCAACCATCGGCCGCTCAATACGCACTTCCAGCACCTCGGGTCGATACCGTTTGCCATCGCAATCCGGACAGCGCAGATACACGTCGCTGAGAAACTGCATCTCGACATGCTCGAAACCCGATCCGCCGCAGGTCGCACAACGCCCGTCGCCACTATTGAAGCTGAACTTGGATGCGGTGTAACCCCGTTGACGTGACAGCGGCGCATTCGCGAACAACTCGCGGACGGCATCCCAGGCGCCGACATAACTGACCGGATTGGAACGTGCGGTCTTGCCGATCGGCGACTGGTCGACGAACACCACGTCGGCCAGCAACTCGGCGCCCAGCAGGCGGTCATGCTGACCCGGCGCTTCGGTGGAACGGCCAAAATGGCGCATCAATGCGGGTGCCAGTACGTCCTGCACCAGCGTCGACTTGCCCGAGCCGCTGACGCCGGTGACACAGACCAGGCGCTGCAGCGGAATCTCGACAGTGACGTTTTTCAGGTTGTGTTCGCGCACACCTTCCAGCACCAGCCGCGGGGTGTTGGCCGCCACCAGGCGCTGGAAACCCATACCGACCTGCTTGCGGCCGCTGAGATAAGCGCCAGTCAAAGTATCGGCGTTGCGCAAGTCCTGGGTCGAGCCGTCAAAAACAATCTGCCCACCCCGTTCCCCCGGCCCCGGCCCCATGTCGAGCATGCGGTCCGCGGCCAGCATCACCGCAGGATCATGCTCCACCACCACCAGCGTGTTGCCAGCGTCACGCAGGCGTTGCATCGCCAGGATGATGCGGTGCATGTCGCGCGGATGCAGGCCGATACTGGGCTCGTCGAGCACGAACAAGGTGTTGACCAGCGAAGTGCCCAGCGCAGTTGTCAGGTTGATGCGCTGCACTTCACCACCTGAAAGCGTGCGGCTTTGCCGGTCCAGGCTCAGGTAACCGATTCCGACCTCGACCAGGTAACGCAGCCGGGTGGTGATTTCCTCGAACAGCAGCTTGAGCGCCTTGTTCTGCGCTTCGGCCTGGGTCGGCACAGCGTCGGACGCCGAGGACCGGTGTCGGGAATCGGACATGCAAGTGAAGAATTGCCGCAGGCGGTCGATCGGCAACAACATCAGGTCATGCAGACACAAGCCCGGCAAGGCCTCGAGCTGCGTGCGGCTCCAGGAAACACCCACCGGCATGAATCGCTGCGACGGCGCCATCACCGCATCTGCGTCGTCCTTGCTGCCGATGCGCCACAACAGGCTTTCCGTCTTCAGCCGTGCGCCTGCGCAGGCCGGGCACGGGGTGTAGCTGCGGTACTTGGACAGCAACACCCGGATATGCATCTTGTAGGCCTTGGTCTCCAGGTATTCGAAAAAGCGCCGCACGCCGAACCAGTGCTGGTTCCACTTGCCATTCCAGTTTGGCGAACCATTGATGACCCAGTGGCGGTGATCGGCGCTGAGCTTGTTCCACGGCGTATCGCGCGGGATGCCGGCGTCTTCCGCATGACGCATCAGGTCGTCCTGGCATTCCTGCCAGGCAGGCGTCTGCATCGGCTTGATCGCCCCGGCGCGCAATGTCAGTTTGTCGTTGGGAATGACCAAACCGTAGTCGACGCCAATGACGCGACCAAATCCCCGGCAGGTCTCACAGGCGCCCACTGCGGAGTTGAAAGAAAACGCCGACGCAATCGGATCGACATACCGCAGGTCGCTGTCCGGGCAATGCAGGCCGGTCGAGAACTTCCAGATCCGCGGTTCGGCGCCGTCCTCGCCCAATGCATACACACTGATGCGCCCGCTACCCCGCTTGAGCGCGACCTCGATCGCCTCCAGCACGCGCGCGCGTTCGGCACTGCCCAGGCGAACACGGTCGGCAACCACATCCAGTACCTTGCGCCGCACCGGCCCGTCGGCGGTGGCGCCCGGCTTGGCCTTGCCGCCTTTGGACTTCTTGTTTGTCGCGTTGCCGGCTTGCCCGTCTCGGGTCTGCGCCGGCACTATCACCTCACGCTCGGCCTGCACCCGGGTGTAGCCGCTGACCGACAACCACTGCGCGATCTCGTCGGCGGACGTATCGGCAGGCAGCTCGACCGGAAATGTGACCACCAGCCGCGGATCACCGTCCGCGGCCAGCGCCTGCAATTGCGCAAAGATGGTTTCGGGGCTGTCATGGCGCACCGGCTGCGCCGTGACCCTGTCGAACAACTGCCCGGCACGGGCGAACAGCAGCTTGAGGTGGTCATTCAGTTCGGTCATGGTGCCGACCGTCGAACGCGACGAACGCACCGGATTGGTCTGATCGATCGCGATTGCCGGTGGTACACCCTCCACTTTGTCCACCGCAGGTTTGTCCATACGGTCGAGGAACTGGCGGGCATAAGCTGAAAAGGTCTCGACGTACCGCCGCTGCCCTTCTGCGTAAAGCGTATCGAACACCAGGCTGGACTTTCCCGATCCGCTGGGCCCTGTCACCACCGTCAGCTCCCCAGTTCGGATGTCGAGATCGAGATTCTTCAAATTGTGTTGGCGCGCTCCGCGAATACGGATGAATCCCTGGGACATGGTGGCGGTGCTTTCTGCAGTAGGCCAAACATTCTAGTGAGCACGCTTGCCTCACTTGAGCGATGGGGCTATCACCAGCGGCGCACAATTCAGGCTTGTGGCGAACCGCCCCAAGCGGGCCTGTATGCTTTACCGTTTGCTTGGCCGCATCGGCCTGTATGTATCGGCAATATGGCAGTGTGCCAAATGGTGCAGCGCCAGGAATACGCGCCCAGCGCCCCGCCGGGCGGGGCCAGACACAACGGTCTGTGAACCAGACTGGTCTATGGCGATCAAGATTCGCGCGGGGTGTGCTGACCCGCTGCCGCGGCTTTTTCCGACACAGTCACCCTCTGTGCCAGCGACCAATTGGTGTACGCTGCGCCATGCTCCCGCACAATCCTGACGCATCTGACCTGCCACCACCAGAACCACCAGTCGAAGTGCTCGTGCAGCCGGACACTGCACCCGACGCAGGCCCAGTGGATGTGCGCAATGTCGCCCTGATCGTGCTGGCAGTGATGGCGGGTATCTTCATGCTGCATTGGGCTCAGGCGGTGCTGATTCCATTGCTGCTTGGCCTGACCCTCAGTTACGCGCTGACGCCTATCGTGATCCGGCTCGAGCGATGGCGCCTCCCAAGGTCGGTCGCCGCGGCACTGGTCTTGTTGACCTTAATCGGCGCAATCGGTGCGGCGGCAATCGGCCTGCGTGACGACGCCACGGCATTCATTGAATCACTGCCGGATGCCGCACAGAAGATTCGGCAAACAGCTCGCGCAAAACGCAATCAGCCCGAGTCCGCGATTGCCAAGGTACAAAAAGCCGCCAACGAACTTGAAAAAGCGGCAAAAGAAAGCAGCACTGCGGCACCGCCCGCGGCTGCCCGTGGAGTGACTCGGGTCCAAATCGAGCGTCCCCATTTCAGCATCCGCGAGTTTCTGATCGATCAGACACCGGGCATGCTGGCGGGCTTCGGGCAGGCCATCATCGTGGTATTCCTGACGTTTTTCCTGCTCGCGGCGGGAGACAGTTTCCGGCGCAAGCTCGTCCGGCTGGCAGGGCCCACCTTCACCCGCAGGAAGATCACGGTGCAGGCGCTTCACGAAGTCACCGTCCAGCTACAACGTTACCTGCTTGTCCAGGTATTGATCAGCCTGATCGTCGGCGTCGTCACCGGCCTCGCCTTTTGGGTCATCGGTGTCGAGCAGCCAGCGGTCTGGGGCGTACTGGCGGCAGTACTCAACTTGATTCCTTATATCGGCTCCGGCGTGATCATCGGTGCGTCCGCCTTGGCTGCATTCGTACAATTTGGCAGTGTCGACATGGGTGTTCTGGTTGGCGGGGTTTCGATCGGAATACACATCCTGTCCGGCTATCTGCTGGCACCCTGGCTGACCAGCCGCACCAGCCGCCTGAACCCGGTAGCGGTGTTTGTCGGCGTATTGGTGTTCGGCTGGTTGTGGGGCATCTGGGGTCTGCTGCTGGGCACGCCGGTGCTGATGATCGTCAAGGCGGTCTGCGACCGGGTGGACGACTTCCAGCTGCTAGCCGCATTGCTTGAGCGTTGAAGCACGGGCCGACCAGCCTGTTGCCAACGGTTGCGCCTGTCCGGGCGATCTGCAACCTTTCATCGCCGATAATGCCGTGCGCCGACAGCACACACGGGTTGCAGTTGATGACGCTGGCCTCGATTCCGGCGCACATCCATCGACGCAGGCATGTGCTGGCGCAACGCGCAGGGCGCGCACCCACCAAGCCGATCGACCAACATCCTGAATCATTCCCACACCTGATGAGCCGCAGCACGACATCCCCTTTCGACATCAAGAGTGCCACGATCCAGGGTCTGTCCCTGATTTTGCGGACCGCCAAGCTGGCTGTGATTGAAGCGGATCTGGCGGTTCGGGTGACCAGCGCCGGGGACCTTTTCACGAATGCGCCGGTATTGATCAATGTGACCGCGCTCACCGCCGATGGCACGGCGCCAGAGTTGGAACTGACACGACTGATCAACCTGCTGCGGCGGCACACCATGCGGGCGGTGGGAATCATCGGCGCCACCGGACTGCTGCTCGCGCAGGCGCAGGCACTGGGTCTGACGGAAGAAGAAGACATCCAGCCCCGAGCGCGGCGCAAGGAGCCAGATCCGGAGCCGGCGCCCATGACTTCGTCGGTGGCAGAAGTGGCCCAGTCGCCCGACACAGTGGATGCTCCCATGATGTCCGATCTGTTCGGCGATCCCCCTGTTGTCGCGACCGCACCTGCCATCACCCCAGCGCCGGAAAACACAGCGCCGATCGGGCCAACTGCCCAAGAGCAGGCCGCAGCCACGCGCGTCGTTGACCGGCCGGTACGCTCGGGGCAACGGATTTATGCCCGCGGCGGCGACCTGGTCGTGCTGGGGATGGTCAGCCATGGCGCCGAGGTGATCGCCGACGGCAATATCCATGTCTACGGCCCACTGCGCGGGCGCGCGATCGCCGGTGCCAGCGGAGATACCGATGCACGCATTTTTGCCGCGGCGATGGAGCCAGAACTGGTCTCCATTGCGGGTACTTACCGTACCACCGACAAACCCCTGGCCGACGAGGTACTCGGCAAACCGGCGCAAGTCCGGCTTCACGACGACAAATTGCTGGTTGAACCCTTGAAGAACTGAGCAACCCGATTTCAACTCCATCGGGCCTGCCCCTGCCTGCCGAAGCAGCGCCCGGACCCCTTTTTTTGATAGGAACTGACTGATGACGAAGATTGTGGTGGTGACTTCCGGCAAAGGCGGCGTCGGCAAGACGACGACCAGCGCCAGTTTTGCATCCGGATTGGCGATGCGCGGACACAAGACCGCGGTGATCGATTTCGACGTCGGCCTGCGTAACCTGGACCTGATCATGGGCGTGGAACGCCGTGTGGTGTACGACCTGATCAACGTGGTCCAGAACGAGGCCAAACTGACGCAGGCGCTGATTCGCGACAAGCAACTCGAGAACCTGTACATCCTGGCAGCGTCGCAGACCCGGGACAAGGAGGCTTTGACCCAGGAAGGCGTGCAACGCGTGCTCGACGAACTCAAGGAAATGGCGTTCGAATTCATCGTCTGTGATTCACCTGCGGGCATCGAGACGGGCGCCTTGCTGGCCATGCACTACGCTGATGAAGCGATTGTGGTCACCAACCCGGAAGTCTCGTCGGTACGCGACTCCGACCGGATCCTGGGCATGCTCAGCAGCAAAACCCAGCGCGCGATCGACGGCAAGGAGCCGGTCAAGGAGCATCTGCTGATCACGCGCTACAACCCGAACCGGGTCGAGGGCGGGCAGATGTTGTCGCTGGAAGACATCAACGAGATCCTGCGCACGCAGATGATCGGCGTCATCCCGGAATCCGAAGCGGTGCTCGAAGCGTCCAACCAGGGCATCGCCGCGATTCGCATGAAAGGCGCCGATGTCAGCGAAGCCTACAGCGACATGGTGGGCCGATTTCTTGGCGAAACCATTCCGATGCGTTTCACTGCTGCACCGAAGAAAGGCTTTTTCAAGCGCATCTTCAGTGGCACTCATTGAGTCAGGGAAGGAGCAAATCCATGGACCTGATGCGCTTTTTCAAGAGCAAACCCAAGACCTCGTCGTTGGCCAAGGAGCGCCTGCAACTGATCCTCGCGCACGAGCGGATCGGTCGCAATGCCGATGGCAGCAAAATGCCCGACTTTCTGCCGCAACTGCAGAAGGACCTGATCGCAGTTTTGTCCAAGTACGTGAAGATCAGCGACGATGACGTCAAGATCCATGTCGACCGACAAAACAACCTGGACCTGCTGGAAGTGAAGATCGAGATCAACCGCTAAGCCATGCCCGGCAGCACACGTCCCGCAAGCATCCAGGCCGGCTGATAGACTGGCTGGCACATGCCGGCAAGCACCGAAACTTCAGAGGCCGCCTACGCCTGGGTCATCGTCTGGGCCTGCTTCGTCGCATTGGCGGTGATCTTCGGTGTCGCCTACTCGTTTGCCGCATTCTTCGCATCGTTTGCGACTGAATTTGCGGCCGACCGTGCCGACGTGTCACTGGTGTTCGGGCTGTCGGGCCTGATCTATTTCACGCTGGGCATCGGGGGCGGCATGTTGTCCGACCGATTCGGACCCCGCGTGGTGTGCTGCGTCGGCATGTTGTTCATTGCCGCCGGCATGCTGGGCACCAGCTTTGCACAATCCATGACGACCGTCTACCTGGCCTATGGCGTGGGAGTTGGTGTCGGTATTGCGCTCGTCTACACGCCGGCCATTGCCTGCGTGCAACCATGGTTCGACCGACGTCGCGGACTGGCTGCGGGTATCGCTAGTTCCGGCATCGGCGCCGGAACCCTCGTTGTTCCGTTGCTGGCGGCGGTGTCCATTGCGGCGTGGCAGTGGCGCGATGCGTTGCGGCTGCTTGCAGCGGGCGTGTTGCTGATCGGCCTGGGCGCCGCCTTCCTGCTCAAAGCCGCGCCAGGTGCCAACCGCGGCAGCACTGGGCCGGTGCCAGGAACCAGTTTGCGCGAAGCGCTGCATGACCGCCGATTCTGGTGGTTGTATCTGGTCACACTGAGTTGTGGACCGACGATGTTCATCCCGTTTGCGCATGTATCGGCATCGGCCCGTGACATCGGTGTGGCCGACGCGCAGGCTGTCGGTCTGGTCGGGATGATTGGCATCGGCAGTCTGCTCGGCCGTTTCCTGATCGGCGCGCTGGCCGACCGGTTTGGCCGTCAACGAACGCTGGTGCTGATGCTGGCATCGATGGCTGCCAGCTACCTGGCATGGCTGGTCGCTGGCGGATACCCGTTACTGGCCGTGTTTGCGCTCTGGTTCGGTCTGAGTTACGGCGGCATTGTGTCGATGTTGCCTGCCCTGTGCATGGACCTGTTTGGTGCCCGCGCGGTGGCCGGCATCATCGGAACGCTTTACAGCGGCGCCGCCGCTGGGCAATCTGCTCGGGCCGGTGCTGGCAGGTGCAGCGTTCGACCGGTTCGGAAGTTATCGACCGGTGATGGCAATCTGCACGGTGCTGATGGTCATCGCGTTGTGGGCGGCGACCATGTTGTCGCGGTCAACGCGTTCGCATCACTGAGCGCACAGGGTCGGGCACGCACGAACGCCGCGCACTCAATATCCTCGCGTCAGATCCACCTGATAGAGCATGGGTTGACCCGCGCGGTAACGCACAAGGTTGTCCAGAAAACGCTCGGCGGCGCGCTCGACCATGCGTGTCTGGGAGCGACCGGACAGATGCATCGTCACATGCGCATTGTCCAGGTTCCACAACGGATGTTCAGGCGGCAATGGCTCGGGATCGGTCACATCGAGAAAAGCGGCGGCAATGGTGTGCTGTCGCAACGCCTGCACCAGTGCGTCCGGCTCCACCAGGTCACCACGCGCCACATTGATCAACACGGCGCTGGATTTCATTGCCGCGAATTCTTTCATGCCGATCATGTGGCGGGTCTCCGCCGTGCTCGGCACGGTCAGGATCACCCAGTCGAATGAACCCAGCTGCGCACGCCACTGGTCGGGC